>Ga0308158_10002071_pt1 | contig 19663 bp, 18 predicted proteins | sample PhyBR2_FD_201038 | JGI IMG/M metagenome (GOLD analysis project Ga0308158, IMG submission 201038) | Phyllosphere microbial communities from UC Gill Tract Community Farm, Albany, California, United States - DLSLB.R2 | ecosystem: Host-associated > Plants > Phyllosphere > Unclassified | place: USA...
GCGCCGAGCATCCGGGCTGTTCCCCCGTCGGCCTTCAGCAATCCCAGCAGGATGCGGATGGTCGTGGATTTTCCCGCGCCGTTGGGCCCCAGGAACCCGGCAACCTGGCCGGTGTCCACTCGCAGGTCCAATCCTGACAGGGCGGGGGTGCGCCCGAAATTCTTGTGCAGTCCGCTCACTTCAATGGCCTGCTTGGTGGTGGCCATGGTGTGCTCCTTACCGGGGTTCGGCAGTTCCCGCGGATCCCGCGGGCGGGACGTCGGCTGCACCGGAGGCCAGGTACTCGTTGAGGTAGGCCGGGTCGGTGAACAGCCCTTCGGAATAGAGTTCCAATGTTGGCAGGGCAACTTGCGCATAGTATTCCTGCATCACGGTGGCGAAGTCTTCAGGATCCCGCGGCGGGTTCAGCGCGAAGTGCAATACCAGCGCACCCAGGGATTGCAGGACCAGAAAGCGTGCCCGCGCCGGCTCATTGCGGCTGGGGACGATCAGCCCGCGCGAAACGGCCCGATCCAATAAGGCGAGCGCTTCTTCGACCAGCTGGCCGGTGAACTGCGTCCCCGCCTGCGCGCCCTCGCGCACCGAGCGCAGAATGTACAGAATCAGCACCCCGCCCTCTCTGGAGCTGGGCAGATTGCTGAACACCTGCTGGGGACTGGCCGCCAGGGAATCCTCCTTCATGCGGCGGTAGCGCTCGAGCACCGTGGCGTCGCATTCTGCCCGCAGCGCCTGCTTGGACCCGAAGTGGTGTCGCACCAGTCCCGCGGTGACGTTGGCACGCGTGGCGATCGCCCGCAGGGATACATCAAACCCCTGCGCGGCGAAGGCCTCGATGGCCGCATCGCGCAACCTGGCCCGGCCTGTCAGATCCTGCTCAGCTGTACTCACGTATAGGAGGCTACGCCTGTGTATAGCGGTTGGCAATGGGTATTTTTGGGCCAGTTCCACCGTCCCGGTTCCGCGTTCGCCGACCCGTTCAGCTTCCCGCCCCAGCTGTCAGGATCGACAGCGACAATCCGGCGCTGAGCAGCTGTTTTTTGATATTTTCGTTCATCCTGAGCTCTGGGATCGCCCCGGCGAAGTGCCACCGGTGATGCTCTGCTTGCGCCCGGAGGTTCAGCAGATTCCTGCAATGCAGGGCTGTGGGATGATCGGGGAAGCTGCCCAGCAGCAGCGTTCCGCGGCTGAAGCCCCGATTAACCGCCGCTTCAAGGGTCAGGGCCGTATGGTTCAAGGTTCCCAAATCCGGGCGGGCGACCACCACGAGGCGGGCATCCACCGCGCTGGCAAGATCCGCGATATTCGCGCCTTCCGGGCCCAGGGTGACCAGCAGTCCCCCGGCGCCCTCGACCAGGACCGTGTCATATTCTGCGGCGAGCCTGCGAATCCGTTCGCAATGCTCATCGAGCCCGGGGAGCGCCTGGACCGCGCCCTGGCCTCCGGCCACCAGCGCTGCATCCACCGGGGCCATGGGCTCGCGCAGCCGCACCCCTTCTGCTGTGCTCAACCGCCCTGGGTCATCCAGCCATGCTGCAATGTTCCGCACATCGCCGGGTTCGCTGCCTTCCACTCCGGTTTGCGTTGGCTTGTAGATGGCCACGGCGCGTCCTTGGGCCAGCTCCCGGGCTGCCAGGGCCGCCGTTGCGACGGTTTTTCCCACATCGGTGCCGGTCCCTGAAACGACATGGATCATGCGCTGGCGCTCCCGGTATTCCTGCTCCGGGTAAGGACCGCTTCGGGTGCCTGGAATGAAATGAGGTAGCGCCAGCGGGGGCTTGGATCGCTGAGCTCGATGCCAGGAAGCGCCGCTGCGGCCTGGTGAACCACCACCCCGGTTTCCATCCGGGCAAGGCCTGCGCCGAGGCAGCGATGCAGGCCCTGCCCGAAGACCAGGGAATCGTCGCCCACCGCGGCCATGTCCCCGCCGGAGAGGCGAAGCAGCAGCTCGTCCCCGGCAGCGAAGCTGTGGCCGGAAAGGGAAATATCGCGCAGCGCGATCCGGCGCCAGGTGGGCACGGAGGATGCCCGCAACAGCACCTCGTGCACCACGCGTTCGCCGGCTGCAACTCCGCCGTCCGCCGCGGCGCAGCTGGACCAGTGCCCGTCGCGCATGGCGGTGAACAGGGCGCTTTGGATGAGCATGGCGGTGGTCTCCTGGCCGGCGATCCCCAGGAAATAGGCCAGCGAGACGATGCGGGCGCGATCCACCCCGGCGTGGTGCAGGGCGGAATAGAGGTTGCCGTCATCGCGGGCTGTGGCCTCATCGACGGAACTGCGAAGCCACGCATGGTACGCAACGGCGCTGTGCGCCAGCTCCTGCTGCCGCTGGGCTCCGGGCCAGCCCCAGAACAATTCCAGCGAGTCCTTGCTCCAGGCTTTGAGCTGGTCGAGGGGCGGCAGCGGTGTTCCGGTCATCCGCGCCATCACTTCTGGCGGGATGACGGCGGCGAGTTCGCTGGCGAGGTCCAGTTCCTCACCCACCTGATAGCGGCCGCGCAGGTTCAGGCACAGTTCGCGGGTGCGCTGGGCGATGAACTCGCGCTGCGCAGCGACCTTTGCGGGGCTGAAGAAGCCGGCAACCACCTTCCTGACGGCACGGTGCCAGGCCCCGGAGGCGCTGGCCAGCACCGGCGGCAGGGAAAAGCGCCCGCGGGCAAGGATGCGCAGCGTGGCAGGTTCCAGGTCCACCGCCGCCTGCAGGGCGTTGGCTGGAGTGAATTGTTCGGCATGGCGCAGGATCTCGCGGACCAGTTGGGGATCCTCGATGCTGCGATAGCGTTCGCTGATCCGCGCCGGGAGCACCTTCTCCAGCGGCTGGGCCAGCGGGGCCGTGCTGGTGGCCGAAGGCTCGGGTGCCAGAGGCGTTCGGGCGAAAGGGCAATTCATGATTCCACGTCGCTAATGGTTCGGGCCACAACCTTCAGGGCTGCGGCAAGCTCGGCAGGGTCTTGCTGTGCGTGGGCGGCCAGGCGCAGGCGCGAGATTCCATCGGGAACACTCGGCGGCCTGAAACAGGTAACTGCGATGCCGTGTTCGCGCAGCAGCGTTGCGGCCAAGAAGGCCTGCTGCGGGGACTTCATGCGCACCGATTGCACCGCGCCGGCGGCCTGCTCAACCCGGCCAGCCAGGTTCTCTTCGGCGTTCAGCATGCGCCGGATCATCAGGGCGTTGGCTGCGAGGCCTGAGATTCTTTCCCCGGTGGCCAGCTCCAGCGCCGCATGGGCGGCCGCCGCGGCAGCCGGGGCCAGGGCCGTGTCGAAGATGAAGGTGCGGGCGGTATTGAGCAGGTGCTCGCGCCACAATTCGGCCCGGCTGCCGCCGAAGAGCACCGCTCCGCCCTGGGCCCCGAGCGCCTTGGACAGGGTAGCGGTGACCAGAACGTTCTCCGCCTGGGCCAGCCCGGCCGCGTTCACGGCCGAACCGGTCGGCACGGTGGCCAGCGAGTGCGCCTCGTCAATGAGCAGCAGGGCGTTGTACTGCGCGCACAATTCGGCCAGCTGTTGCAGCGGGGCGGCATCTCCGAGCACCGAGTACACCGACTCCACCACCACAACCACCCGCGGCTTCGGGGCGGGCGATTGGGCATTGGCATGCAATTTGGCGCGCACGTCATCGAGATTGTTGTGTTCGAAGCTTGCCGTGCCCGCCCCGGAAAGCCTGGCCCCGTCGATCAGGCTCGCATGGGCGTGGGCATCGAGCAGCATCAGGCTGCCCGGACCGCCCAAGGCGCCCAGCAGGCCCAGGTTCGCGCAATATCCGCTGGAAAATACCAGTGCCTGGCTCCGGCCGGCGTACCGGCTGAGTTCCGCCTCCAGCTCCCGGTGGATCTGCCAGGTTCCGTTGGCAACGCGACTGGCCGTGGCGCCGGTTCCGAGACAGTTGAGCGCGCCGATCGCCGCCTGGCGCACCCGCGGATGAGAACTGAGCCCCAGGTAGTCGTTGGACGCCAGGTCGAACAGTGCGTGGCGCGAGTTGTCGCTGCGCTGCATGTCCCTGGCGGTGCGCACTGCGGACCGGGTGCGCAGCCAGGCATCCCAGCTCGCGGTGGTGGCAAGGGTTGTCATCTCAGCCTCCGTGGACCTGTTCGATGGCTCCGCACAGCGCGTCGCCCAGTTGCTGCAGCTGGCCGTCGGTGCACATGTAGGGAGGCATGACGTACACCAGGTCCCTGAAGGGCCGGACCCAGGCGCCGCGGTCGACCGCGGCGGCGGTCAGCGCTGCGACCTGGACGGGCTGGTGCAGCTGGATCACCCCGACCCCGCCCAGCACGCGCACCGCTTTGACCTGCGGCAGGGTGCGTGCCGGCGCCAGCGAGCCGCGCAGCCCGCGTTCCAGCCGCGCCACCTGCGATTGCCAGGGTGCTGGCCGCTGTGGCGCGCCGGGGCCGAAATCCGCGGCCGGGCCGGCTCCGGTGAGCAGGTCCAGCGAGACGATGGCGATCGCGCAGGCCAGCGGATTGCCCATGAACGTCGGGCCGTGCAGCAACGCCGACGCATCGCGCGCGGCGGCCAGCGCCTGGGCCACGCGCGCCGAGCAAAGCATGGCGGCCAGCGACAGGTAGCCGCCGGTCAGCGCCTTGCCAACGCACATGATGTCCGGCTCCACCTGGGCATGCTGCACCGCAAACAGCCTTCCGGTGCGCCCGAACCCCGTGGCGATCTCGTCGGCGATCAGCAGCAGGCCGTGTTCGTCGGCAATCTCGCGCAACACCGCAATGGCCTGCGGCGGGTAGATGAACATGCCGCCGGCGCCCTGCAGGACCGGTTCGACAATGATGCCCGCCAGTTCATGCGCATGGGCCGCCGCGATGCCCCGTGCCCCGCAGGCCCACGCATCGAATTCCCCTTGGTCATAGATCCAGTTGCCGTCCGCCGCGTGCTCGGCGGCAGGCGGACGCGGCAGGAATAGCTGCTCGCTGCACAGCGGCGCGAAGGCCGAGTGCATGCCGTCGACCGGGTCGCAGACGCTCATCGCGGCAAAGGTGTCCCCGTGGTAGCCTCCGCGCAGCGCCAGGAAGCGCTGGCGTCCACGGGCTCCGCAGGCCTCCTGGTACTGCAAAGCGAGCTTCAATGCCACCTCGACGCTGATGGATCCGGAGTCGGCCAGGAACACGTGGCGCAAATTCTGCGGGGCAATGGCCACGAGCCGTTCGGCCAGCTCGATCGCCGGTTCGTGGGTCAGGCCCCCGAACATGACGTGGCTGAATTTCTCGATCTGCGCGTGCGCCGCGGCGTCCAGGACCGGATTGCGGTAGCCGTGCACCATCGACCACCAGGAAGCCATGCCGTCCACGACCCGGTGCTCGGTGCCGGCGCGATCGTGCAGCAGGAGTTCTGCACCCTGCGCGCCCTTTACCGCGTAGTGCGCTCCCGCGTCCACGGGCGCATAGGGATGCCAGAGCAGCCCCGCATCCCTGTCCAGCAGGTTTTCGGCCAGGGTTTTCACGCGTTGGGCCCTTCCATGGTGCCAGCTCCGCGGCGGCGCAGCACTGGTTCGCGCCCGGCCGCGGCCCCGCAGCCTGCCGCCCCTGATTGAGCCGGTGCGCATCCGGTTCCGCAGCCGGAGCCGCAGCCGCCGGCGCGTTCTTCTTCGGCGGGGGCCGGAGGCGCAGCATGAGCGGCGTCCTGCAAGCGGCGGGCCACCTCGGATGGGCTGGAGGACTCTTGCCCCAGGATGACAAAGCCCGCGTCGGCAATCATCTGCAGGTCCTTGGCCGCGCCCTGGCCTTCGCTGGTGAGATAGTCGCCTAGGAAAATCGAGTTGGCGGCTTCCAGCGCGGTGGACTGCAATGAGCGCAGGTGCATCTCGCGGCCGCCGGCAATGCGCAGCTCCTTGTCCGGGCAGGCCATGCGCACCAGTGCGAGGATGCGCAGGCAGGCCATCGGGGTCAGCAGCCAGGTGCCCTGCATCGGGGTGCCGTCGAAGGGCATGAGGAAGTTGACCGGGATGGATTCGGAGCCCAGATCGCGCAGCGCGAAGATCGCTTCCACCAGCTGCTCGGGTGTTTCCCCCAGGCCCACGATGAGCCCGGAACAGGAGGAGAGTCCCGCGGACTGGGCCTGTTCCACCGTCTTGACCCGATCCTGGTAGCTATGCGAGGTGCAGATCTCGGGGTAGAGGGATTCTGAGGTGTTCAGGTTGTGGTTGTAGGCGTCGGCCCCGGCGTCCTTGAGCCTGGCGGCCTGGCCGTCCTTGAGGATGCCCAGGCAGGCGCAGACCTCGACCTGCGGGTGCTCGTCCTTGAGCTGTTCGACCATCGTGGCCACCCGGTCCACATCGCGGTCGGTGGGCCCCTTGCCGGAAGCGACCATGCAGACCCGCGAGGCGCCGCCGGCAATGCCGAATCCAGCTTGGGCCACCGCTTCATCGGGCTTGAGCCAGGTGTATTTGAGGATCTCGGCGGTGGATCCAAGGCGCTGCGAGCAGTAGGTGCAGTCTTCGGGGCAGAGGCCGGACTTGAGGTTGACCAGGTAGTTGACCTTGACGGTGTTCCCGAAGTGCTGGCGGCGCAGGATTCCGGCAGCGCAGATCAATGGCATCGTGGCGGAATCCGGTGTTGCGAGAATGCCCAGGGCCTCGGATGCGGTGATGCGGTGTCCGGCGAGGATCTTTTCTGCGAGCTGTCCGGGGTCCAGTCGGCTCTCCCCCGGCGCTGGGGCAGTATTTGGGATGTTCAAGTTCATGGGGTGCCTTTCCAGCCGGTACACCGTGAGCCAGTCCGGGCTTGCGGATTCTCCCCGGGCCCGAACGACTCTTGAACGGTGTTCAATTTCTATTGAATACACACCCTACACCCTGATCAGCATGTTCTTGAACACTGTTCAGCGATGTGTCTTGGAGCTCCTGCATCAACCGGCGTTCCCAGCGCCACGGCACCACTTGCCTTCCTCCTGGTTCCGGGCAGCAAAAAGCGCGTTGCCGGCCAGAATGATTCTGGCCGGCAACGCGCTCATTGATCTTCGGGTCCGCCAGATCAGGCGGTGCGATTAAGGCAGGTTCGCCTCACTGGTTCCAGGCTGCGGCAATCGCGTCGCGCACCTCGGACAGCGTCTGGGGAATGGCCTTGGTTTGCGCGATGATCGGGAAGAAATTCCCGTCCCCGCTCCAGCGTGGCACCACATGCTGATGCAGGTGGGCAGCGATGCCAGCTCCCCCGGCTTCGCCCTGGTTCATGCCCAGGTTGAAGCCCGAGGGGTTGGACACCTTGCGCAGCACCCGCATGGAATGCTGGGCCAGGGCCGCCATTTCCGCCGTTTCCTCCACCGTGATGTCGGTGTAGTTCGGCACATGGCGGTACGGGCAGATCAGCAGGTGGCCCGGGTTGTACGGGAAGAGGTTCAGGATCACGAAGCAGGTTTCCCCGCGATGCACGATCAGCGCCTCTTCATCTGTGCGCTGCGGACCGGCGCAGAACGGGCAGCTGGCCTCGTCCTTGACCTGGTCCTGCCCGCCCTTGATGTAGGCCATGCGATAGGGAGTCCACAGCCGCTGGAACGAATCCGGCACTCCGGCGAGTTCAAAGTCGTCGGTGACGGACTGGTCTGCTTGCTCCTGCATGCTCAATGGACTCCCTATCCCCTGCTAGTTGCTGTTATCGCGGCTCTTGATGGCTTCAACGATGCGGGCTACCGCCTCGTCGACAGGAACCTGGTTTTCCTGGCTGCCATCGCGGAAGCGGAAGGACACGGCATTCGCATCGGCATCCTCGCCGCCGGCGATGAGCACAAACGGAATCTTGTCCTTGGACGCGTTGCGGATCTTCTTCGGGAAGCGATCCGAGGAGTCATCCAGTTCCACGCGGACACCCTGCGCCTTGAGCTTCGCGACAACCTCGGAGAGGTAGTCGTTGAAGGCCTCGGCCACCGGGATGGCGCGCACCTGCACCGGCGAGAGCCAGGCCGGGAAAGCGCCTGCGTAGTGCTCGGTCAGCACGCCTAGGAAGCGCTCGATGGAGCCGAACTTGGCGGCGTGGATCATCACCGGTTCCTGGCGGGAGCCGTCGGCAGCCTGGTACTCCAAGCCGAAGCGCGCCGGCTGGTTGAAGTCGTACTGCACGGTGCCCATCTGCCAGGTGCGGCCGATGGCATCCTTGGCCTGGACCGAGATCTTCGGACCGTAGAAGGCGGCTCCACCCGGGTCGGCAACCAGCTCGACGCCGGTTTCGGTGGCAACGCGCTCCAGCACGGCGGTGGCTTCTTCCCACTGCTCGTCCGAGCCGATGAACTTGTCCGACTCGGGATCGCGGGTGGACAGCTCCAGGTAGAAGTCGTCCATGCCGAAGTCCTTGAGCAGGGAGAGCATGAAGTTCAGCAGGTGCTCGACTTCGGCCGGTGCCTGCTCCTTGGTGACGTAGGAGTGCGAGTCGTCCTGGGCGAAACCGCGCACGCGGGTCAGGCCGTGGACCACGCCGGACTTCTCGTAGCGGTAGACGTGGCCGAACTCGAACAAGCGCAGCGGCAGTTCGCGGTAGCTGCGTCCGCGGCCGCGGAAGATCAGGTTGTGCATCGGGCAGTTCATGGCCTTCAGCCGGTATTCCTGGCCCTGCTTGGTGATGTTGCCATCTTCATCGCGCTCTTCATCGATGTGCAGCGCCGGGAACATGGTGTCCGCGTAGTACGGCAGGTGGCCCGAGGTGTGGAACAGCCCATCCTTGGAGATGTGCGGGGTGCCCACGTACTGGAAGCCTTCTTCCACGTGGCGGTCGCGCACGTAGTCTTCCATCTCGCGCTTGATGATGCCGCCCTTGGGGTGGAACACCGGCAGGCCCGAGCCCAGCTCATCCGGGAAGGAGAAGAGATCCAGCTCGGCGCCGAGCTTGCGGTGGTCGCGGCGCTCGGCCTCGGCCAGGCGCTCCTGGTAGGCCTTGAGGTCTTCCTTGGTCGGCCAGGCGGTGCCGTAGATGCGCTGCAGCTGCTTGTTCTTCTCGCTGCCCAGCCAGTAGGCGGCGGCCGAACGGGTCAGCGCGAACGCGTTCTTGATCAGCTTGGTGTTCGGCAGGTGCGGGCCGCGGCACAAATCCTTCCACACGATGTCCCCGGACTTGCGGTCGACATTGTCGTAGATGGTGGTTTCGCCGGCGGCCACCTCAACGGTGACGCCCTCGCCCGAGGTGTCCGCGGAGTCGGCCTTGGCCAGCAGCTCGCACTTGTAGGGCTCGTTGGCCATTTCGGCCTTGGCTTCTTCCGGCGATACCTCGCGGCGCGCAAAGAGCTGGTTCTGGTTGACGATCTTGAGCATCATCTTTTCCAGCTGCTTCAGATCTTCGGGGGTGAACGGCTCGGCGACGTCGAAGTCGAAGTAGAAACCGTCGTTGATGTACGGGCCAATGCCCAGCTTGGCATCGGGGCGCAGCTGCTGCACAGCTTGGGCCATCACGTGGGCAGTCGAGTGACGCAGCACCTCCAACCCTTCTGGGTCGGTGATGGTGACACGGGTGACGGTGCTACCGGCTTCCAGTTCGCGGGCCAGGTCGCGCAATACGCCGTCGACGTGCATGACAACCACGTCTTTCTGCTCGGCGTAGTGCTGCAGACCGGTTGTTCCCGCGTCCACCTGTACCTGCTCGCCATCGATGGTGAGAGTCAGCTGCTCGCTCATGAGATCGGGTTCTACCTTTCAATCTGGGATGGCTTCATAGCTTGTGGCATACCTTGGCCACAGCCAGCCAGAATCCAGTTTAGTTCAGCACCCCGCCCGAGCGCGCGTTCACTTCGGGTTTTGCGATGATTGCTGGCCTGCATGTGACTCGTTCAACAGCGATTCGGCATTGAGCAAGGTCATCACGTGCCAGATTTCGCGATCCCCGGCCGGCTGGGAGCTGTGGACCTTGCCTTCCTCCAGGTCCTTCCGGAACGCCGGGATGACCTTTTCCAAGCGGCGGATCAGCTCGCGCATTTCATCCATGGTGAGCATCAGGTCGCTGGTCATCATACGTGCCTTGGCCTCGCCGGCCTCTTCGCCGGAGTAGTGGCGTCCACCGTGGACCATGGCGGCATGCAGGCGCCGCTGCTCGTCATTGATGACCTGCCCGAGATAGGCGCCCATGGCCATGCCGGATGGATCGTCTTCCCGCTCCCCCACCTCGCCGGTGGTGTACGCAACGGCAGCCGACTTCCAAACCCGGTCGCGCTTGTCCCGTGCGAGCTCCGGGACCTCGACGATCATTTCGGCCTTGGCTAATTCGCGCAGGTGGAAGCTGATCTTGTTCGCCGGCATGTCCAGCACCTGTGCCATGTCCGCCGCGCGGGCCGATCCCATGGCCGATAGCGTATTGAGAATCTGCCGGCGCAGCGGGTTGGCAATCGCCTTAAGCATCGGCGTAGTGAACGTGACTAGCGACTCGTTATTGCTCATGTGCACAGCTTAGCAATCCCCCAAATAAAGTTGCGCAAATTCTATTGCGCAACTTTATTTGCGGACTTACAGTGGATTCCATGACCACGACCCAGCCCAGCGGCCGCCCAGAGACCGCGGCGATTAATGCAAGCCCATTGCCCCCGTTGCTTGCGCAGAAAAATTACCGCAGGTGGTTGCTGGCGGACTCCTCGGCGCTGCTTTCGGGCGGCATCTATGGGTTCATCTTCCCCTTGATGCTGCTGGCAGCCACCGGCTCGCCGGTGCTGGCCGGATCCTTGGCTGCGCTGGGGATGGCAGCCAGGGCCAGCGTCATATTGGCCGGCGGCGCCATGGCGGACCGCACCGACAAGGCCCGGATGATCGTGATCGGGAGCTTGTGCGGCGCAGCGGTGACCACGGCCTTGGCCCTGGGTATCGGCTCTGGTTCGCTGCCGGTTCCCCTGTTATGCCTCGCCCATGTCCTGATGGAATTGCGCGGCGGATACTTTGGCTCGACAACCAATGCCGCCCTCAAGGATCTGGTGCACCCGAAACAGCTCGGCCGCGCGATGGCCGCCAACCAAGGCCGCGACTCGGTGCTGATGCTCGGCTCCGCTCCCCTTGGCGGTGTATTGCTCGGATTCGGCGGCGGCATTGCCCTGCTTGCCGTCGCTGTCCTGAATCTGATCGCTGCGGCCAGCGGGTTTGCCCTGCGCCGGCCTCTGCGGGCCGCACAGCAATCCTTCCGGGATCGAGGCGAGGCCGGCACCGGCGGCGAAGAGAAAGTCGCCCACGGAATTCTGGCCGGCATGCGCTGGTGTTTTTCCCGCCCGCAACTACGAGCGCTGCTGATTTTGATTACGGTCGTCAACATCGGCGTCAACGGGCTGATGACCACTCTGATCTATGGGCTGGAGCAGCGTTCGGAAGCTCCGTGGATTATTGGGCTGGCATCGACGTGCATGGGCGCTGGAATGCTGATCGGCTCGCTGGCGGCGACCTCGCTCATTGAAAAATTCCGCAGCGGGCTTCTGGCTTGCAATTGCCTCACTCTTCTTGGCGCCGCCATGCTCCTCATCGGGTTTAACACGAACCTGTTGTGGATGGGCTCCATGCTGCTGCTCAGTTTCCTGAGCGTCCCCGCGCTCAACGCCGCAGTCGGCGGATACTTCATGGCATGCGTCCCCCAGGACATGTCCGGGCGAGCAAATTCCTTGATTACCTTCATGGCCCTGGCCGCCTTGCCTTTGGCACCGCTGGCCACCGGGCTCGGCTTGGAGTGGGTTGGCATGGGCCCAACACTCATCTTTTTCGGAGCATTGGTTTCCTTGGCTGCCATCTTGGCCTGGCTTTCGCCACAGGTCCGAGGGATCCCTCGCCCCGAGCATTGGGTTGCTGCCGCATCTCCAGCACCGCTTGAACGCGCCAGTTCCGATGGCTCCCAGAAGTCCCCCGCCCCAGCGTCACCCACCGAATAGGAGTACCCGAAGTGATTTCCGATCCCACTGCACCCGGTGAATCCCGGCTCAAGCGATCAGCCCTCAAACGCATGTTCAGCAGCGAAAAGCGGTACCGCCATGCTTCTGCGTTGGAGCGCCAGAACAGCGACGCGGCTGCCCAAATGAGGCATCAAGCGCTGCGCAACGAGCAATGGATCTATTTCTAGGGACGCAGGAAAAGTCTTGAAAGTTCCTCTAATCCATGGCTTTCATTTTCAACCGCTCCTACCCTAGGAATATGAACAAGCCGGCCCCACCCGTCATCAGCGCCATTACCCTCGGCGTGCGCGATGTCGGCGCTTCCACCAAGTTCTACACCGAGGGCCTGGGGTTTGAGCTGGTGCAGCCAGCCCACCCGGAAATCGCCTTTGTCCGCGCCGGATATGGCTTGATGCTCGCCCTCTGGGACGTGAAACAGATGCCCAGCGAGTACGGCGATGTCGGGCACGGCCCATTGGCTCCGCCGGTCTCGCTTGGGCATAACGTGCACTCGGATGCGGAAGTGGATCACCACTACCGGCGAGCGCTTGATGCGGGAGCAACGTCGATCACCGAGCCCACCGTGCAGCCTTGGGGCGGCAAGAGCGCCTGTGTGGCCGATCCGGATGGCTTCCGCTGGGATTTTGTGCATAATCCGTCGTTTGTCATTGATGCCGACGGGCATGTTTCCTCGGTTTGAGAATTGTCAGTCTTCAGCGATGTCCGTTGATGGTTTCCGTTCAGGCCAGGGTTCAGCGGTAAGCGACGGCCACTGGGATAGCCACCGTTTGGTCTTGGCTTCATACACGTTCCGGGGCGCGAGCACTGGGTTCGGGATGATCCTCCGGGCGAATAGATCTGCAAATCCGTACGGCGCATAGGTGCTGATCTGCCCATTCGCATCGCTAGTGACTGCGAAGCAGCAGGTTTTCGCTGCGAAATGATCGATGGCGTCCGTGACGCTGGCGAATGGAATAGCTGGAACCCCGAAGTGTTCTTCGTACCAAATGTGGACGCGTGCTTCATTGCGGACTTCGATTTCTGCGTCGATGTCTTTGAAGAGTTCTTTTGCACGGCGAATGACTGCATCTTCCGCCTCATAGGACGTATCTTCGTCGAAGTAGAAGAAGTCGTAGTCGCGAATCCCGTTTTGCGGGTCCTTGCCTTCCAGTACGTTCCATACCGTTTGGAATAGCGCACCTGCGGTCAGCCACCAGTCGGAGAGGCCGAGCTGCGGGGCGAGTTGGAGTATTTGCCGATTGATCGGGTTGGCTTGAACGCAGGTTAGGAAAAGTTTTTCATCGGATGTATCCACGGTCATGCCTTGCGTCGTTGGATTATGAATTTCGATTTCCCGTCGAGGTAGCCGCGGCGATCTTGGAGCTGGCGAGCCGCCTGCCCATAGGCGATGAGATGGACATTGATGAGCCTGATGTTTGTTTGGATCTCGAATCCGTACATCGTATCTGGGCGTAGGTTGCCCGCCTCTCCCCTGTAGATGAATCCGTGCTCAAGCAGCCAGCAATGCAGTTCTTCGCTATTTGCCTCGGGGACGGTTCCGATGATGATGTCCAGGATGGGTTTTGCCTTTAATCCTGGTACGGCGGTGGAACCGATGTGCTCGATTGCCTTGACACCTGCTGGCATGTCGCCGTGCAGTATCTGTTGCAGTTGCGTGAAGGCTTGTTCCCATTGGGGCGAATGGTTGGCTAGGCGTACTTCGCCCCTGTGCAGTCCGAGTTCTTTGCCGGCCAGCGCATCAACGAGCTTCGGGTTGAGTTGCAGAGGTTTGTCGGCGCGTATTCTGCTGGTTGCTTCTCTGCGCTCGGTATTCATGGCTTCATCCTAGGTTAGGCTCCGCGCTGGTCCAGCCCTTCGGCTTCCATGCGCTTGGCGAGTTCTCCAAGGCTTTCGCTCTTGCGTGCCCCCTCGGCGAGCTTTGGCCGATAGCTGGGTTGCGGCCGGGTGAGCTCGTCGAGGTATCCGGCCGCAGGCAGCGTTTCTGGCTGATGCAGGTCCCAGGCGTTGAGCGCTTGCAGGGAGATGCCGCGTGGCCCGGTGCGCCGGGTGACCCCGTGGATGAGCAGCATGCGGGTGGAGAAGAGCAGCGGCCCGGTGCGTTGCTGCGTGTCGTCGAAGAAGGTGGCGTCGATGCAGCCGGTGCCGTCATCCACGGAAATGAAGACCACGCGCTTGCCTCCGCGCATGGGAGGGGTCTGTGTGGCCACGCGTACCCCGGCAACCAGCACTTCGGTTCCGTTGCGCAAGTGCAGCAGCTCGGCGGCTTGTGTCATGGGCAAGTGCGCCAGGCGTTGCCGGTAGGAGGAGATCAGGTGCTCGCTGGCGTCCAAGTGCATCAGGTCCAGTTCGGTGCGCACTACTTCGGCTGGATCCAGCTGCACTCCGTTGGCTTTGATGTGTTCGATTTTCCCGAGGTCCAGTGCCAGCTGTCCGGGTCCCGGACGGTATTTGGCCGGAAGGGAGCTATGCGCCATGGATTGGGTATGGGCGATGGTGTCGGCACGGGAGGTTCCTGCAAGCAGGGAATCGAAGACTCCGAGTGCTGCAAGATTCTGGTAGGTGCGGCGCGAGAGTCCTGCGCGGGCTCGGACATCGGCCAGGTGCTCATAGGGCTGGCCGGCAACCAGGCGTTCGACTTCGCGTTCGCTCATCTGGTGGATATCGCGGAAGGCCAGGCGGATTCCATAGCGTCCTGGGCGCAGCGAGCTGGGTGCGCGGGGCACCACTGGGAGCTTTGAAGGAGCAGATTCGAAAACTCGTTCAACTCGATAGTGCCCCGTGGAGCGGTTGATATCCAGCGGGAGGATGGGAACGCCCATTCTGCGGGCCTCGGAGACCAGCAGCCGCTTGGGATACATCCCCGGGTCGTGTTCCCAGATCCCGGCGAGGAAGGCCTCGGGGTGATGGGCTTTGAGCCAGGCCGAATGGTAGGTGGGTACGGCAAAGGCAGCCCCGTGGGCCTTGCAGAATCCGAAGGATCCAAAGCCGGATAATACTTCCCAGACTTTATCGATCACTTCGGGGGTGAAGCCGTTCTTCACCGCCTCGGTGCGCACATAGCGTTCCACTGCTGGTTCCTTCTCCGGGTTGCCTAGCAGCCGACGGTAGACATCGGCCATCCCCAGCCCGCAACCGGTGAGCACATCGAGCATGCGCAGCACCTGTTCGTGGAAGACAGTCACCCCGTGGGTTTCGGCGAGCGCGGGAATCAGCTTCGGGTGCAGGTATTGGGCCGGGGCGAATCCGTGGCGGTGTTCCAGGTAGGGCTTGACCATATTCGATTGCATGGGACCTGGGCGGAACAGGGAGATGTCGATGATCAGGTCGTTGAATTCCCGGGGCGCGAGCTTGCCGACCAGTTCGCGCTGCCCCGGGGATTCGATCTGGAAGCAGCCCAGCGTATGGGTGGAGCGGATCAATTCGAAGGTGGGTTCGTCATCCAGCGGCACCCTGGCCAGGTCGATCACTCCGGTGGCGTCGATGTAGCTGTCGTCGGCATGCCCGCCGGCGCGAGCTGCCTGCTCTTTGCTCGGGTGCAGGCGGGCGATCTCCTCGAGCGTGTAGGCGATGGCTGATTGCATGCGCACCCCGAGCACGTCGAGCTTGATCAAGCCCATCAAATCCATGTCGTGCTTGTCGAATTGGCTCATCTGCAGTCCGATGCCCGAGGGCTGGACCGGGGTGCGGTCCAGCAGGCTCGCGTCGGAGAGGATCACCCCGCAGGGATGCATGGAGATATGCCGGGGCAGCCGGTCCAGGCGTTCGGTGGCGTCGATGAGGATATCGAGCTGGGTGTCATCGGTGATGCGCTCGGCCAAGGCGGCCAGTTCGGGCTTCTCGGTGAGCGCTTCGCGGAAAGAGGATGCGGAGAAGCGCCAGAGCTGCTTGGCGATTTCGTCAATCTGCTCTTGTTCGATGCCCAGTGCGGATCCGGCATCGCGCACTGCGCCGCGAGCCCGGTAGGCGTTCTGCATGCTCATCAGGCTCACGCGCTCCTCTCCGTAGGTGGAGAAGATCTTGCGGTAGATCTCGTGGCGGCGCGCGGATTCCACGTCGATGTCGATATCGGGCAGGGTGGTTCGGGTATCCGAAAGGAAGCGCTCGAACACCAGGTCATGGGCTAGCGGGTTCACCTGGCTGATGCCCAGCAGGTAGTTCACCAGCGAGGAGGCGCCCGAACCGCGGGCCGCAACACGCACCCCCATGTCGGTGATCAGCTTGACGGTTTCGGCAACGGTCAGGAAGTATCCGGCGAAGTCCAGCCGGTCGATCACCCCCAGCTCGAGGTCCAGCTGCTTCTCGATCAGGTTCCGGTCGGTGTCAGGCAGCAGGCGCGGGACCGCTGCGAAGACGCGTTCGGTTAGTTCCTGCTGAGCTGGGCGATAGAGTCCGATGATTTTTGCCTCGGGGATCACCGGCTTCTTCCACCCTAGGTCTGCGACGGGATCCAGTGCCGCCCACGCGGCGAGCTGCTCGGTATCGCGCAGCATCTGATGGGCCCAAATCCGCTCGGTGGCGTTGCCGATTTCGGTGGCAAGCTGCTGCATCTGCTGAGGGGTTTTCAGCCAGCCTTGCCCATTGGGCTGGCAGGAATCCAGGTTTTTCAAGCTGTGCAGGGTGCGTGCGGAGTCAATGATATCTGCGGTGACCGCCCCGTCGGGGTCTACGTAGCGCACGGCATTGGTGAGCACGGCCTTGATCCCCCGCTCTTGGGCGTAGCGCAGCAAGCGGGCGGCTTCGCCGAGGCTGTAGCGTGAACCATGCGCAGAAAGGTAGGTGGTGATTTCCACTCGCAGCATCTTCCCCACCCGCTTTTTCCAGTCGGCCATGAGGGTGCGCGCCTGGGCGTATTTTCCCTTGAGGATTGCCCTGGCTACATCGGACTCGCCACCGATCAGGATCATCAGGTTGCCTTCGCGGCCCAGTTCCCCAACCTGACTGGTGCTCAGTCCCGGAACGCCGTGCGCGGTGCTGTGCGCGAGGGTAATCGTTCGGCATAACGCTGCGTAGCCAGCTCCTGCGCAACCGCCTCGAGCCAGCACGGTGATTCTTGCGAGGGTTTCGCCGGCAGAGTCGAGCACCGCGAGGTTGACGCCGAGGATGGGTGCCAGCCCTTCTGCCATGCAGGCGGCGACGTGCTTGACTGCTCCATACAGCCCGTCACGGTCAGTGAGTGCCAGCATCTGCGCACCGTGGGCTTTGGCCGCTTGGGCCAAGGCGCGCGGGTGCGACACCCCGTAGTGGGCGCTATAGGAAGAACTGACGTTCAAATGGGTGAAGCTCATTGCGGTCCTTCGAATATATGTTCCCCTGGCTGCGGACTAGGCGCTGCGGGCCAGGGACTCATGCACACGCACCAGTCGCCAGCGTTCGGTTTGCGCGTCAAAACTGACGTCAACGCTGTGCACCTGCTGGGGTCCGCGCACCGCAACCAGTTGCAGTCGCCACATCTCATAGTCGGCGATTCCTGCGCCGATTCCGCGAGGAATCCGCAGGTTTTCGTCCCACCATTTGCGGCGCTCGAACCAGCGTTGAGGCTCGGCAGCCAGGCGGTAGTCCTGCCCCTGCCAGCTCACGCGCAACGGCATTCCATTCGCTGCGCGGGCAACCTCGATTGACTCGGTGAACATCCCCACGTGTGCACTCCTTACTTGGTAGAACCATCCTATTCGAACACGTGTTCGAATGACAGTTACACTAGTCAGGCGCACCGACAGTTTGGGTTAGCCGGGCACCGCTTCGCGAAAAGCTGTACTGAGCGCAAAGGGAGTTCCGTTGACCTCGAAGCTGGTCGCAATTCCCATCGCCAGGCCAATGGGCCTAAGGCACTGGCAACCATAAAAGACCACCATTGCCTCTAGTACCTTCCGGCCCTGGGACCGCCGCGAGGCATTCCGCATCAAGCAAAATAGCCAATCCAGTTCCTCGAATCACCAAATGGAAGTGGTTCTGGAAGCAAGCGGGAGCTAGCGAGGTGGCACTCGAACTCGCCTGGGTGATTGCAGGCAAGAATGCTTCAAAACCCGTCGGTTGCGAGCAGCCGAAAGAGACAAACCATGGAGAAAAGATACCTGCGGGCGGGAAAGCCAGATGAGTCCAATGGCTTAGGTGCTACCGGATCGAGCAAACGAAGGCCTGATACTCATCGCCGCGAGCTTGATAGTATGCGGTAAGCTAACCCAGCCGCAGAAGATCCAGCAACCATAAAACGGTTATTTTGTGTGTACCCATAAAAATGTTTACGTGTTGTCGTTAGGATTGAACTATGGAGACTTTCAAACGCCAAAATTATGTAGATTACTTGGTGAATGAATATGGTTACGAAGCTCGCATAACACCTTGGGGGATCTACATTGAATACCCAAATTTTGACGACAACGGGCTCGCGATCATCAAATGGAGGGTCACAGAAAAAGATCTTGCCAGCTTGAACGGGATTAAAATGCCGCGAGGTTTTACTGGTGGCGAGCAATACGCATTCTCACAATTGATAACAGCACTTCATACTTTCACTGGTTCACGAGGAACCATGTACGGAGCAAGCATGAGAATAGAGACAGAAGACTAAGAATGGCTATGGCGCAAATACGCCATAGCCATTCTTGTAGTCAGTGATCCATTGAAATCTTATTATTTACCGCAGGCTCGGCTCACGCTATCTGGATGAGATGTGATGATACGAGAATTTGTGGTCGAGACTGCCGTTGTGACACCGACTCTTTTGAAGATGCGGTCACGGGAATCTCGCAGTTCATAAACTCCACCGTAGCGGACGGTTTTATTGCTGCTCTGATATTTCTTCAGGCATGGCCAGTTTAATGCTTCATTGGTTGCCCAATCGGCAAATTCCCTCCAGTTTACCCCCAAATACACGGCCTGGTTGTTCCAATCATTCATGTGGCCAGCTTTAATATGCCGATAGCCCCAACCTACATTGTCGCCATTGATGACTTTGTTTGTACCGCAACGCAGATAGGCTGTACGCCCTGAGACTCCTTTGACCGCTTGCCGGTTGAAAGTCCTGACGAGTTTTTCGTTCTTATCGAAAACGCCACATGGTGACCAATACGCTGCGGGTTGCCCAACCCCTAGCTTTTGTGCAACGTTTTCAAAATAGAATCGTTCTCCACTTTTTCCTACTGCGTAGGCTGGAGTGGTCTGTGTTTCTACAAAATTTTCTGTCTCCGTCTGCGCCGCATTAGCAGGCGCGCTCACCAGTGAGCTGCCTAGTAGTAATACACCGAGAATAAGCGAAGTAGACTTTTTCAAAGAATTCCTCAATCTGTCTACTGATCGTCTTGATGAGTAGTATCTCTAAATATATCTTGAGTGAAAATAATTGAACTACCTGTGTCGGGATGTTAAATACATTTTTTAAACCCTTGGATTGGTGGAGTTGTTGATCGCACGAGTGTGTTGTGCGATCAACTGTAGAAGATGAAAGTAATAGAAGACTTTCGAGAATGCCAGTGGGCTGCTAGAGAACTGAGATTCCTGGTTAGAGGCCTTTTCAATATCGGTCGTTTTCGGTTCTAGAATTCAGTTTCGTTTAGCCATTGCACGAACAGCATCATTCGTTCTGATTCTGGAGGCCTGGCAGTCGATGCAATTGGTACTCGCGCCAGGTCAGCAGAACAATCACAACATCAAAGACTGTGAGAGCCAGTAACACCCAGCTAAAGTTAACGATCAGTTCATAGGTCTGATAGAGGATGAACGCTATTAGGAAGCCGATAAGCCAGGGGTAGGCCCATAACCGGTTTTTGAGCACGGCCCACACAAGCACCACTTTTACCAGCCCATGAATCAGCAAATAAAAGGCGGCAAAT
>Ga0308158_10002072_pt1 | contig 19659 bp, 13 predicted proteins | sample PhyBR2_FD_201038 | JGI IMG/M metagenome (GOLD analysis project Ga0308158, IMG submission 201038) | Phyllosphere microbial communities from UC Gill Tract Community Farm, Albany, California, United States - DLSLB.R2 | ecosystem: Host-associated > Plants > Phyllosphere > Unclassified | place: USA...
GGGAGGGAGCGAAAGCGTAGTGCCGAGCCATGCTCGGCAGGGGCTTTCCCAGCGAATGCGAACAGCGCAAGCCGCCATACCCGGGTTCATCGGATCACACGCACGCCGTTGGTTCTGACGATGTCAGCTTCGCGGCTTACGCCGCTCCTACAACCGGCGACGTCATCACCTTGGGCAGGCGTCGGCGTTCTGTGGGCGCGGCGTGAGCCGCGATGCCACTGCAACGTCAGAAGCTGAAGCGCCTACCCCTCCCCAACCCTCCCCTTGGCTTCGCCAAAGGGAGGGAGCGAAAGCGTAGTGCCGAGCCATGCTCGGCAGGGGCTTTCCCAGCGAATGCGAACAGCGCAAGCCGCCATACCCGGGTTCATCGGATCACACGCACGCCGTTCGTTCTGACGATGTCAGCTTCGCGGCTTACGCCGCTCCTACAACTGGCTGCGCCATTGCTTCTGCCAGGTAGTCGAGGAAGGAGCTGATGCGCGCTGATACCGCGGTGTTGCGGTAGTACACGGCGTGGATCGGCTGGCGTGTGTCCAGCGTCTGCTTGGGCAATACCTGCACCAGCTCGCCGCGCGCACGCGCCGCTTCGGTGAGGAAATCGGACAGGCAGACGATGCCGACGCCTTCCTGGGCCAGCCGATGCAGGATCTCGCCGCTGGATACCGCCAATGCGGGTCGCACGTGCAGGCGCTCGCCGTCGTCACCCTGCAATGGCCAATGATTCAGCGAATCCGGTTCGTTGAAGCCCAGCAAGGTATGCGCCTGCAGCTGCACCACGCTCTTCGGTGTGCCGTGCTGCTGCAGGTAGGCCGGACTGGCCAGCACGCGCAGGCGGCTGTGACCCAGGGGCCGTGCATGCAGGGTGGAGTCCGCCAGCGGGCCAATGCGGATCGCCACATCGGTGCGCCGTTCCAGCAGGTCGATGTAGCGCTCGCTGCTGTTGAGTTCCAATGCCACCTGCGGGTAACGCGCACGATAGCCGGCCACCAGCGGTGCGATCACATGCAGCATGAACGGCATCGCCGCATCCACCCGCAAGCGCCCGGACGGCGTGCCCCGGCGCGCGGCGATCTGCTCTTCGGCAGCATCCACCGAGGCGACGATGGCGCGGGCCTGGGCGAGGAAAGTCTCGCCTTCGTCGGTGAGCTGCAGGCGGCGGGTGGTGCGGGTCAGCAAGGTGGTGCCGAGCTTCTCTTCCAGCCGCCCCAGCGCCCGGCTGACGCCGGAGGTGGTCTGACCCAGTTGCTCGGCCGCAGCGGTGATCGAACCGGTGTCGATCACCGCGATGAAGGCCTGCATCTCATCCAGGGTGGTTTTCATTGGGGGCGGTCAGGTGGTGATGGAATATTGTTGACTTTAAATCAATAGTAATTGGTGGGAAACCGCATTTTTCAGCAAGAGTTCCACCGTCAGACTGCGCAGCCCTTTCCAAGGATTCGCCCATGTCACGCGGAATTCCCCTTGCCTTGCTGGCGCTGACGCTGGGTGCGTTCGCCATCGGCACCACCGAGTTCGTCATCGTCGGGCTGATCCCGACCATCGCCGCCGACCTGCAGGTCAGCCTGCCCTCGGCCGGCCTGCTGGTTTCGCTGTATGCGCTGGGTGTTGCCGTAGGTGCGCCGGTACTCACCGCCTTGACCGGACGGGTGCCGCGCAAGGCCTTGCTGGTCGCGCTGATGCTGTTGTTCACCGTCGGCAACCTGATTGCGTGGATGGCACCGGGCTATGGCTCGCTGATCGTGGCGCGGGTGCTGACCGGGCTGGCGCATGGCGTGTTCTTCTCGATCGGCTCGATCATCGCCACCTCGGTTGTACCCAAGGACAAGGCTGCCAGTGCGATCGCGATCATGTTCACCGGGCTGACCGTGGCGCTGGTGACCGGCGTGCCGCTGGGCACTTTCATCGGCCAACACCTGGGCTGGCGTGCAACCTTCCTCGCAGTGGCGGCGTTGGGCGTGATCGCCCTGCTCGGCAGCCTGCTGTTCGTGCCGCGCGACCTGCCGCGCAGCGCGCCGGCCACGTTCGGCCAGCAGTTCGCGGTGCTGGCACAGCCGCGCCTGTTGCTGGTCTATGCGATGACCGCGCTGGGCTATGGCGGCACTTTCCTGTCCTTCACCTTCCTCGCCTCGATCCTGCAGGACGTCAGCGGCTTTTCGGCCAATGCGGTGAGCGCGGTGCTGCTGGTCTACGGCGTATCGGTGGCCATCGGCAATCTGTGGGGCGGGCGACTGGCTGACCGCCGCGGGCCGATTCCCGCGTTGACGCTGATCTTCGGGTTGCTGGCGCTGGTGTTGCTGGTACTCACCTTCACCGCCTACAACCGCTGGTTGGTGTTGTTGACCGTGCTGGCGTTGGGCGCGGTGGCATTCGGCAATGTGCCGGGGCTGCAGGTGTATGTGGTCAAGCAGGCGCAGCGCTTCGTGCCGCAGGCCACCGATGTGGCATCCGGCCTGAACATCGCCGCCTTCAACATCGGCATCGCACTCGGTGCCTCGCTCGGCGGCCTGGTGGTCGATCACATCGGCCTGATGCATACGCCGTGGATTGGCGCGCTGGTGGTGCTGGGTGCGCTGGCTTTGACGGTACTGAGCGGCCGGCTGGATCGCCGCGACGGTTTGGATGTACGCGCCGAAGGCATTGCCATCAGCGCGCATTGACGGAACACGCTGTTACTTCCCCTTGGGTTTTTGTTCGCGCTGCGCGGCGTAGCCTGTAAGCGCGAATTTCTGGAGATTTGAATGACTATTCCCGCTATTGGTCTTGGCACCTATCGCCTCAAGGACCAGGTACTCACCGACTCCGTGCACAACGCATTGGAGCTGGGCTACCGTGCTTTCGACACCGCGCAGATCTACGAGAACGAAGCCGATCTGGGTGCGGCTATCGCCAGCGGCACGGTGCCGCGCGAGCAGCTGTTCCTGACCACCAAGATCTGGATCAGCAACTTCCACCACGATGACCTGCTTGCCAGCCTGCGCGAGAGCCTGCGCAAGCTGCGCACCGATCACGTCGACCTGACGCTGATCCACTGGCCCTCGCCCAAGGACGAAGTGCCGATGGCCGAGTACCTCGGTGCACTGCGCGAAGCCAAGGCGCTGGGTTTGACCAAGGCGATTGGTGTTTCCAACTTCACCATCGACCTGACCCGGCAGGCCATCGCCATCCTCGGCGCCGACGCCATTGCCACCAACCAGATCGAAGTACATCCCTACCTGCAGAACCGCGCCTTGATCACCTACCTGCGCGAGCAGGGCATCCATGTCACCGCGTTCATGAGCCTGGCCTATGGCGCGGTACTGAAGGACCCGGTGATCCAGGCCATTGCCGACAAGCACCAGGCAAGCACCGCACAGGTCGCGTTGGCGTGGGCGCTGCAGCAGGGCTATGCGGTGATTCCGTCGTCGACCAAGCGCGAGAACCTCGCCGGCAACCTGCAGGCGGCGCAGCTGCGGCTGGATGCGGAGGACATGGCACGGATTGCCGAGCTGGATCGCGGCGAGCGTGTAGCCAATCCGGGTATCGCGCCGGCCTGGGATTGAGATCGATCAGACCGGCGCTGATAGCAGCCAATCACGCATCGCGGCGTTCACTTCCGCGGGTTTTTCCAACGGCGCGAGATGGCCGCAGTCCTCGATCACCACCAGCCTTGACTGCGGCATCAGCGCGGTCATCTGCTCGCTGACCGACAAGGGCGTGATCGCATCGTTGCGCCCGCAGACGATCAAGGCCGGGCCCTGCCAGGCGCTCAGGACCTCGCTGCCGTCCACACGTTGCAGCTGGCTTTGGCGCAGGAAGACTTCCGCGCCGAGGCGTGCAGTCATGCTGCGCACGGTATCCACCAGCGCATGATCCTCCAGCCGCGATGCATCGATGTAGCTGCGCATCAGCTTGTCGCCGAAACCATGGAAGGTGCCGGGCAGGCGCACGCTGTTCTGCTGTGCCACACGCTGCGCGGCGCGCTCGAGCGAGTCGGGTTTGAACGAGGTATCCAGCAGTGCCAGCTTCACTACACGCTGCGGTGCGATACGCAGGATTTCCTGGGCGACGTAACCACCGAGGGAAAAGCCGGCCAGGGCGAACTGCGCCGGGGCCTTGGCCAGCACGTCTTCGGCGACCGCGCGCATCGTGGTTTGCCGGGTGAGGTCACCGACCTGGCAGTCGGCGATGTCGGCGAATGCTTCGAGTTGGGACTGCCACAGCGTGGCATCGTTGAGCAGGCCGGGCAGCAGTAGCAGCGGGGTTCTGGCTGCGGGGTCTTGGTTCGTTTGCATGGCGCTATTGTCGCGCCTTGGGGTGGTTTGGGGGTGAGAGGTGGGGGTGGAGCGACAACCAAAGCAAAAGCCAAAGCACCCCTCCCCTGCGCTACGCGCAAGGGAGGGGGCGAAGCAGAGCACCCCTCCCCAACCCTCCCCTTGCCTTCGGCAAAGGGAGGGAGCTGATCTGCCCCCTCCCTTGCGCGTAGCGCAGGGGAGGGTTGGGGAGGGGTGCCTTTGGCTCTTGGCCTTTGGCTCTTGGCCTTTAGTTCTTAACCTCACCCACCGGCAACGTCACATTCATGATGGTGGAGTCATCCGGATCCGCCTTCACCTTGAAACCCAGGCTCTGGCACATCGCCAGCATGGTGCTGTTCTCACGCAGCACCTGCCCTTCCACCACGTTCAAACCCAGCCAGCCGGCGTATTCGATCATGATCTGCATCAGCTTCCAGCCGATGCCGTGGCCCTTCAGGTCCGAGCGGATCAGGATGCCGTACTCGCCGCGGTTGTAGTCCGCATCGGCGTGCAGGCGCACAGCCCCGAGCATTTCGCCGGTCTTGGGATCAATCGCCACCAGCGCGATCGAGCGCGCGTAATCCAGCTGGGTCAGGCGAGCGATGAACTCATGGCTGAAGTGCTTCACCGACTGGAAGAAGCGCAGACGCAGGTCATCGTCGGTGACGCGTGCGAAGAACGCGCGGAACAGTCCATCGTCTTCGGGTCGCACTGGGCGGATGAAGGCCTTGCCACCGTCGGACAGATCGATCGTGCGTTCCCATTCGTTGGGATACGGGAAGATCGCGAAGCGCGGATGACCACGGCCCTTGTGCAGGCGCTTGACCGGGGTGATTGCCACACGCGCATCCAGGGCGATCACGCCGTTGCGGTCGGCCAGCAGCGGGTTGAGGTCCAGCGTGCGGATCTCGGGAATATCCGCCGCCAGCTGCGCCAGCTTGACCAGCACCATCGCCACTGCGCGCTCGTCTGCCGCCGGTACATCACCGTAGGCTTTGAGGATGCGCGAGACGCGGGTGCGGCCGATCACTTCATGGGCAAGCCGCAGGTCCAACGGCGGCAATGCCAGGGTCTTGTCGTCAATCACCTCCACTGCCGTACCGCCACGGCCAAACACCACCACCGGCCCGAAGACCGGATCGTCGGCAATGCCGGCGATCAGCTCCCGTGCCTTGGGGCGGGTCAGGCTGGGCTGCACCAGCACGCCCTCGATGCGCGCCTGTGGGCGCTTCTCACGGGCGCGTTGCAGGATGGTGGTTGCCGCGGACTGCACCGCGCGCAGGCTGCCCAGGTTCAAGCGCACGCCATCGACTTCGGACTTGTGCGGGATGTCCGGCGAGAAAATCTTCACCGCCACGCTCATGCCCTGCTCCAGCAGTGGCTGGGCCAGGTCCATTGCTTCGTGCGGATCACGCGCGACCATCACTTCCAACGACGGTATGCCGTAGGCCTGCAGCAGCTTGTGCGTGGCCACCGGATCCAGCCATTGCTGGTCATTGGCCAGCGCCGCTTCGACCAGCGCGCGTGCGGCTGGCACGTCCACCACGAAATCCGCCGGCAGACTGGGCGGCGTTTCCATCAGCGCGGTCTGCGCCTCGCGGTAACGCACCAGATGCTGGAAGCCGCGCACGGCATCGGCCTCGGTGGGATAGGTCGGTACGCGTGCGGTGTTGAGGGTGACCGTGGCGCGGTCGTCATTGCCCAGCCAGACGGCGAACACCGGCTTGTCGCGCAGCTGCCGCGAGCGTTGACCGAGCGTGGTGGTGAGTGCCTGAGCGGCCTCGGCTGACGAGGTGAAGGCGGTCGGTACGTTGATGACCAGCACCGCGTCGTTGGCGTCGTCGGACAGCAGCGCTTCAATCGCCGAGGCGTAACGGCCGCCATCGGCATCGACCACGATGTCGACCGGATTGTCGCGCGACCAGCCCTGCGGCAAGGCCTGGTCCAGCAGCGCGACGGTGGCTGGTGACAGCTCGGCCAGGCTGCCGCCGAGTGCCTGCAGCTGATCCACTGCCAGCCGGCCGACACCGCCGCCATTGCTGAGGATGGCCAGACGGCGACCCGGAAAGGTTCCGAGACGGCCCAGGGTCTCGGCGGCGGTGAACAACTCGTCCAGTGCATTCACCCGCAGCAGTCCGGCGCGGTTGAAGGCGGCACCGTAGACCGCATCGGAATCGGCCAACGCCTGCGAATGGGTGGTAACCACCTCTGCGCTGCCGCGCGGCTTGCGCCCGGATTTGACCACCACCACGGGTTTTGCACGTGCGGCGGCACGGGCCGCCGACATGAACTTGCGCGCGTCGCTGATCTGGTCGACGTAGAGCAGGATGGCGCGGGTGCGGTAATCGCTGGCGAAATAATCGAGCAGGTCGCCGAAGTCGACATCCAGCGCATCGCCCAGCGAAACCACCGCCGAGAAGCCGACCGAGCGCGCCACGCCCCATTCCACCAGTGCAGCCGCAATCGCGCTGGATTCGGAAATCAGCGCCAGATCGCCAGCCTGCGGTGTGTGCGCGGCGATGCTGGCGTTGAGCCGTGCATGCGGGGCGATGACGCCCAGGCAATGCGGGCCGAGCACGCGCATGCCCTTGGGCCGTGCGGCGGCTTCCACCTGTGCAGCCAACGAGCCCGGGCCCTTGCCCAGGCCGGAGGTGAGGATGATGGCGGCAGCCACGCCCAGTTCGGCGGCCTGGCTGACGACCTGCGGCAACAGCGTTGCCGGCACGGTGATGACCACCAGGTCCGGAATCCACGGCAGGTCCTTGAGCTTCTTGACCGTGCGCATGCCGTCGATTTCGGCATAGCGCGGGCTGACCCAGCCGATCTGCCCGGCGAAGCCGCCGGCGCGCAGATTGCGGATCACCGCTCGGCCGGCGGAACGATCGCGCGGGCTGCCGCCAATCACTGCCACCGAGCGGGGGCGGAATACGGTCTGCAGGTGATAGGTGCTCATTGCGAAGCCTGTTGCGGGTACCGGGTCAAAGGTACACGGCTGCGGTGCTGGGTGGGCTGCGTTGGATCAAAGTTGGGGGTTGGATTTGGCGAAAAGCACCCCTCCCCGGCCCTCCCCTTGGCTGCGCCAAAGGGAGGGAGACAGGCGGCGAACTGGCAGATGGCCGCTAACAGCCCCCTCCCTTGCGCGTAGCGCAGGGGAGGGTTGGGGAGGGGTGGCTTCTGCGTTTGCCGTTGGGTTTGCCGGTAGAGCCCCTGCCGAGCATGGCTCGGCACTACAGGTCCTCCTCTACGGGTAACGCCCCTGCCGAGCATGGCTCGGCACTACATTCAGAGCAGGGTGCCGCCGAGGATCATTGCGGCGATGCTGAAATAGATCACCAGGCCGGTGACATCCACCAGCGTGGCCACGAACGGGGCCGAGGCGCTGGCCGGGTCGAAACCCAGGCGCTTGAGCACGAACGGCAGCATCGAGCCGGACAGGGAACCGAAGGTGACGATGCCGATCAGGGCCGCGCCGATGGTCACCGCCAGCAGCTTCCAGTGCTCGCCGTAGTCGTGCAGGCCAGCCAGCTGCCAGACGGTGATGCGGATGATCGCCAAGCTGCCGAGGATCGCACCCAGCACCACGCCGGTCGGCAGCTCGCGCAGGGCAACCTTCCACCAGTCACGCAGGCGCAGTTCGCGCAGCGCCAGCGAGCGGATCAGCAGCGAGGTCGCCTGCGAGCCGGAGTTGCCGCCCGAGCTCATGATCAGCGGAATGAACAAGGTCAGCACCACCGCGCGCGCCAGCTCGTCCTCGTAGTGCTGCATGGCGCTGGCGGTCAGCATTTCGCCGAGGAACAGCACGCTCAACCAGCCGGCGCGCTTGCGCAGCATCTCCAGGAAGCCGATCTGCATGTACGGCTTGTCCAGGGCTTCCACGCCGCCGAACTTGTGCACGTCCTCGGTGGATTCATCGATCAATGCATCGAGGATGTCGTCGACGGTGACGATCCCCAGCATCTGCTGCTGTGCATCCACCACCGGGATCGCCAGCAGGTCGTGGCGGCGGATCAGCTGCGCCACCTCCTCCTGGTCCAGCAAGGCATCCACGGTCACCGGCGGATTGACCTGGGCAACGGACAGGATCGAATCCTCCGGTTCGCCGGTGATCAGCCGCCGCATCGTCACCACCTGCTGCAGCTGGCGGGTCTGCGGGTCCAGCACGTAGATGGCGTAGACCGTCTCGCGGCTACGCTCCACTTCGCGGATGTGCTGCAGGGTCTGTGCCACCGTCCAGTCTGCCGGCACGCCGACAAACTCGGTGGTCATCAAGGCGCCGGCGGTGTTGGGCGGATAGCTCAGCAGTAGCTGGATCGAGCGCCGTGCCTCCGGTGCCAGCAGCGGGATCAACCGCGCACGCTCGGCATCATCCAGCTCATGGACGATATCGGTGGCACGGTCGTCGGCCATCAGCCCCAGCAGGGCTGCAGCGCGGGCCGGCGGCAGCGCCGCGATCAGCTCGCCTGCATGCTGAAGCTCAGGGGCTTCCAGCAGTTTGACCGCACGCGGCAAAGACAGTGCCGCCAGCGTATTGGCCGCAAGCGGCAATGGCAGGGCGTTGAGATACTCCACCGCGTCGGCGGTGTTGTAATCGGCCAAGGGCGCGCTCAGCGTGGCTGCGTCCACCACGGGCCGCAGAAATTGCTTCTGGTTCATGTTGATTCGCCTGTTCTGGATTGCGACCGCAACGCCAGCACAGGGCGAACCAGCCCTGTCAGGCGGTTGCCGTCGCTGGTGTCGACGATCGCGATCGACTTCTACTGTCGCTGGACATGGGTTGGACTCCGGAAAGGTGCTGCGCGGTTCTACCGGCAGCGGCGCGAGTCTGGTCCTGTTGGTCGACGGGGTCAAGCTTGCATCGCTGCATCCTGCCAACGAAGGCCATCTATACGCATTCACTCAAGGCACAGTCCGCATAATGTGAAATCGTCGGTAGGCAGTTGCCCGGCCGGTCAGCTGGATCAATCAAGGAATCCCTTCAAATGCATGGCACCGGTCTCGAATTGGCCTTGGTACTGCTGCTGGCGGCGGTCATCGCCGTGCCGGTATTCAAGCGCTTCGGGCTGGGCGCGGTGCTGGGCTACCTGGCCGCTGGCGTGGTGCTGGGGCCGCATGTGCTGGGCTTCGTGCAGGACGCCGACCGCATCCTCAATGCCGCCGAGATCGGCGTGGTGATGCTGCTGTTCGTGATCGGGCTGGAGCTGTCGCCGTCGCGGCTGATGGTGATGCGACGGCCGGTGTTCGGCGCCGGCACGGTACAGGTGCTGCTCAGTGCGGTGGTGCTGGGCGGCCTGCTGCTGCTCAATCACTTCTCGTGGAAGAGCGCGCTGGTGATCGGCACCGCGCTGGCCCTGTCTTCAACAGCGGTCGGCCTGCAGCTGTTGTCCGAGCACAAGGCGCTCAATACCGACTATGGCCGGCTCGGCTTTGCCATCCTGTTGTTCCAGGACCTGGTGGCGATCCCGTTGCTGGCGGCCATTCCACTGCTGGGTGGGGTCAAGAACGAAACCCTGAGTTGGCAGGATGCCTCCATCGCCCTCGGCGCATTGATGCTGGTGATCGTGCTCGGCCGGCCGATGCTGCGCCAGCTGTTCAACATTGTCGCCCGTACCCGCATGCCGGAGGTGTTCACCGCCACCGCCTTGCTGGTGGTGCTGGGCACGGCCTGGTTCATGGCCGAGGCCGGGCTCAGCGCCAGCCTGGGCGCCTTCATCGCCGGCGTATTGCTGGCCGACTCCGAATTCCGCCACGAGATCGAATCGCAGATCGAACCGTTCAAGGGCCTGCTGCTCGGCCTGTTCTTCATTGCCGTGGGCATGGGCATCGACCTGAAGCGGGTGGCCGCCGAACCCGAGATCATCGCGCTCGGCGTGGCCATCCTGCTGGTGGTGAAGTTCTCCATCCTGATCGCGCTGGGCCTGGCCGCGCGCATGTCGCTGCGCAATGCGCTGATGCTGGGCAGCGTGTTGTGGCTGGGCGGGGAATTCGCCTTCGTGGTGTTCAACGAAGCCGAGCGTGCGCATCTGCTCGGGCGCATCAACCACGACCGGCTGGTGGCGGTGGTCAGCCTGTCGATGGCGATCACCCCCTTGCTGCTGCTTGCATTGCAACGATCACTGCAACTCAAGCCAGCGCCGCGGCCAACACAGCCCGCACCGGATGAGACCCTCAAGGACGCCGGCGCGCAGCGACCACAGGTATTGATTGCGGGCATGGGCCGCTTCGGCCAGATCGTCGGCCGCCTGCTGACCGCACAGCGCATCCCCTTCGTGGCGCTGGAGGCCGACCCGGACACGGTCAAGGACCTGCGCCGTTTCGGCAACCAGCTGTACTACGGCGACCCGACCCGCCCCGATCTGCTGCGTGCCGCCGGCGCCGAACACATCCGCGTGTTCGTGATGGCGATGGACAACCCCGACACCAATCTGCGCGCGGTGCGGCTGGTGCGGCGCATGTATCCCAAGGCGACGGTGCTGGCGCGTGCACGCAACCGCCAGCACGCGTGGAAGCTGCTGGACATGTCAGCCGAACCGTTCCGCGAGGTATTCGGCTCCAGCCTTGAAGCCAGCGAACGGGTGCTGACCGCGCTTGGCTTCCCGGAAAATGTGGCGCGCGACCACGTACAGCGTTTCCGCGAACACGATGAAGCGCTGCTCAAGGCGCAGCATCTGGTCTACGACGACGAAGCGGCGGTGATGCAGACCTCGCGCGATGCCCGCGCCGACCTGATGCACCTGTTCGAGGCCGATGCCAGCGACAGTACGACAGTCAAACCTTCAAACGACAAGGAATGAAGCGCCTGGGCTGGCGTTGCCCTGTGCGCGCTGTGGGAGCGGCATAAGCCGCGAAGCTGATGGTGCTGAGGGCCTTGGCAGCTTTTCTATCTGATGATGCAGCGGCTTCACGGCTTACGCCGCTCCCACAAAAAAAATATGTCCAATGAGAAAGGGCGCCTTGCGGCGCCCTTTGTGCTTACTTGCGGCGCTGGGCCGGAATGAAGACCTCGTTGACCGCCGCTGCCAGCTGGTCCGGCGGCAGCAGGCCCTGGTCGAGCAGGAAGTTGTTGAAGGCCAGGCGGTCGAACTTGTCGCCCAGCGCCAGCTCGGTCTGCATGCGCAGTTCCATGATCCGGGTGTAGCCGTAGAAGTAGCTGCAAGCCTGGCCCGGCGAACGCACGGTGTAACGGTCCAGCTCCTGCGTGGCCATGGCCTCGGACAGGCCCACGCCCTCGACCAGCACCTTGCGCGCGCTTTCGCGGTCGGTCTGGCCCAGGTTGAGTGCGGGGTCGAGCATGGCGCGGGCGGCGCGCAGCAGGCGGAACTGCAACGCGATCATCTGCCCGTCCAGCGGCTCGAACGGCACCATCTCGGCTTCGGCATACAGCGCCCAGCCTTCAACATTGACCGAATTGAAGGCGAACAGGGTGCGCGCCAGCGAGATACCGCGCTCCACCATCGCCGCGAACTGCAGGTCATGGCCGGGGCGGCCTTCATGCGCGCTCAGCGTCCAGGCCGCCGAACCGAAGTTGAAGTCGTCGTACTGTGCCTTCTCGCCCGAGGCCGGGTTGCCCAGCGGCAGCACGAAGGTGCCCTGCTGGCCGGTGTTGCCGACCAACGGTGCCGGCAGGTAATGCGGGGCCGGTGAGGCGGCACTTTCGGCCTCGCTGCCCAGGCGCATCTGCAGCGGACGCTGCGGCACGTCGACGATGCCCTGCTTGCGGATGATGGGGTCGATCGCATCGATGACGCCACGGTAATGCGATTCGAGCTGGTCGTTGCCGATCTTGTCCTGCTTCAGCGCGCGGATCACCGCCGCATAATCGGTATTGTCGGCCACCTTCAGGCCCTTGGCCTGCACCACCAGCGGCGCCAGCTGGCGCATCATCGCGCGGGTTTCCATGTACTCCAGCTGGGCACGCTGCATCAGCAGGGCCGGATCGATGTCCACGCCCACTTCCTTGAGCTGGAAGGCGTACAGCTCGGCCGGCAGGCGGGTGTCGGTACGCGCCTTGGGCAGCACTTCCTTCTGCGTCCAGGCGATGTAGTCCTTCATCTGCGTGGACAGCTCGGCGAGCGACGCATCGGCACCGTCGATCCTGTACTTGGCGAACAGCTTGCCGATGCCGGCGATGTAGGTGTCGACGTTGGCCAGGGCCTGGTCGACCTCGATTTTGGTCGGCTGCAGCAGGTTGGGCGTGCCGCTCTTTTCCTCATAGCGCTGGCGCGCCAGGGTAGCCAGCGGCTGCGTGCCGGGGGCCTGGCCCAGATAGGCCTTCAGGCGATCCAGGGCCTTGGCCCGGCGCGCTTCCGGCACCTGGTCGGAGAGCAGGCCGTTGATGCCGCCAAACACCGCCTGCGGCACATCCACCCATGGCATCAGGTGCTGTTCGTTGAGGGTGCTGCTCTCGATGTTGCGCTCGGCCGCGGCGATCAGGATCTCCAGGTCCTGGCGCACATTGGGGTCGCGCTCCACCTGCAGCTTCTCGCGCAGCTGGTCGCGCGCCTTGCCCAGCGCCGCGCGGTAACGGTTGCTGTTGTCCGGGCCCAGATCGACAACCTTGTCGTCGTAACCCGGCACGCCGAAGAAGCTGGTCATCTCCGGCTGGAACGGTGCCTGCGCCTGCAGCAGGATCTGCGCCAGTTCATTGCTATGGGCAACCCAGGCCGGTGCGGCAGGTGCTGCCTTGGCCGGTGCCGGTGCTGCGCCTGCGGTGAACGGCAGCGGGGCGGCCAGGGCCAGGGCGACGGCAAGGACGAGAGGTTTCATGGGCAGCTCCATAAGGGATGGGCTGACCGTACGCAGTCATTGCCGGGGCGGCAAGGGTAGGAAGTGGGGTGTTGGGGCAACTGCGGGAGCAAAGCTTACCCCTCCCCAACCCTCCCCTTCGCTGCGCGAAAGGGAGGGGGAACAGCTCAGCCCCCTCCCTTTGCCGCAGGCAAGGGGAGGGTTGGGGAGGGGTGCTTCTGGCTTTGGCCTGCAGCCCTCACCCACAAATCAAAACAACAAGGCGCCTCAAGGCTTCAAACAACGCCCCAGGAAGTTCTCGGCAATGCGATAGCGGTGCAGCGCATTGGCGCCGGACAGCCCATGCTTGGCACCCGGGTAGGTCATCAGCTCGAACGGCTGGCTACGCTTCTGCAGTGCGCTCATCAGGCTCGTCGAGTTGCTGAACAGCACGTTGTCATCGGCCATGCCGTGGATCAGCAGCAGTGGCGAGGTCAGCCCATCGATATGGGTGAGTACGCGGCCTTCGGCATAGCCGGCGGGGTTGGCCGCTGGCAGGTTCATGTAACGCTCGGTGTAGTGGGTGTCGTACAGCCCCCAATCGGTGACCGGCGCACCGGCCACGCCACAGGCGTACTGGTTGGATGCCTTGGCCAGCAGCATCAGTGTCATGTAACCGCCATTGGACCAGCCCTGCACACCGATGCGGCTGCCATCCACCCACGGCTGGGTCTTCAGCCATTCCACGCCCTTGAGCTGGTCGGCCACTTCCACCGTGCCCTGCACGCCGTACAGCGCACCACCGAAGTCACGGCCACGGCGCGGCGTGCCACGGTTGTCCAGCGAGAACACCACGTAGCCGTGCTGGGCGAGGTACTGGTTGAACAGGTGATCGCCACGGCCAGGCCAGCTGTCGGTCACGGTCTGCGAGGCCGGGCCACCGTAGACATACACGGCCACCGGATATTTCTTCGCCGGGTCGAAGCCCTCGGGCTTGATCAGGCTGTAATGCAGCGGGGTCTTGCCGTCGGCGGCGGTCAACGTGCCGTATTCGACCGGGCGCTGGGCGTCGCGGTACTTCGCAAACGGATGCTTGGGGTCGGCCAGATTGTTGTCGAGCAGCGTCGCGATCTTCTCGCCATTGGCACGGAACAGTTCGATCTGCGGCGGAGTGGTGCTGTTGGACCAGGTGTCCACGTAGACGCTGGCATTGTTGGCGAACGCGGCGCTGTGCATGCCCGCCGCCTGTGACAGCTTCTTCGGCGCACCACCTGCCAGCGCCACGGCGTAGATCTCGCTGCGCAACGGCGATTCGACGCCGGCGCGGAAGTAGACGGTACCGGCGGCCTCATCCACCGCCAGCAGCTCATCAACCGGCCAATTGCCGGAGGTCAGCGCGGTCAGGTTGCTGCCGTCGGCATTGGCCACGTACAGGTGCTGGAAACCACTGCGTTCGGACGACCACACAAAGCGCCCGTCCTTGAGGAAACGCAGGCTGTTGTGCAGCGGCACCCAGGTCTTGCCGCTCTCGGTCGCCAGGGTGCGCTGCTTGCCATCGGCCAGGTTGGCCTCGATCAGCTCCAGCGTCTTCTGGTCGCGGCTCTGTCGCTGGAAGCTGAGGTGTTGCGGATCGCGCCAGTTCACGCGCGCCAGGTAGATGTCCTGCTCCTTGCCCAGGTCCACCCAATTGACCGCGGCAGCGGCGCGCGGCGCGACCACGCCCAGGGTGACCAGCACGTTGCGGTCACCGGCAGCCGGGTAGCGCTGCTCGATCATCTCCACGCGGTCGGCATACATTTCATAGCGCTTCTGCACCGGCACCGGTGATTCGTCGATGCGGGCGAAGGCAATGGCCGAGTCATCCGGCGCCCACCAGTAACCGGTGTGGCGATCCATTTCCTCGTCGGCGACAAACTCGGCCACACCGTTGCCGATGGTGGCGCTGCCGTCGCGGGTCAGCTGCAGTTGCTTGCCGCTGGCCAGGTCGATCACCCACAGGTTGCGCTCGCGCACGAAGCTGACGAAGCCCCCCTTGGGCGAAAGCTTGGCATCGGTGCTGAAGCCTTCGCCGTTGGTGAGCTTGCGTACCGCAGCGCTGCCCTGCTTGCCCAGGTCGTACAGGTACAGTTCGCCGCCCAGCGGGAACAGCAGGGTCCTGGCATCCGGCGACCACTGGTAATCGACGATGCCGCTCAGCGCGGCGATGCGCTGGCGCTCGCGGCGCGCCTTCTCCTCGTCACTAAGCGTCTCAGCACCGGGCAGCACCAGCTTGGAATCGACCAGCAGCCGGGTCTGGCCGCTGGCGATGTCGTATTCCCACAGGTCCAGCTGGTTGCGGTCGCTGTCCTTGCCACGCAGGAAGGTCACCCGCGAGCCGTCCGGCGCCACCTTGGGCTTCATCAGCGTGGGGCCGGTCAGCGGCGCGTTGCCGGTGATGGCTTCGAGGGTGAGCTTTTCAGCATGGACGGCGGGCGTGGCGAGGATCATGGCAAGGGCTAGGAACAAGGGACGCATGGGATTCCTGTCAGGGACAGCACGGATCGGGCCATCCTAGCGAACCACGGCCTGCTGTGCTTCCATCGAAAGTCCTGCTTCGACGATCCCGTTCGCACCACATGACCGATTCCGCTCCACACCTGCGCTGGCAGGCCGCCGTCCATGCCTACGCCAGCCATCTCAACGATTACGTCGCCCGTGGTGATGCCTGCAACTGGAAGAACATGGGCCAGCCGCAGGATCCACCCGATCTGTCGGCGCTGTTGCCGACCCTGATGGAAGCGTTGCGCGCAGCCAATGCCAACGGCGACGAGGCGGCACTGGCGCAGCTGCGCGGGCAATGGCCGCCGCTGCATGAGGCCACCCAGTCGATGCTGGAGGCCAACGGCCAGGGCTTCAGCGCACTGGCCTGGCTGCCCGATGGCAGCCTGCTGGTGCGCACCGGGGCCTGGTACGAGCCGGGCCAGGTGCTGAGCGTGCGTGGGCTGGAAATCCGCCCGCTGCCCGACGTGCTGATGTTCGGCAGCAGCCCGGACCGGCAACTCGTGGCACTGGCCACGGCAGGGCACATCCACATCATGCGGGGCGAACAGCCCCAGCCTATCGCCGAGCTCCCGCTGCCACGAGGTGACGAGGCCTTGCCGGCAACGTTGGCCAGCCTGGCTGCAGCCGAAGACGAGGCCGCGATCCAGCAGCTGATCCCGTTCAACGACGGCCAGCGCGCGGTGGTGGTGCGTGCCGATGGTGTGTTCCTGTGCAGCGCCGGCGGCATCCAGCGGCTGTTGCCGACCGCCGATGAACTGCAGGAACAGGCTGCCGACGAGGACCCTTATGCAGTGCGGCTGGACATGGTCCATGCCGCGGTCTCGCCCGATGGCCAGTGGATCGCCTGCGGCCAGCAGGACGGCCACCACCGGATCTTCAACGGCCAGGGCCAGGCGGTGTGCACGATCGGCCCACACGGCGAGTATCCGCACCACGCGGCGTTCTTCGCCGATGGCCAGCATGTCGCGCTGAACGCCTGCCACTTCTACAACGGCGCCACCATTGCGGTGGAAACAGCGGCTTTCGGCCAGATCGACACCGACTTCTACGAAGACCATCCCGCGCTGCGGGTGGTGGACCCGGGCGGCCGCATCTACGCCAGCGCGCCGGTGGCCGGCGGGCTGGTGCTGGGCGATGCCTATGGTTACCTGCGTGCGGTGGATGCGGCCGGCACCCTGCTATGGAAGCAGCATGTCGGCAGTACCATCAGCGCGATGGCCAGTTCCGCCGATGGCCGCCTGCTGGCGGTGGGCAGCTATTCCGGCACGGTGCACCTGCTCGACCTGACCTCGACCGCCGCCAATCCGGAACAGATCGGCGTGGGTGCGCATCCGGAGATCCGCCGCTGGCTGTTCTGGAAGCAGGAAGCCACGCCGCTGGCGTGGTGATTGCCCTGCCCCGCAGCGTGCCGCCTGCATGGCGGCCGCTGCCAATGCCTCGACTGTGGCTCAGCGCTGCCCGAACAGCAGGCGTTTTTCCTCATCGCTGAGTGGCTGCCCGGCCTGCGGATTGACCGTCGGCCCGATTGCATAGGCACGCTGGGTAGCCGGCCGCTCGGCGATGGCCTGGTGCCAGCGACGCAGGTGCGGGAAGGCGTCGAAGTCCACCGGCAGCTTGGCGTAGGCGCCAATCCACGGATAGCTGGCCATGTCGGCGATGCCGTAGTCCGCACCGCCCAGATAGGCCGACTCGGACAGGCGCTTGTCCATCACCCGGTGCAGGCGCCGCACCTCGCTGTCATAGCGCTCGATCGCGTAGGGAATGCGTTCCGGGGCGTAGACGTTGAAATGACCCATCTGCCCGCTCATCGGGCCCAGCCCGCCCATCTGCCAGAACAGCCATTCCAGGGTGGCGGCACGGCCGCGCAGGTCGGCGGGGATGAAGCGGCCGGTCTTCTCGGCCAGGTACAGCAGGATGGCACCGGACTCGAACACGCTCAGCGGCGCACCGCCGTCGGCCGGGGCATGGTCAACGATGGCCGGCATCTTGTTGTTCGGCGAGATGGCGAGGAATTCCGGCAGGAACTGGTCGCCCTTGCCGATGTTGACCGGGTGCACGCGGTATTCCAGCCCGGCCTCCTCCAGGAACAGGGTGATCTTGTGGCCATTGGGAGTGGGCCAATAGTAAAGGTCGATCATGAATACGCCTCGGCAGAACCATCCTCAGGGGCCCTTACGGTAGCCGCTTGGCAGCCTTCCGGGCGACCGGTAACCTGCGCGGTTTCCGCAACGCACCATCCTTCCAATGTCCGACTACAAACCGCTGAGCCCGCTCTCGTCCCTGATCTTCGCCTCGCGCTGGCTGCAGCTGCCGCTGTACCTGGGGCTGATCGTCGCGCAATGCGTCTATGTGTTCCTGTTCGGCAAGGAGTTGTTGCATCTTGTCACCGACGCGCAGGGTCTGACCGAGCAGAAGATCATGCTGATCGTGCTGGGCCTGATCGACGTGGTGATGATCTCCAACTTGCTGGTGATGGTGATCGTCGGCGGCTACGAAACCTTCGTCTCCCGTCTGGGCCTGCAGGGCCACCCCGACCAGCCGGAGTGGCTGAGCCACGTCAACGCCTCGGTGCTGAAGGTCAAACTGGCAATGGCGATCATCGGCATTTCCTCGATCCACCTGCTCAAGACCTTCATCGAGGCCGGCCAGCTCGGCATGCCGCTGTGCACGCCGGAGTTGACCGCGATCAAGTCGCCTTGCACCACCTTCACCCGCGATGGCGTGTTGTGGCAGACCATCATCCACTGCGTGTTCATCCTGTCGGCCATCGGCATCGCCTGGACCGACAAGCTGATGTCCAACGGCCACGCCAAGCCCGCCGCCAACGCGCACTGAGCGACAGCAGGGACGGGCGCCACGTGATGTGACGCCCGTCACTTTTTCATTTCAGCGTCATCATCGACCGCCGCTTACCGCGCCGGCGATGCTAGATTCGCGCTTCACTGCTGATGGGTGCGGCATCGGGAAATGCCGCCACCATGCGCCGTCAGGGCCTACGCAGTCCACGTTCGTCGATTCAAGGGGATGTTTGATGTCGTACGTCATGAGTAAAGGCAAGCTGCGCCTGTTGGCGCCCGTTGTTCTGCTGAGCACGCTGGTTGCCTGTTCCGGCAAGGATGAAACCGCCGCACCGGCCGCTGCACCGGCCACCCCGGCTGCCGCCGCGCCTGCCCCGGCGGTAGCCGAAAAGGTCCAGGCCATGGATACCCAGCAGCTGCGCGACCTGGCCAGCGCCGCACTGCGCGAAAACCGCATGTACGCCCCGGCCGGCGACAACGCCATGGAGTACTACCTGGCCTTGCGTGACAAGCTGCCCGATGACGCGTCCATCAAGAGCGCATTGACCGACCTGCAGCCCTACACCCTGATTGCCGCCGAGCAGGCCCTGGGCCGGGAAGACTTCCCCGAAACCCAGCGGCTTATCGCACTGGTGGAAAAGGTGGACCCCAATGCACCCGCCCTGCCGCGCCTGAAACAGGGCGTGACGGGCAGCATGCAGGTTGCCGAGCGCCGCACGGTGGAAGAAGCCGACAAGGCCAAGAAGGACGCCGAGACCCGCGCCAAGCAGCAGGTTGAACAGCAGCGCCTGGCCCAGCAGCAGGCCGCAGAAGCCAGCGCCGCCCAGCAGCTGGCCGCAAAGCAGGAAGCCGCGCGCAAGGAAAGCGAACGCCAGGAAGCCGAGCGCCAGACTGCCGCCCGTCGTGAAGCGGAACAGCGCAGTGCGGCGGCCGCAGCTGCCCAGCAGGCCGCCGCACCCAAGCCGGCGGCCGCACCGACCCTGCGCGCGGTCAGTACGCCGGCCCCGCGTTACCCGGCCGACGCCCTGCGTTCGGGCACCTCTGGTGAAGTGCTGGTGGAACTGAGCATCGGCACCGATGGCTCGGTCACCGACGCTCGCGTGCTGCGCGCCAACCCGGCACGCGTGTTCGACCGCGAGGCCTTGAATGCGGTGAAGCGTTGGAAGTTCGAGCCGATCAGCAGCCCGACCACCACGCGCCGTACGCTGGCATTTGCGCCGAACAAGTAAGCGGTTCTTGATGTAGTGCCGAGCCGTGCTCGGCAGAGGCCTTACCGGTAAAGCCCCAGCCGAGCATGGCTCGGCGCTACAGGTGAAGCAAACGCAAAG
>Ga0308158_10002073_pt1 | contig 19643 bp, 19 predicted proteins | sample PhyBR2_FD_201038 | JGI IMG/M metagenome (GOLD analysis project Ga0308158, IMG submission 201038) | Phyllosphere microbial communities from UC Gill Tract Community Farm, Albany, California, United States - DLSLB.R2 | ecosystem: Host-associated > Plants > Phyllosphere > Unclassified | place: USA...
CGCGCAAACTCTTGTACCGATTTCCCTTGCTGATCGAGCCAGGCCCTGGCTTGTGCGGCAGTCCGTATACCATGCATAGTTCAAGTCCGTTTTAGATGATTCAAAGTAGTTTTGTTTCGCACCGTTTCGGGTGTTTCGATAAAGGATTATACATTCAAATGACTGGAATCGGTCCCCGGCTAAGGGAAGAGCGCGAGCGTCTGGAGCTCACGCAACGAGAGTTTGGCCAAGTAGGCGGCGTCGAACCCAACGCTCAAGGCAAGTACGAAAATGGCGAAAGATCCCCCAGGGCTGACTACTTGGCGGCCGTTTCGACGATAGGCGTCGACGTTCTCTATGTGGTACTCGGCCGCCGTACTCCGCTTGCGGAACAGGCCCTCAGCGGCGGGGAGGAAAAAGTCCTAGAGACATATCGGATACTTCCTACATCTGGTCAGGCCGCATTGAGCAATCTGGCCAACAGCATGGCCGAGATGGCCGCAAACTATTCCACTCGACCCCGAGTCCAGCGAAAGCCGCTGGCAGGCAAGAACTAGCGTCGAATCGTTTGCGCCGACGTACAACGCCATATTCATGACGCTTTGAGCTAGGTCCAAGGCGGCATTGTTTGCTAATGTGGTGGCATTCCCCGAGACCACTATTACGAGGTGTCCGTTTGATTCGGGTTCTGGTAGTCGACGATCACGACCTTGTCCGTACCGGTATCACCCGCATGCTCGCCGATATCGACGACTTGCAGGTCGTGGGCCAGGCGGAGTCGGGCGAAGGGGCGCTGCAGTATGCCCGCGATCTCAAGCCTGACGTGGTCCTGATGGACGTCAAGATGCCCGGCATCGGTGGTCTGGAAGCCACGCGCAAACTGTTGCGCAGCCACCCGGACATCAAGGTGGTAGCCGTGACCGTCTGCGAGGAAGATCCATTCCCCACGCGCCTGCTGCAAGCCGGCGCGGCGGGGTACCTGACCAAGGGCGCAGGGCTGGCGGAAATGGTCCAGGCGATTCGCCTCGTTTTTGCCGGTCAGCGCTACATCAGCCCTCAGATTGCCCAACAGCTGGCGCTGAAGTCATTTCAGCCACAGACCAGCCATTCGCCGTTCGACTTATTGTCCGAGCGGGAAATCCAGATTGCCTTGATGATCGTCGGCTGCCAGAAAGTCCAGATCATCTCCGATAAGCTGTGCCTGTCGCCCAAAACGGTCAACACCTACCGCTACCGGATCTTCGAGAAGCTCTCGGTGACCAGCGACGTGGAGTTGACCTTGCTGGCGGTCCGGCATGGCATGGTAGACACCAACCTTTGACCATGACCGCTCCATTCGACCCCAGTGCCTTTCTTGCCACCTGCAGCGGACGTCCGGGCGTGTACCGGATGTTCGACGACGCCATGCGGCTGCTGTATGTGGGCAAGGCCAAGAACCTCAAGAAGCGCCTGGCCAGTTATTTTCGCAAGACTGGCCAGGCGCCCAAGACCGCCGCCCTGGTGGGCAAGATCCAGCAGATCGAAACCACCATCACTGCCAACGAGACCGAGGCACTGCTGCTCGAGCAGACCCTGATCAAGGAATGGCGGCCGCCCTACAACATTCTGCTGCGTGACGATAAGTCCTACCCGTACGTGTTTCTGTCCGACGGTGAGTTTCCACGGCTGAGCATTCATCGCGGCGCCAAGAAAGCCAAGGGTCGGTATTTCGGGCCGTATCCGAGCGCCGGGGCGATCCGCGAAAGCCTGAGCTTGCTGCAGAAAACCTTCTTCGTGCGCCAGTGCGAGGACAGCTACTTCAAGAATCGTACGCGGCCGTGCCTGCAGCACCAGATCAAACGCTGCAAGGCCCCATGTGTGCGTCTAGTGGAAGTTCCCGAATACGCCGAGGATGTGCGTCATTCGGTGATGTTCCTGGAAGGGCGCAGCAACCAGCTGACCAATGAGCTCTCCACAAGCATGGAGAAGGCGGCAATGGACCTGCAGTTCGAGGAAGCCGCGCAGCTGCGCGACCAGATCGGCCTGCTGCGTCGCGTGCAGGACCAGCAGAGCATGGAGGGCGGCAGCGGCGACGTCGATGTCATTGCAGCTTTCGTCAACCCGGGCGGCGCCTGCGTGCACCTCATCACCGTGCGCAGTGGCAGGGTCCTGGGCAGCAAGAATTTCTTTCCCCAGGTGGGTATCGAAGAGGAGGTCGCCGAGGTCATGTCGGCGTTCCTCTCGCAATACTACCTGGGCAGTTCCGAGCGCGACCTGCCCAGCGAGCTGATCGTCAACGTCATCCCCGAAGACCACGAGGCGTTGCTCGACGCACTCGATACCTTGCGCGGGCGTGAGCTGAGCCTGAGCCATCGGGTACGTGGCACCCGTGCTCGCTGGCAGCAACTGGCCGTGACCAACGCCGAGCAGGCGCTGGGCGCACGCCTCGCCAATCGCCAGCACGTGGCTGCGCGTTTCGATGCGCTGGCCGAAGTACTGAACCTGGACGAGCCGCCGCAGCGGCTCGAGTGCTACGACATCAGCCATTCCAGCGGCGAAGCCACCGTGGCGTCCTGCGTGGTGTTCGGTCCGGAAGGCCCGATCAAGTCGGATTACCGCCGCTACAACATCGAAGGTGTCACGGCTGGCGACGACTACGCAGCCATGCATCAGGCGCTGATGCGCCGCTTCAGCAAGATCAAGGCAGGCGAGGGCAAGCTGCCGGACGTACTGCTGGTGGACGGCGGTAAGGGTCAGTTGAACATGGCCCGTGAAGTGTTGAACGAACTGGCCATTCCCGACCTGATCCTGCTCGGCGTGGCCAAGGGCACGACGCGCAAGGCCGGCTTCGAAACGCTGTACCTCAACGACGTGGCCCACGAGTTCACGCTCAAGGGTGATTCGCCGGCGCTGCACCTGATCCAGCAGATCCGTGACGAAGCCCACCGTTTTGCAATCACCGGGCACCGTGCACGGCGTGGCAAGACGCGACGCACCTCGACTCTGGAAGGGGTGGCGGGAGTGGGGCCAAAGCGCCGCCGCGAGTTGCTGAAACATTTCGGCGGCCTCCAGGAAATCGCACGAGCCAGCGTCGAGGAAATCGCCAAGGCGCCGGGAATCAGTAAAAAGCTGGCAGAGTCGATTTATGCAAACCTGCACAGCGAGTAGAATGCCATCTCACCTTGCAGCCAGTTGTGCCGATGAATATCCCTAACTTGCTTACCGTACTGCGCGTCCTGCTGATCCCGTTCTTCATATTGCTGTTCTACCTGCCCTACCATTGGAGCTACATGGCAGCGAGCACCGTATTCGCAATAGCGGCGGCAACCGACTGGCTGGACGGCTATCTGGCCCGCCGCTGGGAGCAAAGCACGCCGTTCGGCGCGTTCCTCGACCCGGTGGCCGACAAGCTCATGGTGGCGGTGGCTTTGGTGCTGTTGGTACAGGAACACGCCAACTTCTGGCTGACCCTGCCTGCAGCGATCATCATCGGCCGCGAAATCGTCGTCTCGGCGCTGCGCGAGTGGATGGCCGAGATCGGCGCGCGGGCCCAGGTGGCGGTGTCCAACATGGGCAAATGGAAGACGGCCGCGCAAATGGTGGCGTTGGTCATTCTATTGGCCAACCCCAAGGCTGCGACCTTCTGGGTCATTATTGGCTACGCGCTTTTGATCGTCGCCGCCGCGTTGACCTTGTGGTCCATGCTGCAATACCTGCGCGCCGCCTGGCCGCACCTGCGCACGACCGCCGAGAAAAAATAAAACTATTTTTGAATCAAAGGCTTGACGGGTGTCGCCGATTAGATAGAATGGCGCCCGTCAACACGACGCGGGAATAGCTCAGTTGGTAGAGCACGACCTTGCCAAGGTCGGGGTCGCGAGTTCGAGTCTCGTTTCCCGCTCCAGTTTGTTTGCGTGCAGCAGTTTCTTGCTTCACGTTTTGGGGCCGAGTAGCAAAGTGGTTATGCTGCGGATTGCAAATCCGCCTACGCCGGTTCGATTCCGACCTCGGCCTCCATCATTGAGAACCCCGCAGATTAACGTCTGCGGGGTTTTTCTTTGGGCGGCAAAAAGGCACGTGTCCAGAACTCCTCACCTCCAACGCAGCGCGATCACAGCCGTAAACTTTCTTGGTGGTCGTTTGTCTGGAATGGCTTACTCCCGCGGTTTTCCGTGACCAACCCAGCCTCGCTGCGGGTACCAGGCGACCAATCGCGCTTGTGCCTACCGAAAAATTGCTTTAGTTTGGCACGCGTGATGGCAACGGGCCATGCCTCTTCGGTATGACACGGGGTGGCAATAATTAAAACAGCCTGGGATTAACCATGAAAAGATTCGTCGTGCTCGATAGTTTCCGCGGCCTCTGTGCGGTGGCCGTCGTGCTGTTCCACACTTACGTGGTTCAAAGCATTGCCGAGCTCGAGTTTTTCAAGAACGCCTTTTTGTTCGTGGAGTTCTTTTTTATCCTCAGTGGTTTCGTGTTGTTTCACACGTACGGACAGCGTTTGAACAACGCGACGGATTATAAAAATTTCTTCATTAGTCGCACGGCTCGCCTTTATCCCCTGCACTTGACCATGCTGGGTGTTTACCTGGCACTGGAGTTGGGCCGCTCGCTGGCTGAGAAGAAAGGATTCAGTTTCAACGAGCCCGCATTCAGTGGCGCCACTTCGATGCACGAATTTCTGCCCAACCTGCTTCTGCTGCAATCCTGGCTGAACAGCGCCATGACCGGCTCGTTCAATTACCCTGCCTGGAGCATCAGTATCGAGTACTACCTGTACTTGATATTCGGCGTCATGGCAGTGCTGGCGCGCACCAGCAAGGTCAAGGTCTTCGCAATGGTTTCCCTGGCGGCATTCATCACCCTGTGGAACGGTGAATCCTGGCTGAAGCTGGAAATCTTCCGCGGTGTTTCGTGCTTCTTCGCCGGTGCCTGCCTATACGTGCTCTACGATCGCATCAAGGACCTGGACCTGGACGCCGTGGACTTCAACCTGCTGGAGATCGCCTTGGTCCTGGGCAGCTATCGCCTCCTGGTATCGGACATCGATCACAAGGGCGTTTATGCCAGCCTACTGTTCTGTGTCCTGATCCTGGTATTTTCGCTCGAACGCGGCGTGGTTTCGCGGCTGCTGCATCACCGCTTCTTCGTCTGGCTGGGGGCCTTGTCGTTCTCCATCTACCTGACCCACGCGGCCATTCTGTTTGTGTTCAAGAGCGCCGTCATCGTCCTGTCGAAAGTGCTGCACACAGACCTGACGGAGACCTTGCAAGGCCATGACATGCCCAACATGGTCAAGTACATTTCGACCCACAGCGTCTGGCTCGACAACGGCATCGTCGTCTTGCAACTGGCGGCGGTCCTGCTGGTCTCGACCTTGACCTACAAGTACGTCGAGATGCCGGGCGTGCAACTGGGCAAGCGCCTCACTCGCCGCAAAGGCTCGACGCCTGGCCCTAATCTCCACGGTGCTGCGCAGTAACTCGGCCTGGTTGTAAGGCTCAGCCGGGCCAGCGTGCTTGCGTTGTCCTCGGTCAATAATCGCCACTTGCGCCGTTCCTCGCCGCAGGAGGGCAACCCCCATAGCGTGTGGGCTGCAGAGTCTATGTTGTTCCCGGGCTTGAAGAGCAGAAAACAATACTACTCCGGGCGCAGAAACCAGATTTTCCGCGTGGTAACGTACTGTTTTGCAAAGTCGGGAAACTGTTGGACGAAGCTACTGATGTCGCCATCGGATGTGATGTGACGCACATGCGTAAAAGCTCTGAATGATTCGCTAGCTGGCGTTGCAATGCCCAATGCCATGACGACCGCGCAAGCGGATTTTCTGATTTTACTCTGGCTTTGCAATGAAAGGATCATGCCCATGATCAGCGCCGCTAGTGCAGGCTTAGAGGCGTTCATGGCGAGGTCGTTGTATAACCCGAGTTGGGTGAGCGGCAGGAGTGCAAGGATAGTGATCGAGATGGTGGTGATCGGGCCTCTCGAGAGACTGGATGACAAAGCGAGGACGGCTACCGGTATAACCTCTAGTAGCAAGAAAATTACGTACCCGGATACTGTAAAGCAGGGCTCACCGGGCGTTTTGACCAGGCAGGGGTTGTTCCAGACCCAGTGCTTCGGAATGCCCTGAACATCGAAGGTGAGGTAATAGCCGACAAGTGCTGAGAGGAGCGCAACCCCTGTCAAATGTACAACCTTTATATCGGCCGTTTTAAATCCTGCGTGCACCAGTGTCAGCATTAAGTAGGGTGCGATGCCAATGGCGGCGAATGGCGACCACAGCAGGCATGACATCAAGATAAGCGGAGATACGAAGAGTTTCTGTTCGATCGTGGGTCGTCTGATCAGGAATGCGACCGCTATCCAGGCCGGGATAGTGCTTTGTGGTGCCCAGAACATCGACGTGATCGGTGAGCTGTACTCAACCCAGCCTGCCCACCATTCAAGGTGGTTGATGTTGCCCCGCTCGAACCCTGTCAGGTAGTAGCCGATAATATCGGCGCCGCTGAACAGTAGGAAGATGAACGGTGCGCCGTATTTCAAACGTGGTGATTTGATCAGTGCGCTCAGCTGATTCAGGAAAATGAACAGACCAAGAAATAGCCATGTCGCCAGAAAGATCCCGTTGGAAAAACCAAATGCTTTCTCTGCAAACGAAGGTACGATATAGGCGCCAATGTAGTATCGGAGCGTGAAGCCTTGTTCTGCGATGGCGCTGTGTCGCGCTAGCTCGTTGAATATCGCGTAGTGCTTGTACCAGTCGCCATTGACATACAAAGGCCCTGCTGCGCCGCTGTTGATGAGCACCGCCGCCGAAATGACCGCATTCAGTCCCAGTAAAGCATGGCTCGAGGGGTTCGATGAAATTGCCAGCTTCAGTCTGCTGATGCAGTACATCAAAAAAACGACAGAGGGGACGGCGATAGCGGGGGTTGTATAAAAGCCAAAGAAAAAAATCACGGGCAGTATCAAATACAGCACACCGAAATAGTCCGTGCGCTGGAGATCAACCTTATGGTGCATGCTCAACGTCATGTTCAAGATCTACTACTTCCTTGGTTAGCGCTATCGTCCCGACCTTCTCGGCGCGGGAGATTCTACACAGAATGTGGACCCTGACCCACTGGGCACATTTGCCAGCCTACGGATCGTCCTCACCAGTCATTGCCCGCCGCCATCGACGACCACGCTGATACGCCTCCCAAGACCACTGGTAAGTTACCACTACCGTTCACTCCATTGGCACCAAACTATCGCCCCGCGGTAATGGCACTAAGATATCATTACGCAGTCTAGTAGAATTCTGAACTCTTTATCCCGGTGTCCCATGCAAGCCGTTCAAGCTCAACCGGCCCATTCTCCCGAGCCGCACACCATGGCACTGGTCGAGCAGGCGATTGCCAGCGGCGTGGGTGGCCTGGCGTTCGACCGTGAACTTGAGCGGCGCTACGAGACCGACACCCAGCGTCAACGGCTGCAGTTTCTGACGTCCACAGGCATATGCGGCGCGATCATCTACAACCTGTTTCTGATCAGCGACTGGCTTGCCCTGAAGGACGTGTTCGCCTATGTAGCCATGGGGCGCCTGCTGCTGATCACGCCGATGATCGTGGTTATCCTGCTGCTGGCGAAGCGCCTGACTTCACGGCGGGCGCTGGAGACTGTCTCTGCAACGGCTACGGTACTGTCTTCGCTGATGCCGCTGGTGGTGATGATCTACAGCGACAGTCCCTATCGCTTGCACTATCAACTGGGCATGCTGCTGCTGATGGTCTACTGCACGATGATCCAGCAACTGCCCCTGCGTTTTGCCGCGGCCGCCATGGCCTGCATGCTGGTTATCCAGTTGGTGACCACTCACATCGCCGGATTCATGGACCCGGTGACCTGGCGCGCCAATGCTTTCCTGTATGGCTCCACGGTGGTGCTGCTGCTCATGGCGTCCTATTTCCTGGAGCGCGGCAGCCGCTTGAGCTATCTGTATGCCTTGCGCGGGCGCTTGCTCGAGGTGCAGCTGACCGAGATGGCCCGCACCGACCCGCTGACCCAGTTGTTCAACCGTCGGCATCAGGGCGAGGTGATGACTCAAGTGTGGCAAGCGGCGAGTGCCGAGCCGACCTGTGTCACCGCGATCCTCATCGATATCGATCATTTCAAGCTTTACAACGACAGCTATGGGCACCTCCAGGGCGACAGCTGCCTCAAGCAGGTCAGTGCAACTATCAAGCAGTTGTCCGCACAAGCCAACGCCATGCCGTTCCGCTTCGGGGGCGAGGAAATGCTGGTATTGCTGACGGGCGCCGACGGCCAGCAGGCCAGGCAGTTGGGACAGGACCTGTGCACGGCGGTGTCGGACCTGCGGCTCGAGCACCCAGCGCTGGGGCAGGGCGCACACGTGACCATCAGCGTGGGCATAGCGATGGGGATCGCGCCGTACGTTTCGGCGCACACCTTGATCGGGGCCGCCGACCAGGCCCTGTATGCCGCCAAGAACGCCGGGCGCAATTGCCTGCGTCAAGCGCCCTTCGAGGGCAGCGCGGCTGCGTGAAGTCCGGCTTTGAGGGTTAGTTTTGCAGAGCTTGCAGCCGCGCTTCCTTGGCGTCATCGAAAATCATGTACAGGGCTTCGATGTCGGCAGGCTTGAGCTTGCGCGACTGTTCGAGCCCGAGGATCAGCGCGATTTCGAGCGCGCCTTCGCGCTCTACATCTGCTTTGGTGCTCGCAGCGTTCAGAGCGCGGACCAGGCCATTGACCGAGTTTCGCACGTCCTTGGGCAGTTTCAGTAGATCCAGGCGTTCCTGCGGCATGTGACGCTCTCCAGCAAAACAAAGGGGGGGGCGGTAGTCATTCCACCTGCGCCTCAACGCGTCAATTCATGGCCATACGGTACGCGGAAGCCCGACGCATTGCGATGGCCGCCGCCGCCGAACTGCTTGGCGACTTCGGACACGTCCATGCCTTCGTCCGTGCTGCGCAGCGAAAAGGAGCGGCCCTTGGGGCCATCGGAGTAACAGGCGGCAAACAATTCGCCCTGGGTCATGATGTTGCCGGCATCGCTGGCGAACAGCGAGGGGATGTTGGCGACGGGCACATCATGGCCACCGATGGTCATCCGGCGCGCGGTGGAGCGCAACAGGTCGGCCACGGTTTTCTGTCGCTGCCGCTCGATCGCTATGCCATCGGCCAGCAACGCTTCTACGGGCCCTGCCAGCAGCTCATCCCACACGGCAAAGTCCTGCGGGTAGCTGAACAGATTGGACAGTACCTCGCGTGTACCCGGCAGGTTAAACCGCCACAGGTCACGGTCCTCGATATGGTCGATCAGGGCAGGGCGCGGTTGGCCGGCGAAGAAGTAATCCCAGGCCAGGCCTGCGCCCGAACGGCTCATGTCGAACAAGGCGTGCACGTTGCCGCCTTCGACCGGCTCGCCCAAGGCCCCGGCCGCCGGCACCCTGAGCAGATCGGCCTGAGCGGTCTTGTGGTGATCGAGCACCAGGATCGACAAGGCCTGCGCCGCCATGGCCATGAGCGTTTCGTAGTCGTACGCAAAATCCACGATCAATACGTGCCGGCCGGTCACATCGGGCGCTGGCTGGCCATGGCCGGCTGCGTGAAACTCCACTTCAGGCCCGAGTGCCTTGCGCACTACCCAGGCTGCGCCAAAGCCATCGGCGCAGTTTCCGTGGTAGATGCAAAGCGTGTTTGTGGGGTCTGCGATCATGTAGAGCTCCGAAATCGGCGGGTAGGGCGGGTCGGCTATTCTAAGCGATTACAAGGCCATGCGCGCGATTGGGAAAGCCTGGCCGGCGTTCGTCGGGCAACCGTCCATCGCCATGGCGAAGCATTTGGGGAAAGCGGACAGTCATTGTCATGGGTACCTCTCAAACCGACCGGAGCGTTTCTGTCGCAAGGCTCGAATCGCGAAGGGTCATCTCATCGGGGCACTTCTTTATGGAAAAAACCGTGTCTATTTCAACATCCAGTCCAGATCAGCGGCAGCATGCAATGCAAGCCTTGCTCGAAGAGTTCGCATTGCGCGGTGTCGACCTGCAGGCCGTGGCGGAGGCTGCCAAGCTGCGGCTGCTAGGCAGCCCGGAGCTATGCCTGTTGCACGCGGACTATCGCGTCCAGTGCGCTAAAGCGGTGGATGAGCTGCTGGGCCAGGTCGCGTCCGTGCAAGCCTGAATACTTGCCTGCCTGAACGCGAACGGCGGGGCGCGTGACGAATCCTAACCAGAGGTGCATGTAGCCATGGTAGAACTCGATACCTTGTACCAGCACATGGCGCAGGCGCCTTTTCTGGTATTGACCGGGGCGGGCATCAGTACGGCGTCCGGTATTCCCGACTACCGCGACACCGAGGGCGTCCGGCGTGGCAATGCGCCCATCATGCACCAGGATTTCATCGCCAGCGCTGCCACTCGCAAACGCTATTGGGCCCGTGCCATGGTGGGCTGGCGTGGTGTCCATCAAGCGTCGCCAAACGCGGCTCATCAGGCGTTGGCGGCGTTGCAGAGCCAAGGGCTGATCAGCGGCGTGATCACCCAAAACGTCGACGGATTGCACGACGCCGCGGGCAGCCGCAACGTTGTCGAACTGCACGGGAACCTGCATCGCGTGGTCTGTCTGGACTGCGGCATGCGTTTGCAGCGCGATGACGTGCAGTCGCTGCTGGAAGAGCAGAATCCCTATCTGCAGGATGTCCATGCCGTGCTCGCGCCTGACGGCGATGCGCAACTGGCGGCGCGTTTTCTGGAAGCCTTCCGCACGCCCCATTGCCCATGTTGTGGAAGCGATATGCTCAAGCCCGACGTGGTGTTTTTCGGCGGTGGCGTCGAGCCGGCGCACGCCGCAGCGGCCTGGAAAGCCGTGGAAGCAGCGCCGGGCATGCTGATCATCGGCTCCTCGCTGATGGCCTACTCGAGCTTTCGCCTGTGCCAAGAGATGTCACGCCAGGGCAAACGCCTGTTGGCCGTCAACCTTGGCCGTACCCGTGCGGATGGATTGCTGAGCGTCAAGGTCATGCAGCCCTGCGAACAGGTCATGCCCCAGATAGCGCAACGGCTGATCCAAGGCAGTCGGCCATCAACCTAGTGCAGTGTCCATGAACATCATCACCGCAAAGCCCAGCATCAGGCCCAGCGTGGCTGGGGTTTGGTGCCCGTTGCGGTGGGTTTCCGGAATCACCTCGTGGGACACCACGAAGATCATGGCGCCTGCAGCCAGGCCCATGCTGATCGGATAGGAGAGTGCGAAGCCGCTCGACAGCCCCAGGCCGACCATTGCCCCCAGTGGCTCCATCAGGCCGGAACCCATTGCCACCAACGCTGCCTTGCCGGCGCTCAGCCCGGTTGCGCGCAGCGACATGGCCACCGCCAGACCCTCGGGAATATCCTGCAGCAGGATCGCGCTGGTCAGCGGGATACCGACGGCCAAGTTGCCATCGGACAGGCTGACGCCAATGGCCATGCCCTCGGGCAGGTTGTGCAACGTGATGGCCAACACGAATAGCCATACCCGATGAATCCGCTCTGCGTTCGGGCCATGTCTGCCCGCGTTCTCATGTTCATGGGGAATCACCTTGTCCAGCGCAAGCATCAGACCGACGCCAAGTCCTAGGCCCAGGATCACCACCAGCGCCGCCACCGCAGGGCTGTCGGTGTGGGTATTGGCGGCGGCCAGGCCCGGCAGCAACAGGGAGAACGTACTGGCCGCCAGCATCATGCCACCGGCGAAGCCAAGCATGACGTCCTGCACCTTCGAGGATATTTCCCGCAGCGCCAAGGCAATCAACGCACCCAATGCCGTTGCCGCGAAGCCGCCGGTACCGCCGAGCAGGGCGTACCAGGCGTGTTGCCGGTCGGCATGCATCAGGGCGTTGACGATGCTCCACACCATCACCACGGCACTGACGGCCAGAAGCACGCCGGTCAGGGTCCATAACCAGGGTTTGTCGCGAAAACGCTGTGGCCAGCTGTCGCTGGCGGCGGTGTTGGAAGGCATAGGGCTCTCGGGAAATTGCGGCAGGCTTAAGCATGGACCCAAATAAGCCGCAGGGGTTGCGCTCCATGTGAATGGACGCCATAGGAAAATTCTTTTTTTTGCAGTGCATCCAAATGCCCGGCAGATGCGTAGTACCTACAGCAGCTACACAAGGCGCTGCCGGTTCGATCACTCTTATGGAGCTTACGAGATGAACAGCACACACCGTTTCTGCTTGGCCAACGTTGTTTTTGCCGCCACTTTCGCCCTGGCGACCACTGCCCACGCGCAAATGGATCTGCCTGCACCGGTACAGGTGCCGGCAGGCAACAAGGTCGCGATGGAAACCGTCGGCATGGGCGACATCACCTACGAATGCCGCGACAAGGCCAATGCCGCAGGTCAGACCGAGTGGGCATTCGTGGGGCCCAAAGCCGTTCTGAACGATCGCTCTGGCAAGCAGGTAGGGACTTATTTCGGTCCGCCCGCCACGTGGCAGGCGGCAGACGGTTCCAAGGTGACTGGCACCCAGGTCGCCGTTGCACCTGCAGGCGACGGCAATCTGCCGTACCAATTGGTCAAGGCCAACCCTGCCGAAGGCAAGGGCGCCATGCAGGGTGTGACGTACATCCAGCGCACCGCGCTCAAGGGTGGCGTTGCCCCCACCAGCGCCTGCACGACCGCGCAGAAGGGCCAGAAAGAAACGGTCAAATACCAGGCCGACTACATTTTCTGGTCTGCCAAGTAACCTTGCTTCGCCACGTGAAAGTTGCGTAGCGCTGGCGCGCGGAACGGCAAGTCCGCGCGTCTGGTCTACACTGCCGAGCGAGCTTTATTCTTCCACTTGCCATGGCGGTCTTTCTTGTCCTTGCCGGAAAATTCATTCGATTATGAAGTGGCCTTGCACGGCTGCGCCGCTGGCGATCGGCGGGCACTGCATGGCTTGTATGAGCGTGAAGGCGGGCGCTTGTTGGGCGTGGCCCTGCGCATTGTCGGCGACCGGGCGCTGGCCGAGGACATCGTCCACGACGCATTCGTGCGGATCTGGACTCAAGCTGCCAGTTTCGACGCCAGGCGCGGTTCGGCGCGTGGATGGATGTTCACCATCACCCGGCACCTTGCCCTCGACCATATTCGCAGCCACACCCGCTTGCGAGCCTTGAGCGCTGAAGATCTGGCGTCTTTGACGACCGACGAGCCCTCGGAGGTTGCGTTGGGCGGCGCGCGGATCGACGGATGCCTGGAACAGCTCGATCCGCAGCGAAGGCAGTGCCTGTACCACGCCTATCTGGACGGCTATTCACATGCTGAAATTGCCCAGCGCCTGCAGACCCCGCTTGGCACGGTGAAGGCCTGGATCAAGCGCAGCCTGGCTGCGCTGCGCGAGTGCATGGGATGAGCGAACGAAGTGAGCAGGTAGAGCCCATGAATACTGAAGAACTGGCCAGCGAGTACGTGCTGGGCACCCTCGATGCAGAACGACGGGCAGAGGTCGAGCGACGCTTGCCTGTGGACCTGGAGTTGCGCACGGCCGTCGATGCCTGGGAAGCGCGCCTGCTGCCGTTGGCTGAACGCATCACGCCAGTGCCGACGCCTGCGACGTTGTGGCCTCGCATTCAGCGCAGCCTGGACAGCGCAGGGGCGCAGCCGACACCGATCTGGTGGAATCGTCTAGGTGTCTGGCGTGGCCTGGCAGGCGCCGGACTCGCGGCAAGCCTGGTGCTCGGCGGGTTGCTGTTCAATGTCCGTGCGCCGGTGCCGGGACCGGCCTATGTGGTGGTGCTCATCGCGCCGCAAGACAAGGCACCGGGTTGGGTCGTGCAAGCCAGCGACTCCAAGGAAGTGCAGCTCATTCCTCTGAACGATGCCACGGTGCCGGCAGACAGGGCCCTGCAGTTCTGGACCAAGGCCGACAGCTGGCAGGGACCCGTCTCGCTGGGACTGGTGGAGCCGGGGCAGAGCGTGCATGTGCCTCTGGACAAGCTGCCACCGCTGGAAAACAACCAGCTGTTCGAGCTGACGCTCGAGCCCAAGTCAGGGTCGACGACGGGCAGGCCGACGGGGCCCATTCAGTTCATTGGTCGTGCGGTCAAGGTGATCTGAGGCGTAAACCGGCCTATCAAGGGCGCAGTCGTTCTTCCTGACAGTCCGGGCCGCCCATGTCGAACTCGCGGCAGATCAACGGGCGGTTCAGGTAGATGCTGCAACTCATGGAGCGTCGGTCCAGTGCTGCGCACCAGCCGTCATCGAGGCGCGACATGGTTTCCGAACCCCACTCATCCACTTCGATGAAACGCTCCGGCACACCCGTGTCGGTGATCAGCATGACTTCCAGCCGGCAGCATTTGGCGGCGCAGCGGTCACAGCTGATGGTGGGGTCGAAGTCGCTGGATACAGCGATGTCATGCAGCACGATCAAGGGTAATGCCTGGCAGAAAATGATCGGGGCAGCGTACCGGTAGTTGGGTTATTTCACAAAACAAGCTGTGCACAGAGGGGCGTCAGGCGACGGGTTGCAGGTCAGGCCGCCTTGGACGATTTGCGTTTGCGCTTGTTTTTCCATGGTGTGGAGCCTTTGGGCGCCGGACTGCTGATGACCATGCGCAAGCCTGCGCAGCGCTCCACCAGCTTGCTTATCCACGCCGATTGCTTGGCGACGAACGTCTCCAGCGACATCTCACCGTTCTGCACCATGTCCAGCGCCTGCTCCCAGATGGCGGTGGTGCCTGGGTCGGCAATGGCCCGAGGTACCGCGTCGATCAGGCTGAAGGCAGCCGGTGCGGCAGCCAGGGCCTTGCCCTGTTTGGTCAGGTAGCCGCGGTCCAGAAGGCCCTGGATGATTCCGGCACGGGTGGCCTCGGTGCCGATTCCGGTGGTGTCCTTGAGTTTCTGCTTCAGGCGCGGATCTTCGACCAGCTTGGCGACGTTTTTCATTGCCTTGATCAGGTCGCCTTCGGTGAAGGGTTTGGGCGGCTGGGTCCACAGGTCCTTGAGTTTTACGTCGCGCACTGCGCAGGTCTGGCCCTGGATGAGCTGCGGCAACGGCTGCGGGGCGGGCGCTTCGCGACCTTTGGTTGTACCGAGCGCCTGCGGGATGGCGCGTTTCCAGCCGGGCTCGACCACTTGTTTGCCCACTGCACGCAATGCGTGGCCAGCGCAGTCGAAGTCGGCCTGGGTGCGGTCGTATTCGTGATTGGGCAGGAACTGCGCCAGGTAGCGGGCGCGAATCAGGCTGTAGACCGCACGGTACTTGCCTTGCAGTTTGTCGGGGGTCGCGGCGACAGCGGTCGGGATGATGCCGTGGTGGGCCCCGACCTTGGCGTCGTTCCAGGCGCGCGAGCGGCGCTGCGCGTCCAGGTGAGGAAGCAAAGGCGCGAGTCCGGCATCGGCGCGGCCCAAGGCGGCGATGATGGCCTTGGCATCACCGTGCTGGCTGAGCGGCAGGTAGCCGCAGTCACTGCGAGGGTAGGTGATGACCTTGTGGGTTTCGTACAGCGCCTGGGCCACGTCCAGGGTTTCCTGGGCGCCGAGCCCGAGCTTCTTCGAGCAGACCTCCTGCAACGTACCCAGATCGAAGGGCAGGGGAGCGGCCTCTTTCATGCGTTCGGTGCGCAGCTTGGTCAGCGTCGCCTGGTTTGCCTGCTTCATCGCTGCAGCGGCCTGTTGCGCCAGAGCCTGGTTCAGGCAGCGCCCCTGGTCGTCGCAGCTGTCCGCTGGCGGTAGCCATTGCGCCGTGAATTCGGTGTGGTCGCCGAGCAGTTGCACGTCGATGGCCCAATAGGCAGCGGGGACGAAGTCGGCGATGCTGCGATCGCGGTCCACCACCAGGCGCAGGGTCGGGGTCTGCACTCGCCCCACAGGCAGCACGCCCTGGTAGCCAGCCTGGCGCCCGAGCAGGGTGAACAGCCGGCTCATGTTCATGCCGATCAGCCAGTCGGCCCGCGAGCGGCCCAGTGCGCTGTGATAGAGGGAGAATGTCTCGGCCCCCGGCTTGAGCGCGCCCAGCGCCTTGCGGATCGACGCGTCGTCCAGGGCCGAGAGCCACAGGCGCTGCACCGGGCCACGGTAGCGACAGTGATCGACGAGCTCGCGGGCGATCATTTCGCCTTCGCGGTCCGCGTCCGTCGCGATGACCAGCTCGCGAGCTTCACCCAGCAGGCGCTTGACCGCCTTGAACTGGCTGGCCGTCTTGCGCTTGACCTGCATCTTCCATTGCTGCGGGATGATCGGCAGGTCTGTGAGCACCCAGCGCTTGTAGCGTGCGTCGTAGGCATCGGGCGGCGCGGTTTCGAGCAGATGGCCGATGCACCAGGTGACCGTCACGGCGTTGCCGATCCAGCAGCCATCGCCACGGCGCGTGGCCCCCAGGACCTTGGCGATGTCTTTTGCCTGGGAGGGTTTTTCGCAGAGAAACAGCTGCATAAGTACCTGACGGGAAAGCGGTGCAGAGCCGTAGCATGCCAGACGTACCGACACAGGCAAGCTTTATGTGTATGGATGTACAGTTTATGATGTTGCCTCATATGAGCCGCGCGGGCTGTTGCTGCGGCTACCTTCCTTCGCCAAAGGCCTGCCGCCGTGACCCAACAACAGGGCTTCATCCTGACGCGACACTGGCGCGATACCGCCGAAGGCACCCAGGTCGAGCTGTGGCTGGCAACCGATGCCGGGCCGCGCCATGTGCGTCTTCCCCTGCAGACCTCGGTCGCGTTCCTGCCCACGCAGCACCACGAGCAGGCGCAACGCCTCCTTGAAGGCGAGGCAGGCGTGGAGCTCAAGCCGTTGGCCCTGCGCGATTTCGACCAGCGTCCAGTGTCCGGGCTGTACTGTCGGCAGTACGGGCAGTTGCAGCGTATAGAAACGGTGCTCAGGCAGGCTAGGATAGAAGTGTTCGAGGCCGACATTCGTCCCCATGAACGCTACCTGATGGAACGCTTCATCACCGCCGGCGTGGCCTTCGACGGCCAGTTGCAGGCCGATGGCCAATACCATGAGGTCAAGCTCAAACCGACGCCGGGTTACCGTCCACAGTTGCGGCTGGCATCGCTGGATATCGAAACCACCGCCCAGGGTGAGCTGTACTGCATCGGCATCGAGGGCTGCGGACAGCGCGACGTGTTCATGCTGGGCCCGCCCAACGGCGATACCCGTGAACTGAACTTTGCCCTGCATTACCGGCAGAGCCGGGTAGAGCTGCTGCAGTGCCTCAATGCCTGGTTCGCCGAACACGACCCGGACGTGATCATCGGCTGGAATGTCGTACAGTTCGACTTGCGTGTCCTGCACGAACATGCCAGGCGCCTGAACGTACCCTTGCTGCTGGGCCGCGGCGGTGCCGAGATGACCTGGCGCGAGCACGGCAGCGGCAGCGATCACTTTTTTGCCGGCGCGCCGGGTCGACTGATCATCGACGGCGTCGAGGCATTACGGTCCGCAACCTGGAATTTCCCCTCGTTCAGCCTCGAGAACGTCTCCCAGACATTGCTGGGCGAGGGCAAGGACATTTCCACCCCGTACCAGCGCATGGACGAGATCAACCGCATGTTCGCCGAGGACAAGCCGGCACTGGCGCGCTACAACATCAAGGATTGCGTACTGGTTACGCGGATCTTCGCCAAAACGCAGTTACTCGCTTTTCTGCTGGAGCGCGCCAGCGTCACCGGTTTGCCGGCCGACCGCAGCGGCGGCTCGATTGCGGCTTTTACCCACCTGTATCTGCCGGCAATGCACCGCCAGGGGTTCGTTGCGCCCAACGTTGGTCGACGTCCGCCCGAGGCCAGCCCGGGCGGCTTCGTCATGGAGTCGCGACCGGGGCTGTACGAGTCGGTCCTGGTGCTGGATTACAAGAGCCTGTATCCGTCGATCATCCGCACTTTCCTGATCGACCCGGTAGGTCTGGCCGAAGGCTTGGCCAACCCCGACGATGAACACTCGGTGCCGGGCTTTCGCGGTGGGCGCTTTTCACGCAGCAAACATTGCCTGCCGGCGATCGTCTCCAGTGTCTGGGAAGGGCGCGAAGCGGCCAAGGCGCAGGGCAACGCGCCGTTGTCGCAGGCGTTGAAGATCATCATGAATGCGTTCTACGGGGTGCTGGGTTCCAGCGGCTGCCGCTTTTTCGACACGCGACTGGCTTCGTCGATCACTCTGCGCGGCCACGAGATCATGGGCCGTACCCGCGAGTTGATCGAGGCGCGTGGCTATCAGGTGATCTACGGCGACACCGATTCCACGTTCGTCTGGCTGGGCGGCGCGCACGACGAGGGCGAAGCGACGCGTATCGGCCAGGAGCTGGTCGCCGAGGTCAATCTGTGGTGGCGTCGGCATCTGCAAGAGGAATATGGATTGAGCAGCGCCCTGGAACTGCAGTTCGAGAGCCACTTCCGGCGCTTCCTGATGCCGACCATTCGCGGCGCGGAAGAGGGCAGCAAAAAGCGCTACGCCGGCTTGGTCAGGCGTGCCGATGGTCAGGACGAGATGATCTACAAGGGTCTGGAGAGCGTGCGTACCGACTGGTCGCCGCTGGCGCGCGAGTTCCAGCAGGCGCTGTACTCGAAAATTTTCCGGCATCAGGGCTATCAGGCGTATGTGCGTGACTACGTCGAGCGAACCCTGGCGGGCGAGTTGGACAGGCTGCTGGTCTACCGCAAGCGACTGGGTCGGCCCTTGCACGACTATGAGCGCAACGTTCCTCCTCATGTCCGAGCGGCGCGCATTGCCGATGAACACAACCGCTCGACCGGGCGGCCGTTGCAGTATCAACGCGGTGACTGGATCAGCTACGTGATGACGGTGGCAGGGCCTGAGCCTTTGGAAGCGCGCCATTCACCCATCGATTATGACCATTACCTGACTCGACAGCTGCAGCCCATCGCCGATGCGATCCTGCCGTTCGTCAACGACGATTTCAACACGCTGATCGGCGGCCAGCTTGGTTTGTTCCAGTAGGGTCACAAGCTCTGACTGATCAACTCCAGGGCCAGCCCCATGGCCAGGCCCGCCGTGATCCAGCCGCGCAGACCCAACCCTTGCCGGCCCTTGTGATGCCAGCGGTCGTGACCCAACAGCGTGGCTGGGGCGAGCAATTGGCGCCATTGCAACTCGGTGGCATGAAAGGCGGCCAGGTGCGCGCTGTCGCTGTCGAGCCAACGGCGAAAGTCGATGCGCTCGCTGGCCGTAGTAGCGGGGTTTTGTAGTTTGACGTACCAGTGGATGGCCAGGCTCTGGCCTGGCCGTAGCGGCTTGCAGCAGGCGCGCATCGCGCCCTGCATCCGGTGCTCGACATCGCCCACGGTCATGTGCAGCCGCTGAGCGATGGCCGGGTAGGAAAGTTCGTCGAGCCGGCTGTAGAGCAGCACTTGCTGCGTACGGCGCGGCAGGCCACGCAACCGTCGATACAGACGCTGACAGTGGGGCTGACCGTGTATGAGGTCCAACAGATCATGAGAGGGTGTGAGCAGTGGGGTCATGGCGACACCTCCTTTTGCGCGAATCCTGGTCATCTGTAGAGAGCGGGCGAGTTCGGACTTCCGTTTTCCGATGTTCTTTTGATATCATGCGCGCCATCTTTGCAGTGGCGCCTTCAAGTCGGCGATGTTCGAAACCGACGGCGTGCAACACTCTTCATTAGCCTGAAGAGCCAAAAAAAAGACCCGGCAAAAAGCCGGGTCAAAAACCGTGATTAGCCTGATGAGGAGATA
>Ga0308158_10002074_pt1 | contig 19630 bp, 13 predicted proteins | sample PhyBR2_FD_201038 | JGI IMG/M metagenome (GOLD analysis project Ga0308158, IMG submission 201038) | Phyllosphere microbial communities from UC Gill Tract Community Farm, Albany, California, United States - DLSLB.R2 | ecosystem: Host-associated > Plants > Phyllosphere > Unclassified | place: USA...
TGAGCATGCGCGCCAGCAGCACGCTGACAATGAATTGCAGAAGCGCTGCGCCGGACGAGGAGAAGAAGTTGATGACCAGCGAGCGGCGCAGATTTACCATACAGCGTGTTACCAGGTGACGATGAATACCGTAGCGGTCAGGCTAGGCGGGGACGCCGCTGATCAAGCGGATTGCCTGGCGTGACGTGACTTCATACTTGTTGTTAATGAAACGCATCGAACCGATGAAGTGGAAGAATGCGGTTTCGGCTGTTGCTTCATCAGGCGTAGCGTACTTCGGATACGGCAATGCGCGGGTACCCGGCATGTTCGATGCCACATAATTCGACGTGACCTGTTCGGTACCCCATTCACTCCAGCGGGCGCCGAACTTGCCCCCCATGCGGCGCGAAAAGTCGAGCATCGTCTCGCGCATCGTTGCCGAGCGCGGAAAACCCGAAAACCCGGAGCAACCACGAATATACAGGGCATTTTCCGGCAGGCCGACGAGCACCATTTCGGTTTCAGCGACACCCTGGATATGGGCGCCAGGGTGCATCCAGGGCAAGGCATTTTCGCGCGCAGCTGGCAGGGTGCGGATCGGGGTGTCTGGCATTTCACCGAGCACGAAGCCGGTCTGGTTGCGGATTGCCTCCAGCACTTCGGGAATCGGGCGCACGGTCAGCGTATCGGCATCGAGCTGAATCACGTAATTGTCACGGACGTATTCCGAGATCGCGAACAAACGCTCCCACGTGCCGCCACGCGGAATGTCCGGGTGGGTGAACTCATCGGCGCGACGCAGCTCGATGTGCGGCACCTGTTCCTTCAGCACCGCACGATCGGCGTCAGTGATCGAGGGGTCGCAGACCACCACGATACGCTCCGGGTTGATGAAGTGGATAAACGATTTGACGGCAACCAGGTAAACGTAGACATCGCGCGTATGTACCATCGACAGCAGCATGAAGGGCAGGTCGCCCCGGACGGCTGGCGTGGTTGCCATGACCTTCAAGGCAACCTTGTGATGGCGACTCTTGAAGTAGTCACGTTTGACACGCTGGATGATCCTGTTGATCAACGACATTTACGCTAACTCCTGACTTGATGGCTCTCTGGACTGGCTTGCCTGTTTTTTAGACGGGAAAAATTGCCGACCGATAAATTTCTTGCTGTTACGCACGACATTATATGCTGCAACTGCGTACTCGCACTGTTCATGCCAGAGATTGTTGTAAATGAAAGATTTTCTAAATAAACAATGAATCATGCAGCAAATCGTGCGCCCGTAGTGCGGCAATATGCCCCATCCAGATGCAAGCTGGCCGGGCACTTCGCGCAAAGCGAAGGCCCGGCCAGCGGTATTACGCCAGCTTGCTTAACGCGGGACGATGGCCCACTGTGGCGAGTTCTGGTATGGCGGCTTTGCTGAGCGGCTTTCGAACAGCGTCCAGGCTTCGGCAGCGTTCGGGATGCCCGATGTCGCCGACACTGCCAGTGCTGGCTGCATGTTCGCCGGATAGCCGAGCGTCGAGTCTGCATAACCGGTCATGCGACGAGCCTCGAACTGGAAGTGGTGAACCAGCGACAGGAAGTCGACTTGCGCCTGGCTACCGCAAGGCTGGTCGATGTAACGCAAGCCTTGTGGGTGGATGAACAGGGTGCCATTGTCGTCGTAATGGTTCGGACCGTCGTAGTTCGCCGTATACAGTTTGGCGAAGCTGTCGTAGATCGGCGAGGTCGGCGTATCGCGGAACTTGAGCTGGTATGCGGCGCCCTGGATCCAGCAGTAACCTGGCGCAGTCATGCGGCCAACCGGGTAGGTGGCTTTCCACTTCAGGATCGGCGTCGCTTTGGTGAAGCCCAGTTCGGACAGGTAGCCAAAGCTCCAGGTCAGGAAGTCATCCTGCCATGGTGGCGAGGTCGTCAGACTGGCCGCATTCTCACCCGAACCATCGTACATGCCCAGCTTGTTGGGGTTACCCACGACATAGGTCTGGTGATAGAAGTTCAGATTGTTGTCGAGTTGCTTCGTGAAATACCCCTTCAACGGGTGATCATCAGGTGTGATGTAGGCGCTGTGGCCAAGCGTGCGCAGCGACCAGGCTTGTCCACGCAGCTGTTGCCAACGCACGAGACCCTGTCCGTTGCCATTGTTGCCCGGATCGGTGCCCAGTGGATTCCATGCGGCCCAGAACTGCAGCTCTTCCAGATAATAGTAGTCGCCCGTCACCAGGTATGGCAGGTAGGCCAGCGATGGCTGGTGTGCGGTATCGGCTTCATATGGCGTCGTTGCATTCACAAAACGCGGTATTGGCAATGGCCCCACGGTCGACAGATTGTAGTGCGTGGTAACCCGCGAATTTGCGGCATTGTCAGTACGGATCGGATAGCCGGTGTTTTCGTCGCGGTAGTGAATTGGCCACGAACCCGAGCCATCGGCCGCAGACATCATCGCATCACGTGCCCGCTTGTCCATCGACAGCAGGTACATTGCGGAGAACCCAGGCAATGGACCGATGTCACCCCGTCCACCTGCCATTGGCATGTAGTCCACGATCGGACCGATCTTCATCGGGCCCGTGTTGGACTCCGAAATACCATTGCCCCAGTTTGCCAGCTCCTTTTCAGCCGGCACAATCCTGCTGTCGAAGTTTGGCACGGCCTTGGTGGCCATCAGGTATTTGGAATTGAGTTTCACGTCAATCAGTGGCGCGCTAGCGGCATTCCACCAGGCCTTCTGGTGCCAGCGCGCGTGGTGATAGTGCAGCAATGCTGCCTTGGTGTACACCGATCGCCCGCCCACTTCAACATCAACGTCATAGGTCAGGTTACTGCCGGTGACGAATGCCTTGTTGTTCTCGACGACCACGTCGACCCGTGCCTGTTTTTTCAGGCCCGGGTACCAGCGCACGTCGAAGCGTGCAGCCAGACGCGGTTGCACGACGCCAGCAGCATTCTTCAGGGGGGCATTCAGGTGCCACTCATTGGCGATATTGCCTGACAGCCAGTTACGTGGCGACGTGTCGGCCGCCAGTGCGTCTGCCAGCGATGCCGTGTACTTCACGCCGTCAAGCGTGATGGTGACCTTGCTCGTCAGGCCGGATTTGGCCAGCGTTTGCAGATTTTCGGTGGTTTTTTGCGATGCGCCCGACTTCAGCAGCTGCAGCGTCTGTGTCTGGCCCTGTGCCAGTGCCGGCAACACACCGGAAATGACAACGTGGCGGACCGAACCATCCGCGTGGGTCGCCTTGATGTCGCTTTGCAGCTTGATCAGCGTACCGTCCGGCAGCTTTGCAGCCAGGCCTTCTTTCACATTCATCTGGCCTTCTGCGATCACCTGACCAAACGTGAATGGCACATTGGTCTGCGCCGCGCCGATGTTCTGGATGCTGAAGTCGGTGAGCAACGCGCCAGCGACAATCGGCGTCGAACCCGACGTGTTATCTGCCGGCGTGGCCGGGTTCGCGGGCGCTGTCGTGGGCGGCTTTGGCGTGAAGGCGGTCACCGTTTTTGCCAGTGACACGGAATCGCTCGCGGTATCGCCGCCCCCACCGCCGCAGGCGGTGAGCAGGACGGCGCACATGGCGGTGGCGATACGGGTGCTGGTGCTACGCACGAGCACTTGGGCTGGATGCAGCGCGAAAACGAATTCGTCGCTCGCAGCATGAGTAGTCAGAGTATTCATTTGTCGGTTCGTGAAGTTGGGCAATTGATTCGCCAAGGAATTAATTTCTTCGAAGAACTGAACTTTACCCTGATCCATCATTTTTGGGTTCTGATTCTCCCCAATTTCGATTTGTTTCCACAAGAAAACAACGGAACATATGCAAAGCGACATGAAAATATGGCGATAAGTCAAGGACCTGATGTGAGAAATTATTGAACGGCTAAACTTATTAAAACTCGAGCAATGATTCATCGCCAATATCCCAAGGTTTGTGATGTGAAAGCAGCACGAAGCGTGCTGTAAGCGCGTTTTTACGTCGGTTTATGGTAAAGCAAACAATGTTTGTGAGAGTTGTTTTTTGAATGCACCATTGAATGTCAGTTACATGGAACATTTGTATGGCGCGATTATGCAAACAGCTGAATAGTCGGATAAGGCACCGATAACAACACGCCTGTTACCACGTCGGACAAGGAAAGAAAGTATTGCCGAAATTTACAATAATATTTACTAAAGTAAATATTAATTTATTGTTTGATATTATTTGATTGCCCGATGATGCTGTGCCATCGACCTTGTCAGGCGATGCCAATCGGCTGTCGAACGACGACGCGCAGCATGCATTCTGCATACCCGGCGGTCGCGCAAATCGTGTGTGCAGAGGGAAGGGTGTGTTAGGATGGCAAGATTATTTCCACGGCCCTGACTTGCCGTAATCTAACGCATCGAAGGCGCAGAATTGTCATCCCGCGATATTTCCCGACCACCTGACAGCGTGCTTCCTGCGCGCCAAGATACGCATTCAGGATGCCGTATTTCGGTCGTTGTTCCTACCCGCAACCGGCCTGTCCTGCTGGAGCGGATGCTCACGCATATCGCTTCGCAGACATTTGCCCGTTTCGAGGTCATTGTGGTCGATGACGGTTCCGATGCGACCAGCCGCCAGGCATACCAGGGTCTCCTCGAGCGGCTGGGCAACCGCTTTCGCGTCATTGCGCTGGGCATCGCCGGTGGACCGGGCCTGGGCCCGTCAGTGGCGCGCAACACGGGGATCGAAGCCGCCGAAGGCGACATCGTCACCTTCTGCGACGATGATGATGTCTGGACCAGCGACACCCATCTGGCCACAATGGTCGAGGTGTTCGACAACCTGCCCGATGTCGACTTGTATATCGCCAACCAGATCGCCGTGTCGCATCTGGGCGTGACCGAACGTTCGCACTGGCTTCCAGCCCTGGTCGACATGGTGGCGAACCGCCCGCGCGCGCACGCCCATGGTTACCGGATTGCGCTGGACGAATTGACGCGCGCCGGCGGCTTCGCCCAGTTGAATATCCTGGCGCTGCGCAAGAGCACCACCGATGCCATCGGGGGGTTCTGGACCCGCACCTCGTACGAAGAAGACCGTGATTTCTTCTGGCGTGCGGCCGATGCGGCAAACGCGGTGTTCTTCAATCCAGCCGTGGTGGCGCAGCACAATGTGCCCGATCCGGCACGCCAGACCAACCTCTCGCGTACGTTTTCGCAGCCAGAACGCTGGCTGCTTTCAGCCCTGGTGTCGCAGCATATCGCGATGAGCGTGCGCAGCGCGGCAATCCGCACCCTGTGCCAGGTGTATGAGGGCGACATCCTGCGCCACCTGTCGCATTACTGGACCGGGCAGGGCCGGCATGCACTGGGCGTGCAGTACGCGCGCCGCGCGCTGGCCGCGCGTGTGTCGTTCAAGTGGGCCGTGTACACCAGCGCGCTGGCAGCGCGCCAGCTGCTACGGAGCAGGGCATGAGCACGCGCGACAAGGTCCTCGTCATCGGGGACGATACCCGCAGTTTCCTGGCCACCGTGCGTTCTCTTGGCCGCCAGGGTCTCGAAGTGCACGCCGCGCCATTTGATTTCCGCTCGCCAGCGCTGAGTTCACGCTATATTCACGCGGTCCACTTCCTGCCGTATTACCTCGATGGCGGTTCTGCCTGGCTGGCCGCGATCAACGCGCTGCTGCGCGAGCACGATTTCAAGCTGGTCATTCCTTGCGACGAACGGGGCCTGTTGCCCCTGTGCCTGCACCGCGACAGCCTGGCGGCACGCACCGCGCTGGCAATTCCGTCGGCCGATACGCTCGACACGTTCTTTGACAAGGTCAAAACGCGCGCGCTTGCACAGGCGTGTGACGTGCCGGTGGCGCATGGCCGGATGCTGGCGCCGGACGATACGGTCGAACGCATCGTGGCCGACATCGGTCTGCCGGTGGTGATCAAGGAACCGATGTCGTATGCCTTGCCCGAACTCTACGTGCGCACCAGCACCCGTATCATCGACACGCGCGAAGGCCTGGCGGCATGGCTGGCGCGGCAGGACCATGCCGGCCCCATCCTGTTCGAGCAAATGTTTCCGGGCTTCGGCGCCGGCGTGTCGGTCCTGTGCCATGACGGCGCCGTTCTGCAGGCGTTCGAGCATTTCCGTGCCCACGAGTTCAATGGCAGTGGTTATTACCGCAAGAGCGCCGCGCTTGATCCGGGGCGGCTGGCTGCAGTCGAACGGATGGTCCGCGCCAGCCGCTACACCGGCCTGGCGATGTTCGAATTCAAGATCGACGGCGACGGCGGGGGCTGGATCCTGATCGAGGTGAACGCCCGGCCATGGGGTTCGCTGCCCTTGCCGGTATCGATTGGCGTCGATTTTCCTCACCGCCTGTACCGCTTGCTGGCACAGGGCCAGGCCACGCCAGCGGTCGACTATCCTGCCGGACGGTATTGCCGCAATCTGGTGCTCGACATGTGGCAGACGAAAATGAGCGCCGCGGATCTGGCAGGCCAGCCAGGCAAGCTCGTAGCCCACTTCGCAGGCTGGGCCTGGGGCTTTCACCGTTTGCTGATCGGCCGCGAGCACCTCGACACCCTGGTGCTGGACGATCCGAAACCGGGGCTGCGCGAGCTGCGCGAACTGGTGGCCGGCCGTCTGGCGGCGCGGCGCAAACGCGGCAGCACGCAGCCCGTCGTGGCGCGCCTGGAAAAGCGGCTGGCCGAACTGCTCGCCACGGCCGGCACGCGCCCGGTCGAGGTATTGTTTGTCTGCCAGGGCAATATCAACCGCAGCAGTTACGCCGAACTGAAATCGACGCAATTGTTTGGCGCCGCCAATCTCCACTTTGCCTCCGCCGGCATGCTGCCCCGTAACCAGCGCCCATCGCCGGCCGTGGCGATCGCAGCCGCAGCGCGCCATGGCGTATCGATGGAAGCGCACCGCTCGCGTCATGCCACCGCTGAACTGCTGGAGGCGGCCGACCTGGTGATCGCGTTCGACCAGATCAACCTCGACAGCATTGCTGCACGTTATCCGCATCTGGCCGACCGCATCCATCTGCTCGGCGAAGCCGACGCCTCAGGCGCGCCCGACGTCCAGATCCTCGACCCCGAGGGCAAGGATGAGACCACCTTCCTGACGACTTACCGGCGCATCGATGCCTGTCTCGCCGCCCTGGCGCCGACGGTATCGGCGGCGCCTGAACCTCTGCAAAGATCCACCTCATGCTAGGCACGAGCAACCATACCCGGGCCAGGCTCGCCGCCGGAGAACGGCCAGTATTGCTGGTCATCGTCGATACCGAAGAAGAATTCGACTGGGGCAAGCCATTCGACCGCAGCAGCGTCGGTACCAGCTCGATTGCGGGCCAGCCATTGATGCATGAGCGCGTGTACGACCGTATGGGCATCGTGCCGACCTATATGATCGACTGGCCGGTAGCGACCACGCCGGCGTCGGTTGCCGTGCTGCGCGGGCTGATGGAAGCGGGGCGCTGTGAAATCGGCACCCACCTGCATCCATGGGTCTCGCCACCGTACGATGAAGAGGTCACGCATTTCAATTCGTATGCCGGCAATCTGCCGCGCCAACTCGAATTCGACAAGCTGCGCATGATTACCGAGGCAATCACCACGTCATTCGGGCGCGCGCCCGTGGGATTCAAGGCAGGCCGTTACGGCCTGGGACCACATACGGCCGATTCGATTGCCTCGCTCGGCTACCGCGTCGACGCCAGCGTTGTTCCCTACAGCAGCTTCACGGAAGATGACGGTCCCGATTTCCGCGCGTTCGACGAGCATCCGTACTGGTGCGCGACCAAGGCTGCCACGCTGCTGGAATTGCCGGTGACGACCGGCTATGCCGGCTGGCTGCGCAGCCATGGCCCGGCCCTGTACGAACTGGCACAGAAGCCATGGGCGCGCAAGGCGCGCCTGGGCGGCGTACTGGCGCGCAGCGGCGCGCTCGAACGCATTCGCCTGAGCCCGGAACAGGCCAATGGCGCTGAAATGCGACGACTGACGCAAGCCCTTCTCGACGATGGTTGCCAGGTTTTTTCCCTCACGTATCACAGCCCGTCGATGGTCCCGGGCCATACGCCGTATGTGCGCACGGCTGCCGACCTGGAACGTTTCATCACCATGGTGCACGATTATTGCGCCTGGTTCCGCGATGCCGGCGGCCAGTTCATGAGTGTGTCGCAATTGCAGGCTCACCTAGCAGCGCAGGCCGGCCCCGTTTCACCCGCTTGAGGATGGCATATGCCTGACACGCTTCGCACTGCACCGTCGTTTTCCCTGGTCATTCCCGCGTATAACCGCGCTCACCTGATCAGCGAAACGATTGACAGTGCCCTGGCGCAGGACACGCCGTTTGCCGAGATCATCGTCGTGGACGATGGCTCGACCGACAATACGCTCGAGGTTCTCAGGGGCTATGGCAGCCGGATCACCGTCATCGCGACAGCGAACCAGGGTGTGCAGTCGGCCAGGAACACCGGCATCCGCGCCGCGACGAGCGACTACGCCACGCTATGCGACTCCGACGACCTGCTCGAACCAGGGTTCCTCACCGCATTCTCGACCTGGCTGGCGGCCAATCCGTCGTGCGATGTCCTGTACAGCAATTTTCTTTCGTTCAACCAGAGCACGGTATTCAACGACCGGCTCTCGTATGCGCCGGCCGGTATCTATGACGATCTTCCGGCGAACGGCGCAGTATGGCTTGACGTTCCCGACCTGCTGGCGCGGGTGATCAAGTTCCAGATCCTGTTCCCGACCGGATCGACGGTCAGACGCGCCATGTACGATGTTATCGGCGGCTACGATCCGGCGTTCAATGGCGTCGGTGCCGAGGATTTTGAATTCGTGCTGCGCGCGGTGGCAAGGGCAAAGGTCGGGTTCTGCACGCGGCCGTTGGCGCGGATACGGCGTCACGATGGCAATGATTCGAGTGACCAGCTGCGCCAGGTCCAGGGCGAGATCACCATCATGGAACATGCGCTGCAACATCATCGGGGCCTGGAAGCGTACCGCGCTGCGTTCGATGCCGGCATGGACGAAAAATGCGCCTATGTGTTCGATGCGGCGTTCGCGCGAGGCGACTTCGCGCTGGCATCGCGCACCCTGAAAAAATTCATCAGGCAACCCGGTGGCAAACGGTTCATGCTCAAGCGGGCGATCCTGCATTCACCGTCGTTCGTGCGTCGGCCCTTGTGGCGCATCACGCAGGCAAGATAGCCGGCGCTCGCGCGCCTGATCACAGGCACGCTTGAACAGCACCGCATTGCTGCCCACCACGCAGCCATGTCCCCATCTCAATGAAGCGCGCCATCGTCATGGTTGTATCTGACGATGCCATTGCGCCGCCCGGCCATGTAAGTATTGCTAACACATACTTCTGTCAGTATCGGTATCATTTTTGCAACACGAAAAGTATTTATTTTTGTGGAACCGTTTGTGCAATGCTATTATTTCCAAAAAGTTAATATTGGAAATGATTGAGTCATTTAAGTATGAAATTCAATTTTCCACGATTGTATTGAATTTCATATAAAGAAGACGATGCTTGATCGAAGTGTAAGTAACCGCATCACAATGCTGCGCCCGCTCCTGATCATTGCGATGGTTTTTACACATCTGCGAGGCACATCGGTCAATATGGCGGACATCGCGCCCGGACTTTTCAACTACCTCAATGCATTCATCATCCACGGTATTGGCCGTGGCACGGTACCGACCATGTCGCTCATTGCCGGATTCCTGTTATTCCGTGCTGACCTGGATGTGCAATGGATGAAGTTATTCAAGAAAAAATTCATCACACTTATCATTCCGTTCTTCGTTTTCATTCTGATGTATTTCAAACTGATGTGGATTTTTGAAATACTCTTTGGAATGCCAAGATACACCGAGATGACCAGCCAGCTCCCTCTGGCGTGGGCGGACCTGGTGCTGGGCGTGAGTTCTTATCCGGCCAACGGTCCATTGCATTTCGTGCGTGACCTGGTTGTGTTCGTGCTTCTGGCCCCGCTGCTGGGCTGCATCATCCGCACGGTTCCCATATTGGGCCTGATGGGCATGGCGATCATTTTCGGCAATAATCAGGACGGCGACCTGGTATTCCGGGGCAGCAGCTTCATCGTGTTTTACATCGGTGGCATGGCCGCTGTGCACCGCTGGAATCTTCTGGCGTGGGACAAATATGCAAAACCACTCATTGCCATATTTGTTCTGATCTGTGCGGGAATGATGGTATTAAAAGTAGAAGACAATACATTCCTGGTACTGGTATCCCCTTTTATCATCTGGCCTGCTGCATCATTGCTCACCGGAGGCCGGCTCCAATCACTGGCCATCCGATACAGCAAGTACAGTTTCTTCGTCTTTGCTGCCCATATGCCGTTCATGGAACTGTCGTGGTGGGGCGTGATCAGTCACATGCAGTTCATTCCATACATCGTGTACTGGGTTGTTACGCCGATTGCAACGATCGTCATTCTGGTGATCACGTTCGAGTTTGCAGTGCGTTGCATGCCCAAGGTATTCAACGTCATGATTGGCGCCCGAACGAGCAGGCCGAAACATGCTGAACGGCGTAAATTACTGCGCCCGGCCCAATCGCCCGTATATTCGGAAGAAGAACGGACATTGATGCGCCTGAAATTATCCGGCCTGTCACCAACGCCATGACGTGAGATCCGGTCTCAGCTGCCGGCCTGCTCAGTCCGTTGGCTCGCCCCGGTTGCGCATGGCATGCAGCCGCGCCAGCCCTGGCCACCGGTAGCCGTTCAGGTGGTACATCGTGCGGACCTCGTCGGTCCAGCGCAGATGCCATTCCATGACGCGGCCATAGAATTCGATCCGTTCAAAGCGGTTCTCGTCAAACAGCTGGCGGCACGCTTCTTCGCGCATCAGCAGCGCCGGCGACAACTGGCCCGCCAGCTGCTCGTCGTAGGCCGTCTTGAGCACCACGATGCAGTCGCCGCCTTCCACGCACAGGTCCATCGCCGCCAGCTGGTCGCCCAGCCAGTAGCGGTAGACGCTGGCGGCGCCGCGCGCCGCAAACGCTTCGAGCATGGTGCGGTAAAACTGCCCCTGCGCGTTGGCGGCATCAACGGCGGTGCCGCCAGCCGCTTTCCAGCCGCTGCCCTCGAGCCGCCCGTAGTCGGCCACGGCCTGCGCCATCTGGCCGGGTGCGCGGCAGATCTCCAGGCGCGGCGTGACGCCGTCCTGGCGCAGCCGGTTGCGCTGCTTTTTCAGATTGCTGCGCAGGTTCTTGCCGCGCGCCTCCCAGAACGCGTCGAAGCCGCCAGCGCCGCGCAGCGTGATGCGGGCGGTGCGGATATAGTCGGCCGTGCGTATGCAGGCGCCATCCGCCGGGCGCGCCATGAGCATCGGATCGCACTGGGTCAGGCCGACGAGCAGCGCCGGTCCGGGCAGCCTGGCCAGCAATGGCCGCAGCAGCGCAGTGGGCGCCCCATCATCGCGCTGCAGCCACAGCCCTACCGGCGCCTGGGATGGCTGGAAGGTGTGCCAGACGCCGACGCCGCCCGGGCTCAGGATCGTCATCGCGTCCGTGACGCCGGCCGTGTCATGCCATGCCAGCAGTTCGCGACCATCGGCGAAGCTGGCCAGCAGCGCGGCGACAAAGTCGGCGGCCAGCAGCGGTGAGGCCGCGCTGGCCGCGTGCAGCGTGTCCCAGCGCGCCATCTGCGCGCCGAACTGGCTGGCCGGCACCACGGTCCAGCTCATGCCGCGACCTTCGCGCTTGCCTGCAGCGCCTGACGCACGGTAGCGATCAGCCAGGCCAGTTCGGTGCTGCGCAAGGCCTGGTGGCAGGGCAGGGCGATCATGTGCTGCCCCAGCTCGACGCTGGTGGCGCAGACGGTGGCGTCGACGCCCGGCCACAGCGTGGCGCCGAAGCGCACCATCGGCACCCCGGCACGCGCCAGCCGCTCGGCCACCGCGTCGGCCTCGTCGACCAGCAGCGGAAATACCCACGGACAGGCGCCGTCCGGCAAGGCGGCAAACAGCGGCCGGCAGCCTGGCGCATCCTGCAGCGCCTCGTGCAAGGCCAGGTAATGGCGGCGGCGCCGCGCCACGATCCGTGCATGGGACGCCAGCCGCAACGTCAGCCGCGAAAACCACGATGAGCGTTTGTTGATCCAGCGCGGATCGAAGCTGAAACTGCTGTCCGACGACGATGGCGCCAGGCTGGACGTGGTGGCTGCATCCACCGCGCCGGCCGGCGCACGCGCGGCCTTCATCGCGTTCCAGAGCAGCGTCCTGGCGCGCAGGGGCAGGGCCAGCATCACGCGCAGCGCAGGCAGGCGGCCGTAGGAAAAGCTGGTTTCCAGGGCGGTCAGCGCGGCCTTGGCCTCGAAGCCGAGGCCGGCCGACTGCAAGTGACCCTCCAGCGCATGCCGCCGGGACACCAGGCAACCGCCTTCGTGGATCGGAAAGAACTTCATGCTGCTGCCGATCGCGTAGTCGCCGCTGCTGCCGACCGCGACACCGTCACGCTCGCCGAAGAAGCAATGGGCGCAGTCTTCGATCAGGCCGATGCCGCGCGCGTCGCACAGCGCGCGCAGCGGCGCCAGATCCTGCGGGATGCCGAAAAAATGCGTGACCATGATGGCCTTGATGCCCGCGTGTTCGGCCAGCCTGGCCTCAATGTCGGCCAGGTCGGCGCAGGTGTCGGGCAGTACCCGGTAGAACACGACCTCGGCGCCACACCAGTGCACCGGCGGAATCATCGACGGGCTGTGATAGGCCGGCACCAGCACCAGGTCGCCTGCGCCGACGCCCAGGGCGCGCAGTGCCAGGCCGATGGCGATACGTCCGCTGGTGACGAGGCGCGTGCGGGCGTTGTCGAGCAGGCAAGGCAGCGCGCGGCCGGCATCCGCTCCGTCACGAAATGCAGCGAGCGACAGCACGGGAACGGACGGGATCAGGCGGCGAACAGGAACGCTGGTGTGTATACTCGGCATCATCGAAATATACCATGGCACCCCCTGCGCCAAAGGGCAGCGTTTCTCCAACGCATGGGCGCGAACTGGTAAGATGACGGGTGCCGCCAGCGGCGCCATGTCTCATCCATTCCCAAGCGGGCAAGGGCCCGGAGCGCGATGAATCACCTGATCCACGACAGCATTTTTGACAGCGCAGCACGCACGCCCGATGCCGAGGCCCTGGTCTACGGCGCGCAGCGCTGCACCTACGGCACACTGGCCGGCCAGGTAACGGCCGTGGCCGCCCTGTTGCTCGCGCGCGGCCTGCAGCCGGGCGAGCGCGTGGCCGTGTACATGGAAAAGCGGATCGAGAACGTGGCCGCGATGTTCGGCGCGTCCGCTGCCGGTTGCGTGTTCGTGCCGGTCAATCCACTGCTCAAGCCCGACCAGGTGGCGTACATCCTGGCCGATTGCAGCGTGCGCCTGCTGGTGACGACACCCGAGCGCCTGGCGCAGCTGGCGCCCGTGCTGGCGGCATGCCCCGCCTTGCAGACGGTGCTGGTCACCGATGGTGCCTTGACCAGCACGCCGGGCCTGCCGGTGCTGGAATGGCATGCATTGCAGGCGCCGCCGGCCGCGCACCTGCCGCATCGCCGCATCGACACCGACATGGCCGCGATCCTGTACACCTCGGGCAGCACCGGCGCGCCCAAGGGCGTGGTGCTGTCGCACCGGAACATGGTCGCCGGCGCCGCCAGCGTCGCCGACTACCTCGGCATGACGGCGTCGGACCGCCTGCTGGCGGTGCTGCCGCTCAGTTTCGACTATGGCCTGAGTCAGCTCACCACCGCCTTCCTGCGCGGCGCGTCGGTGGTGCTCATGAACTACCTGTTCCCCAAGGATATCGTCGCTGCCGTGTGCGAGCACCGCATCACCGGCCTGGCCGCCGTGCCGCCGCTGTGGATCGCTTTGGCGCGCCTGGCCTGGCCGGCCGACACCTCGCTGCGCTTCATCACCAATTCGGGCGGCGCGATGCCGGTCGTGACGGTCGAGGCCTTGCAGCAGGCACTGCCGCACACCGCGATCTTCCTGATGTACGGCCTGACCGAGGCGTTTCGCTCGACCTATCTGCCACCGGCCGAAGTGGCGCGCCGGCCCGGCTCGATCGGGCGCGCGATCCCGAATGCCGAGGTGCTCGTCGTGCGGCCCGACGGCACGCTGTGCGACACCGATGAACTGGGCGAGCTGGTGCACCGTGGCGCGCTGGTGGCGCTCGGTTACTGGAACGATGCGGCGCGCACGGCGCTGCGCTTTCGCCCGGCGCCCGGCCAGGATCCCGCATTACCGTTGCCCGAAATGGCGGTTTGGTCGGGCGACACCGTGCGCCGCGACGCCGACGGCTTTTTGTACTTCGTCGGCCGCAGCGACGAGATGATCAAGGTGTCCGGTTACCGTATCAGTCCGACCGAGGTCGAGAGCGTGCTGCACGCCAGTGGCCTGGTCAGCGAAGTCGCCGTGTTCGGCGTCGACGACGCCACGCTGGGCCAGGCCATCGTGGCGGTGGCCGTGGCCGATCCCGGCCTGGTCGACCGCGCCGCCTTGCTGGCAGAATGCAAGCGCCGGCTGCCGGCGTACATGGTGCCGGCGCAGATCGTGCTGCGCACCGAGGCACTGCCGCGTAACCCGAACGGCAAGATCGACCGCAACCTGCTCCGTCACACCCTCCAGGCCGGCTAGCGCCGGCGCCAATCCATTTGTATTGACCGCAAGCCCATGACCGGCACCAAGCCCCAGCACGCTCCCCAGATCTATTTTCCGGTCGTCGACGATGTCCTGCACGTCGGCGGCATTCCGCTGCCGCGCCTGGCGCAGCGCGTCGGCCGCACGCCGTTCTACGCGATCGACCGCGCCCTGTGCAGCGCGCGCGTGGCCAGCCTGCGCGCGATCCTGCCGCCGCAGGTCGCGCTGCATTATTCGATCAAGGCCAATCCGATGCCGGCGCTGGTGCAGCATATGGCGGGCCTGGTCGACGGGCTGGATGTGGCCTCGGGCAGCGAACTGGCCATTGCGCTCGACACCGGGATCGATCCGGCCCGCATCAGCTTTGCCGGCCCGGCCAAGCTCGAGGGCGAGCTGACGCAGGCGATTGCCGCCGGCGCCTGCCTGAACATCGAGTCGCAGCATGAGCTCGACAACGCAGCGCGCATCGGCGATCTGCTGGGCATCGCGCCGCGCGTGGCGCTGCGCATCAATCCGGAATTCGAACTCAAGTCGTCCGGCATGCGCATGGGCGGGGGCGCCAAGCCGTTCGGCATCGACGCCGAGCAGGCGCCCGACGTATTGCGCCAGGCCACGGCGCTGGGGGTCGATTTTGAAGGTTTCCACATCTACTGCGGTTCGCAAAGCCTGCGCCTGGACGCCATCATCGAAGCCCAGTCGCGCAGTATCGAACTGGCCATCCAGCTGGCTGGCGAGAGCCCGCTGGCGGTGCGCCAGCTGAATATCGGCGGCGGTTTGGGCATTCCGTACTTCCCGGGCGAACAGCGTCTCGATCCGGCGCCGATGGGCGCGCACCTGGCAGCGTGGTTGCCGCGCCTGGCCGAGGCGCTGCCGCAGGCGCGCCTGGCGCTGGAGATGGGCCGCTACCTGGTCGGCGAAGCGGGCGTGTACGTGGCGCGCGTGATCGACCGCAAGGTCTCGCGTGGCCAGGTGTTCCTGGTGCTGGACGGCGGCATGCACCATCACCTGGCGGCATCAGGCAACCTGGGCCAGGTGATCCGCAAGAATTATCCGGTCGCGATCGGCAACCGCATGAATGCGCAGAACGATGCGCCGGACAGCGGCCCGGCATCGGCCACCGGCCCGCTGTGCACGCCGCTCGACATCCTGGCCGAGCGCATGGAACTGGCCCACGCCCGCGTCGGCGATCTGGTGGTGGTGTTCCAGTCGGGTGCGTACGGCGCCAGCGCCAGCCCGGCCGGTTTTCTCGGCCATCCGGCGGCGCTGGAAGTGCTGGTCTGAGGCGGGTCTAAGGCTGACCTGAGGCTGACCTGCGGCTCAGGCGCCGCTGCGCGGGCGCGCCACGGCCGCCCGCGCCGTTTTTTTCGCGGCACGGCGCGCCAGGTAACGGTCGATGAACGCAAGGCGCATCGGCGGCACGTCGTCTTTCTGCGGCGCACGGATCAATACCTTGTCGAGGCAGACCAGGATCGCGATGATGTAGTAGATCAGATCGTAATACGCCATGGTCAGGAAAGCGCCGGCAGTCAGGTAGCCGATCATGCTGACCTGGCACATGCGTGTCAGCATCAGCGCCCAGGCAAGCTCTTCCTTGTCGCGGCAATAGCGGATCAGACGACCGCCGGAACGCCAGGTAACCACGAACATGAGCAGGAAAATCGCCAGTCCGATATAGCCCTGTTCGCCCAGTACCTGGAAGTAGATGCTGTGTGCATCGTAGTAACGTTCCGGTTCGGGCGCATACAGCATGAACATATGTGGCGTGAAGACGTTCGGACCACCGCCGAGCAAGAATTCATTGGCCACGTTGATCGCGAAATGCCATGAATTGATGCGTCCCGTTGCTGATGCGTCTTCGTCATAGGTCTGGATCGTGTGCATCCTGCCGGTCCATTCCGGGGGCATCATGAAGAACACGAGCGGCAGGATCAGCACGAAGGCGAGACCCGTCTTGAATTTGCGCGTCGATTTGATCCACAGGAAGAAACCCATGGCGAACGTGCCCAGCAGTGCACCGCGCGAATACGATCCGATCGCGGCCAGCATGGTCAGAGCCGTCATCGCCATCGCTGCGCGCTTGATCCACTTTGTCCTGGCCCGGGTCGCCACATACACGGTGAGCGGCGCGATGGTCACCATGGACAACGCCAGCGTGTTGTTGTCACTGATGAAGCTGCTCATCGGACCGCGCAAGCCTTCGCCACCGCCACTGAAAATCACGAACACGCCGCTCTTGGCGCCCCAGAAGCCCAGCGACAGCGCCACCACCAGCGCCAGTACCTTGGCGTCGGCGACCGTGCGCACGGTCAGAATGGTGATGAAGACCATTAACATGGTCTTGGCGAAGCGTTCCCAGTCGACCCACGCGCCGACAGGGACCTGAGCAAAGATCGTGGTGATGGTGTACCAGGTGAAGAACAGCAGCAGCATCAGCACCGTGGACGTCATGGGGAGCTTCTTTTGCTCACGCGAGATCAGGACCGCGGCCAGGGTCACCACGCCCAGGTACAGCGCAAACGGGAAATTCTGCGCAAAGCCGTAGGTCAGGCGGTGCGGGTTCATCAGGCTGACCACGGCGTACGCCATGGCGCCCACGACGGGCCGCTTGAAGATGAATGGCATGATCCCCACGAAGGCGAGGAACAGGATAAGGTCACGCACGCTGGATCAACCTTTCGAACAGGGTGACGACGCGGCGCGCATTGGCGCGCCACGTCAGCTGCTGCTCGTCGATGGCGTCGCGCGCGCCTTGCGCCACACGGGCGCGCAGCAGCGGATCGTCGCACAGGCGCTTGACGGCGCCGGCCAGGCCACCCGGGGTATCCGGGTCGAACAGCACGGCGTTGTGGTCGGCGCGCAGGATCTCGCGGATATTCGGCTGGTCCGGGCCGACAATCGCCTTGCCCAGTGCCAGGTATTCGAACAGCTTCAATGGTGAAGCATACTTCACCACGGCCGGTTGCAGGGCGATGTCAAACGCCGCCACGTAACGCGCCACGTCGTCGCGCCCGATGATGCCGGTGAACTGCACGCGGTGTCCGATGCCCAGGTCACGCGCCTGCTGCTCGAGCGTGGCGCGCACGGGGCCGTCGCCCACGATCAAGAGGTGGCGGCGCGCTTCCGGCGGGTCTTGCGCGATCAGGTCGATCACCTTGTCCAGGCCATGCCAGTCGCGCACGAAACCCGTAAAGCCCAGCACCAGCACATCCTGCAGGCCCAGCGCGCGCTTGGCCTGTTCCACGTCCGGCGCACCGGCGAAGCGTTCGGGGTCGATGCCGTTCGGGATCACGTCGATGCGCTCGGGTGGCACGCCGTAGGCTTGCACAATCTCGCCCAGCACGTGCGTGACCGGCAGCACCATGTCGGCGTTGCGCCAGGCATACGCCTGCGACCAGCGGCCCAGCTTCGTCAGCGCCAGGCCGTCGTAGCGGGTGCGCTCTTCCAGGATCGGGGCGTTCACTTCCAGCAGCATCGGCAGCTTGTACTTGCGCGCCAGCCAGATGCCCGCTGGCAGGAACAGGTTGTAGCGTTCATACAGCACGTCCGGGCGGTGTTGCCTGACCGCCTTGGCCAGGCGCCGGTAGGCGACCAGCGAATACGACAGCTCCATCAATTCGTAGAACGTTTTCGGCACATGGCGCTTGAGCCAGGCGACCGGGCCGGCGTCCGCGCCGAACGATTCGGTTTCGGCGCTCGGTGGCGCCACGATCACGACCTCGTGGCCTTCGGCGCGCAGCGCGCGGATCATTTCTTCGATGTGGACGTACTGGCCGTCCTTCGAACGGGTACGGTGGTGATAAAGGATTTTCACGCGGCTTTTCTCGCCAAGATGGAGTGGAACAGGTCGATCTGGCCCTGGGTGGTCGGTTGCCAGCCGAAGTCTTCGGCGTAGCGGCGGGTGGCGCTGTGCGCCGGGTAGTTGGCGCGCAACTGGCTCAGCGCCGCGACCAGGCCTTCGGGGGTGCGCTGCGGCATCAGGACGCCGGCAGCCGGCGCCGCCACCACTTCGGGCGTGCCCCACACATTGCTGGCCACCACCGGGGTGCCGCACGCCATGCTTTCGAGCAGCACATTGGCCCAGCCTTCGCGGCTCGACGCCAGCACCAGGGTGTCGGCAGCGTTGTAATACGTTTTCAGTTCGGTCTGCGGCACGCTGCCCAGGAGTTTGACACGGTCCTGCACGTTCAATTCACGCGCCAGGCGCTCCAGATTGTTTTTTTCCGGGCCGATGCCGGCGATCAGGAGGTCGACGTCCGGCAACTGGGGCAGGGCGCGGATGATCAGGTCGTGCGCCTTGCGCGGATCGAGCAGGCCCACCGACAGCAGCGTGAAGCGACCCGGCACCAGCCCGACGGCAGCGCGCGCGGCGGCGCGGTCGATGGGCGCAAAGCGCTCCAGATCGACGCCGTTGCGCAGCGGGGTGATGTTGTCGGGCGCCACGCCAAGGCCAACCATCTCGTCCTTGAGCGCCTTGCACACGGTGATGATGCCGTCGGCGTCGCGCGCCGCATCCAGGATCAGCTGGCGCGGCCGCGCGAACTGCGGAATCAGGTTGATGTCGGTACCGCGCGCCGTGATCACCACCGGCTTGTTGAAGTACTTGCCGAGCATTACGGCCGCGACGCCATCCGGATAGAAATAGTGCGCGTCGATGGCATCGAAGTCGTAACCGCTGTCGAGGATGCGGCCGATCTCCTGTTTGGCCGCATGCGCCAGCGTGTAGGGCGTGACGTTCATGCCCACCCGTGGCAGCACCAGGTAGCGCGGGTGCGTGACGTCGATGCCGTTGCGCGTTTCGCGCCGCGGTACGTTGGCCAGGGTGCCATAATGGCCAAAACGCTCTCCCTTGAGGGGAAACCATGGCACTGGTGCGACGACACGTGACTCGACCTGCCCGCTGGCAATCAGGTAGCGCAATCGGGTTTCCACGAAGATGCCGTGGTTCGGTTGCTGTGAATTGGGATACAGGGTGCTAAAGGTGAGTAACTTCATCG
>Ga0308158_10002075_pt1 | contig 19629 bp, 16 predicted proteins | sample PhyBR2_FD_201038 | JGI IMG/M metagenome (GOLD analysis project Ga0308158, IMG submission 201038) | Phyllosphere microbial communities from UC Gill Tract Community Farm, Albany, California, United States - DLSLB.R2 | ecosystem: Host-associated > Plants > Phyllosphere > Unclassified | place: USA...
CATGGCTGCCCCCTTCTGGGTGCTGATGGTCTTCTTGCTGCGACTCAGGCGCTCGGCAATCTCGTTTACCGTCAAGCCGGAGACGAAGAAGCGGATGACCTCCAGTTCACGGGTGGTGAGCGTCTGCACGCCGGAACTGCCGGAAGTCACAGCGCCGGCGATCTCGGTGATGGTGGGCGATAGATAGCGTCCATTGGCGAAAGCGCCATGAACGGCTGGCATGAGGTGATTGAGCGAATCCGTCTTGCTCAGGATGCAGGAAATGCCCAGCGTCAGCAGTGAGTGCACGATACCGGGATTCTCCAACATGGTGAGCACCACGATCTTGATCGAGGGATAGCGCTTCTTGACCAGCTTGAACAGTGCGATGCCATCACCGTAGCGTCCCCCAGGCATCGAGTAGTCGGAGATCAGCACATCGCAGGGACTGCGCGCCAGTACATCCATGAGCTCGGTTGAATTGCGCGCTGAGCCTGTAACGGAAATCGTGCCGGCGCTGGTAAGTACGTACTGAAGGCCGGCACGCACGGCTGAGTGATCGTCCGCGAGAACAACGCGGAGGCTGAGTGGCTTCATGGCGGATCGGCTTCAGTTGTTGAACGGGAGGAACCTCTACAGAGCAGACAGCCGCGCTGTGGGCAGCCGGCGCATGGCATGAAGGAGCAAAGAGATATTGGGTTGCCCTGCGCCTGCTGTTACTTTATTTGTGTAGTGTCAGCAAAGTAAGCACTACGGGTCCTATTCAACGGCTTTGCTTCGTAGGACGAGTCTGAACTACGGGCCATGGCCACATCGCCGGCGGGATCTGGTTCGCGCCCTTGCTTGGCGTTGCAAACCAGCGGGGCAGACGTTGTTTTTCAGGACTTTGTGCAGACGTCGGCGCAGGCCAGGTGCAGGAGTCGGCTCAGGTGCGCAGGCATGAGCTAGCAAACCAGGATAGCGGGTTTCATCACCAACATTGCACGCTTGATCGCTGCGTGTTCCCCGAACATTGCCGTGCTGGCGCAAGCGGCGACTTCACATTGCGCAAAATGTGATGAATCACTTTATTATTGAGCGCGGACCAGCGGGGAATAGACAATGCGTGATGATCACGGTGCTGTGGATGAAGTCGAACCAACGCCCACACCCGTGCCTGCAAAACGGCGTGGTCGACCGCGGCTCTACGATACCCCGCTATCACAGGCCGAGCGCGCAAAACGTTACCGCAAGGCGCGTCAATGGGATGAGAGCAGCCTGGATGAGTGCCGCGACCCGGTGTTGATGGATCGCCTGGGCTGGGCGTTGAAGCACAAGGAGACCTCCGAAGACGCTCGTGCCGCTTTGGACATCTATCTGGAGGAACTGGTTAGACGGCACCACAGCAAGGGCAAGCTGGCGCTCAGGTGATCCGCGCCGCCGGTGCGCTGAACGCCGACGTCCGGTATCCGTTGCGGAACACCCACACGCAGCGTGCGGAACGGCAGGCAGCACCGTTGCTGTACCGACTGAACGACGGGACTCGCAATAAGCCGCCATCGGTCGTCCTCGCCATTGTCGAAATGGCAGTTCCGGTCATTCCATTGCACCGAACGCCCGCTAGGCTGACGCAATGGCATTGTTGACGGGACTGCAGGCAGCAATCGCCAGGCATGGTGCGCCTGGTTTCGTCGGCACGGTCATACCGCGTGTCACGCTACTACGCTCGGATGCTGGCGGTGCAATGTCTGCCTCCGTCCGGGGCATCTGCTTGTTGCTTGTTGCGCAGGGACGAGCGCGCCTGAGCTTGGGTGGGACGCCCGTCGAGCTGGCGGCGCCGCGCTACGTGGTGGCGCCAGCGCAGACGCAAGTGGCGGGCGAGATACTCCAGGCCGGCGCCGCGCGGCCGTTTCTGGGCGTCGCCTTATGCATGGATCCCGCGATCCTGTCCACGCTATTACTGGATATGGGCGAACAATTGCATGATCCGGCGACACCGATCGCTGTTGTGGCGGGCGTGCCAGGTCCCGAATTGCTCGATCCGCTGCTTCGCTTGATCCGGTTGCTGGACAGTCCGGCTGACATCAGGATGCTCGCACCGTTGTTCGAGCGCGAACTGCTGTATCGGTTATTGCTTGGTGAGCAAGGACCGGTTCTGCGCCAGTTCGCGTTGTCGAACGGCCGTCTTGCGCGGGTTGGTATCGTGATCAATCAGATCCGTGTCGGATATGCGCAACCGATGCAGGTGGGGCTGTTGGCCAGCCGCGTCGGCATGAGTCTGTCCTCGCTGCACCGCCACTTTTTGGCAGCTACCGGCATGAGCCCCTTGCAGTACCAGAAGCGTTTGCGCCTGCAGGAGGCACGGCGGAGATTGGCTGCGCACCCGTCTAGCGCAGCCAGCGTCGCCTACGCCGTGGGTTACGAAAGCCCTTCGCAGTTCAGCCGCGAGTACCGGAAGATGTTCGGCGTGACGCCGTCGCGCGACGCGGTGGAAATGCGCGACAACGCTCTGCGGCCAGATCTGGCGAGCTGAACGATGTCGGTTGCGGCTTGTCATCGCGTGCGTCGACGTGAAGACAGGATTAGGCAAGGGTTGGCCGATATCCGGCTACTGCAGGTACGTCAGATGTCCCTACGCTTGTCCTCGGCCTGTTTGATGTCACGCATCCCCGCTGGTCGGGCGCTGTATCCCGCAACTCGCGGGCGTTGCGACATGGGCCGGCTGGGCGCATTCAGCCACGCGATGTCTGTGCGTTGCAGCTGCTGTCTGCCGTGCAAGCGCCCGCCTGGATGGACGGGTGCTACTGCACTGCCACCTGGCCTTGACCGGCGTTGGTAGGCAGGAACGTGGCATCCACGCTCGCGTGGTGCTTATCCACCCCAACGCACCGTGCATCTCAACCGAAGAGAGCTTCAATGAAGGCATCCGTAGTGAGTTCAGTGGGTGGAGGTTTTGATGTGCAGGACATCGAACTGGACAAGCCCATGGGGCGTGAGGTTCTGATCGATGTCAAAGCCTCCGGGCTCTGCCATAGCGACCTGACGCTTGCCAGGGCCGGCATCGGCTACGCGCCGCCGGTAGTGCTGGGGCATGAAGTGGCCGGGGTGGTGATTGCGCTCGGTGAGGAGGCGTCGGAGTTCAACCCCGGCGATCATGTCGTCGCCAGCCTGATCCAGTTCTGTGGCAGGTGCGTGCAGTGCCTTTCCGGCCATACCCATGCGTGCCTGCAGCCTGAAGCGACATTGCGGGAGGATACCGAGCCTGCCCGCCTGCGCAGCAGTGGTGGGCGTGTGATCAACCAGGGGTTTGGCCTTGGCGGCTTCGCGGCACAGGTACTGGCCCATGAGAACCAGATTGCACGCGTTCCGAAAGCGCTGCCGTTTGCACAGGCTGCGTTATTGGGCTGTGGGGTACTCACCGGAGCGGGCGCGGTGCTCAATACGGCAGGCGTGCGGCACGGTGAGACGGTGATCATCATCGGCGCCGGCGGTGTCGGACTCAGCGGTATTGGAGGGGCACAGCTTGCCGGGGCGTCGCGCATCATTGCAATCGACGTGGCCGACGGAAAACTTGAACGCGCAAGACGTTTCGGCGCCACCGACGTGATCAACTCCCGCGAGCGCGATCCAGTTCAGGCAGTGAGAGCTTTGCTCCCGGGCGGCGCCGACCATGTGTTCGACTTCGTCGGTGTCCGGGCAGTGATCGAGCAAGGCCTGCAGATGCTTGCCAAGGGCGGTGGGCTGTACCTGGTAGGAATCGGTGACGGAGCGACGAGCGTTGAGCTCCATGCCCTCAGCCTGCAACTGAACCAGAATCGGATCGAGACGGTTTACATGGGCTCGTCAAACCTGAAGCGCGATATCCCGTTTTACGCGGAAATGGCTCTGGCCGGCCGCTTCAATCTGGCGGAGTTGGTGTCAAGGGAGATAGCGCTGTCGCAGATCAACGATGGCTTCGAGTCATTGAAGGATGGAGCGATCGCCCGTGTCGTGATTACCGACTTCGTTAACTGACCGTCTGGCCAGCGCCATCGCAGGAATTGTCGGTGATGCCGCAGGCAACGCGGAACCAGGCGTTCGAACCGCCGGGCGCGATGCTGCAGTTCAGATCCGCAGCGCATCCACCACCAGTGCGAACGCAGCCGAATGCTGGCGCCGGCTGGGGTAGTACAGGTGATAGCCGGGGAAGGGCGGGCACCAGTTCTGCAGCACGCGCACCAGCCTGCCTTGCTCGATGTGATCGCCGAACTCTTCCTCCGGCAGGAAGGTGATACCAAGGCCATCCAGCGCCGCCTGCACCATCGGCGGCGAGGTGTTGAACACCGCCTGGCTTTCGACGCGCACGTTCACCTGCCTGCCGTTGCGCTCGAATTCCCACACGTACAAGCCGCCGGAGGTGGCAAAGCGGATGTTGATGCAACTGTGCCGGGTCAGGTCTGCAGGGACCTTGGGGATCGGGTGCTTGTCGAAGTAGGCTGGTGAAGCGGCTGCTGCCATCCTTACCTTGGGGCTGATCGGCAGGGCGATCATGTCCTTGTCGATGCTTTCGCCCAGCCGCACACCTGCGTCGAAGCGATCGGCGACGATGTCGCGCAGCGCGTAGCTGACGTCGAACTCGATGCGGATGTCGGGATAGCGGTGCATCAACGGCAACAGCTTGGGCAGCAGGATGGTCTGCAGCGAGTGATCACCGCAGGTCAGGCGCAGGGAGCCGGCCGGCTTGTCGCGTAGCTCGGTGAGTGCCTCCAACTCAGCTTCGATCTCGTCGAAGCGGTTACCAATGGCCAGCAACAGGCGCTCGCCTGCCGGCGTGGGCGAGACGCTGCGGGTGGTGCGGGTGAGCAGGCGGATCTGCAGCCGCTCTTCCAATGCCTTGATGGCCTGGCTGAGCGCGGACTGCGAGACGCCCAGCAGCGCACCCGCGCGGGTGAAATTCCCCTCACGCGCCACGGTGACAAAGGCCAGCAGATCATTGAGGTTGCGTCGCGCCATGGCTGCAGTGTGGCACGGTTGATTGATTAGTTCAGCTAATAATGGCTAGAAGCATTGATTACCTTATCAACCGAGTCAGCGCGGTGGACAATGGCCACCTTCCCCAAACACCGCCGGAGTTCCCATGTCTGTCAAAGCCTATGGCGCCTATGCCGCCGACAAGCCGCTGGAGTCGATGGACATCAGCCGCCGCGCGCCCGGGCCGCACGATGTGCAGATCGACATCGCCTATTGCGGCATCTGCCACTCCGACCTGCACCAGGTGCGTGCCGAATGGGCGGGTACCCAGTTCCCTTGCGTGCCTGGCCATGAAATCGTCGGCCGCGTAGCCGCGGTCGGCGCGCACGTGAGTGGCTTCAAGCCTGGCGATTTGGTGGGTATCGGCTGCATCGTCGACAGCTGCAAACAGTGCGAAGACTGCGATGCCGGGCTGGAAAACTATTGTGACGGCATGGTCGGCACCTACAACGGTGCTACGCCGGATGCGCCGGGTTGGACGCTGGGCGGCTATTCGCAGGAAATCGTGGTTCATGAGCGCTATGTCCTGCGCATCGCCCACCCCGAAGACCAGCTGGCCGCAGTCGCGCCGCTGCTGTGCGCCGGTATCACTACCTATTCGCCGCTCAAGCACTGGAATGCCGGTCCTGGCAAGACGGTAGGCGTGGTCGGCATTGGCGGCCTGGGCCATATGGGCATCAAGCTGGCCCATGCGATGGGCGCACATGTCATCGCCTTCACCACGTCCGAGTCCAAGCGCGAGGCTGCCCTGGCATTGGGCGCCGATGAAGTGGTGGTATCGCGTGACGCTGGAGCGATGGCAGCGCAGGGCAAGCGCTTCGATTTGATTGTCAACACCGTTGCCGCCCCGCACGACCTGGATGCTTTCCTTGCACTGCTCAAGCGCGACGGTGCGATGGTGCTGGTGGGAGCGCCGGCCACGCCGCACCCATCGCCGAATGTGTTCAACATGATCACCAAGCGCCGCACCCTGGCCGGATCTATGATTGGTGGTATTCCGGAAACCCAGGAAATGCTGGACTTCTGCGCGAAGCACCAGATCGTGGCGGATATCGAGTTGATCCGTGCCGAGGAGATCAACGAGGCCTATGAGCGCATGCTCAAGGGCGATATCAAGTACCGCTTCGTGATCGACAACGCCACCATGGGCGGCTGAGGCGGCTCGCCGAATCGTTAGTTGCCTGCAGCGTTGGCCCTGACGGCCAGCGCTGCAGTGAAGGCGCCGCATGGTCTGCTGGCGGCTTTCACTGCTGGTGCCGCCATGCCCCGCCGCCCGGCGGGCATTGTTGATCAAGCGGGTCAGTTCAGGACACCCGTATCTTCCATGGGAAACCAGACAGCCCATCATCCTGATGGTTGCTGGACGCTTCCCGACCGTCCAACGCCATGGCAGGACCAGTCTTTCAAGGAACACCTATGCAGGACTCACTGAAGAGCCTTGGGCTCATTGCGGTGGCTGTGCCGATGGCCGCGATCACGGAAGTGCCGGTATCCGCAGCTTCAGTAACGCAGCATGTTTCTGAAGCTGGCAGTCGGCCATCGCTCGCAGGCAGTGCGGGGCATTTCACCGGCCGCGTACGCATCGATCCGGTGTGGGATGCTGATCCTGCGCTCACTGCCTCCGGCGCCTGGGTCACCTTCGAGCCTGGCGCGCGTTCGGCCCGGCATACGCACCCGGCAGGGCAGCGCCTGGTGGTGATGTCCGGGGTGGGGTTTGCCCAGGAATGAGGCAAGCCAGTGCAGCAGAGCCGGCCGGGCGATGTGATGACCTGCCCGGCGGGCATCAAGCACTGGCACGGTGCCGGGCCGACAATGGCCATGACCCATCTGGCGGTCACCGGCGTGCTCGATGGCAGCAATGTCGAGTGGATGGAGCAGGTGAGTGATGAGCAGTATCACGTTGCTCAATAGCTTCACCCCAGTCGTTTCTTCGCATCTTGCTGAAGCTCCAGAAGGCTCGCGAAGGGTGCATGTGATCTCGTGACCACGTGGCAGTAGGTGGCTGCGTGCAAGCGGTGGTTATCGCATCGGCTGCGATGCTTTCCGTGGTGATTTCACGATTGCCTGCTGGGCCCAGTCCGTAGGCATTCCTCCGTGTAGCGCGCGTCCCGCCAGGATGTGCTCCTGGCGGGACGCGCCGGCAAACCTCGCTGTGATCCGGCAACTCGATGACAGTGCTACCAACGAATCGCTGGCGGTACCGGCGAATCGTGCGAAGGGAACAGGGGAAGCACGTACTCCGACAGCTCCTGCAGGACGTCCTGTGCCGGACGCTGACTGAACTGGATTCCAAGGGCCGCATGGTTGACGCCTGCACGCTGCCATTCACCTAGCAGATCGATCAAGCCGTTACGGCCCGTCCGCAAGGTGTAGCCGCCATCGATCGCCGTTCTGGGATGATTGGGGTCTTCCACCAGATCGATCCACTCGTTGGTGACGTGCGGGCGGAAGCCGTCATCCCCGATCAAACCTCGCCACGCGCGTATCTTCTCGGCCAGGCGCTTGGGGCCAGCGGCGTGGTGGGTGGCATCCGGGTAGGTCAGCCAACCATCGGCATGTTCGGCAACCCATTGCAGCGACTGCCGCGAGGTCCCGGTCACCAACAGCGGCACTGCAGCGGCCACCGGTTTGGGTAATAGCTCAACGCCTTGCGCGTGGCCCAGTGGCGAGTTGATGTCCAACATGCCCGGCTGCATCAACTCGCGGACGTAGCTGACCGTATCTGCAAAGCGCTCGGCACGTTGTGCGTGTTCGATGCCATACGCCGGAAACTCCACCGGTCTGTCGCCAGAAGCGATACCCATCACCAGGCGCCCAGCAGACAGCTGGTCAATGGTGGCTGCCGACTTGGCCAGGTCGATGGGGTGCCGCAGCGAGAAAATGGCGCTGCCAGTAGCCAAGGCAATGTGCTCGGTCTGTGCAGCAAGGAATGCCAGGTAGGTGAACGGGTCGAAGACCTGCCCGGCATCACCGAACAAAGGATCGAACAAGGGAACGTCGCGTACCCAGACTGCAGCAAATCCAGCGCGATCCAGTTGAGCAACCAGCGCGGACTGCCCGGCCAGGATTCGCATGTCGCCGCGATAGAAGCGCAACGGCAGGAAGATGCCAAGGCTCAGTGCGTCTTGGCGGAACATCCGCTGGTAGCCACGGTGGTGCGTAAATGCGGGCGCAGATGCTCCCTTGAGCGCTGCTCGCATATCGCTGCTGCTGTTCAATGAGCTCACGTTCTGATTCTCGATCATGGGCCGATTGCTGGCTCGGGGATGAGTACGCCGCGCTGTACGGCGGGCCGTTCAGCGACACGGGCATGCCAATCACTCAGATGCGGATAGGCACTGAAGTCCAGGTCGATGACACGGGCGATATGTGTCCAGCCAAAGCCTGCGATGTCGGCGATGGAGTACTCGGTGCCGGCGAGCCAAGGCCGGTCAGCCAGACGCTGATCCAGGGTCGCGAAAAATTCGTTGCTCAAGCGCCGGTAGCGGTCAATCGCGACTGGGAGTGCTTCGTCGGCAAACATCTCGAAGTGAACACGCTGGCCAAGGATCGGGCCAACGCTGGCGGCATGGAACATCAGCCAGGTGATCGCTTCCCATCGTGCCGTGGGTTGCTGTGGAAGGAGGCGGCCGCTCTTTTCAGCCAGGTACAACAGGATGGCAGCCGACTCGAAGACAGTGATGCCAGCAGATTCGTCCACAAGCACGGGAATGCGCGCGTGAGGATGCAGTTTCAGAAACTCCGGCCGCCGGTGCTCGCCTTCGGCGATGCGCACGTGATGCAGCTGATAGGGTAGTTCGAGCTCTTCCAGCGCAATGCTTATCTTGAAGCCGTTTGGTGAGCTGTCGGTATACAGATGAAGTGTTGGGCTGGGCATGAAGTAGTCCATTTTTGGGATGCGGTTCACCGAAGCCACCTGGGGGAGACCCGGTGCGCAGCTGGCGAAAGTGAGGAGCAGATGTTGGGCCTGCGGGTTGCTGCAGGCCGCCATGAGAGGTCGCATGGTGGTGAGCTCGATTGCCCAGCTCACCCCTGCAATTGGCGGACGCGGTTGTTGCGCTTGATCTGAAACCGGAGCGTTTTAACTTGCGCTGCGCGTTTTCTCGCCAGTGCAATTTCAGTGCGCGCTGCTAGGTTTTGATGGTTTGTTGGAGTGGCGCAAGCTGATCGCCTGCTGTTGGAAACCTTGGTCCTGTCGACCGGGAATGCTTGCAGTCTATGGGGCGTCGTCAGCTCTGGAAAACGATCTTATCTGCTTGATAACATCAGATTTTCTAATGTTTGTTCGTACCGGCCTCGACGCGATCGCGGGAAAAGGGATGCGCTATCCTCACGCCTCTCAGTGGGTTTAGTGTTGGATTTACTAGCGGAATGCACATGGTGATCAGTCCTTGTCATTCATGCCGCAGATCGCCGACAGCCGGGCATTGATAAATTCAGCTTTTCTCATTTGACGAAATGATCCATGCTGGTCCGACTTGAAGGGCACAAGCTCAGCAGATACGCATCACTTCCAAACGCGAAAGATCGGGAAATTGAACCAATGGGTGCTGTCCTACCGTTGTTGGCCTTGCGCGCATTCGTGGAGACCGGTCGTCACGGCAGCCTCAAGGCAGCTGCCGAGGTCATGGGGGTTACGCCGGGTGCCGTGAGCCAGCAGCTGAAACTGTTGAGTGCGCGTACCGGCGTCACGTTGTTTGCCCGCAATCGGCATGGCGTCGCGCTCAGTCCAGCAGGCGCGCAGGTGTATCCGGCCTTGCTTCGCGCCTTCGACACTATCCAGGACAGCATGGCGCTGCTGGAGGCGATCAACGGGCGGCAGACACTGACGATCAGCACGGTGCCCGGTTTTGCCGCGTCCTGGTTGGTGCCTCGACTGGGCCGCTTCACCGAAAAGCATCCGGATATCGAGGTGCGCGTTGAAGCTTCATCGGCCTTGGTTGATCTGCGCCGTGACCGCATCGATATAGCGATTCGTCACGGCTTGGGTGAGTACCCGGGCCTGGTCTCGCGTCACCTTGCTTCGCCGGTGTTTCTGCCGGTAGCGAGCCCTGGTTTGCTGGCCAAGGGCAAAGCGATCCGAAAGCCAATCGATTGCCTCAAGTACCCACTTCTGCAGGACTCCGATCGCAGCGATTGGAGACTTTGGTACAAGGCACTGGGTGTGGCGGACGATCCCCGTATCGAACGAGGCGTCGCGTTCGATGATGATGTGTTGTTGATCCGCGCCGCCGAGGCGGGGCAGGGGATTGCTCTGGTACGTGACGTGTACGTGCAGGCGGAAGTCGCCAGCGGCCGATTGGTGGTCGCCTTGGATCAGCCATGGCCCACCGAGTTTGCCTACTACGCCGTGACCCTTCCCGGGGCGGATGGCAAGCCCGCCATTGCCTCATTCCTCAACTGGCTGCAGAGCGAGGCCAAAGGCGAGAACGCTCTGCTTTGACCGGAATGGATGGGATCCTTGCCAAAGCTGTCGGTGGAGATGCCCGGCTAGCGTCTCAGCGCTGTTTTTTTCCAGAGACACACGGGTTGCCGGCGACCCACCATCGCCATGGCAGGTCCACGGCTTTGGATATGCCAACGCGCGGTCCCTGGCCGGGAACGAGGGGAGGCGGTGTTCCATCGGAGATAATCCGGATGCCGCGATCACCGCTCACCAGGTCAGCGCCGTCATGCGCACGGTTCAATCCAAATGCCTGGGACAACTTGCCGGGGCCGTTGGCCAGGTCGATGGTGCGTTTAGCAGCTGGCCTGAGCGCTTGCATCAGATCCAAACCCTGCAACGGCTGTGCCGCCCTGAGCAGCACGCCTACGCCTTCATTGGGCTCTCCGCAGACCGCATTGCTGCCCCAATGCATGCCATAGGTGAAGTAGACATAGAGATGACCTGCTGGGCCGAACATGGTGGCGTTGCGCGCGGTTTTGCCACGGAACGAATGCGCGGCGGGGTCCTCGCCACCGGCATAGGCCTCCACTTCGACGATGCGTGCACAGCGGCCATCGTCGTGAACCAGCAATTTGTTGAGCAGCTCCGGCGCTACCACAGTGGGATGCCTGCGATAGAAATCGCGTGGGAGCACCATCGAGTTTACAGGCGGGGTCTTCATGTGCCGATCCTAGCCGTAGCCCGCGGTGACGTGCCAGTAAGGTTGCTTGGCGGATCGCACCGCTCGCCTGTGGCACGCCGATGGTTCTGCCCCGGCCAGTCGGGCACAACCATCGTTTCAATCAGTGTCCGCGCGCTCACCAATCGGTAGGCGCATAGTCCTTCAGGAACTGGCCCCAGACGTGTTCGCCGGTGTTGAAGCCGTGGATGATCGGGTCGACGATGCGGGCGGCGCCGTCGACGATATCCAGCGGCGGGTGGAAGCGCTCTTCCTGCACCTTGCGGGCGGCCAGGCCTGCCGGATCCTCGTCGGTGACCCAACCGGTATCCACACTGTTCATGTGGATACCGTCGTTCTGGTAATCGGCTGCCGAAGTGCGCGTCATCATGTTCAACGCGGCCTTCGCCATGTTGGTATGCGGATGGCGGGTGGTCTTGAAGTTGCGGTAGAACTGGCCTTCCATCGCCGACACGTTGACGATGTGCTTGTCGCGCTCGGGCGTGGCCAGCATCAGCGGCTTCAGGCGTGCGTTGATGATGAACGGTGCGATGGCATTGACCAGCTGGGTTTCCAGCAGCTCCACTGATGGCACCTCGGCCATGCGCAGGCGCCAGGAGTTGCTGTCGCGCAGGTCCACCTGCTGCAGGTCCTGGTCCAGGCGGCCATCGGGGAATAGATGGTGCTGGCCCAATAGTTCGTCAGCCAGCAGTGGCACCTGCGACAGCTCGGCAGCGCGGGTCAAACCGTCAGTACCGACAGCTTGCGGCGACGGCAGCGCGGCCGCTGCGACCGGCAGCAGGTCGGCACTGCGCAGGCCTTCGTAGTTGCCGATCAGTTTGCGGATGGTTTCCGGCAGGCTCTGCACGGCAGCGGTTTCGCCGGCCATCATGTGCGCATAGAACTGCGGCGGCCTACGCACGGTCTGGCAGGCGTTGTTGATGATGAAGTCCAGGCGCGTGCGCGTGGCCAACAGCTCGCTGCAGAAGGCCTCGACGCTGGGCGTGTGGCGCAGGTCCAGCCCGTACACCTGCAGGCGGTGGCCCCACACGGCGAAATCGGGTTCTTCGGCATAGCGGGCAGCCGAGTCGCGCGGGAAGCGCGTGGTCACGATCAGCTCGGCGCCGGCACGCAGCAGCTTCAGGCCGGCCTGGTAGCCGATCTTGACCCGGCCACCGGTCAGCAACGCCACGCGTCCACGCAGGTCGGCGGTTTCGGTGCGCTTGATGTAGTTCAGATCGGCGCAGGCCGGGCACATCTGGTCGTAGAAGTGATGCAGCTGGGTGAACTTCTGCTTGCACACGTAGCAGTGGCGCAGCTCGGGCGAATGCACCGGCTCTTCCGCTAGCGGGGCACCTTCACCATTGCTGGCATCGTGCAACCCGGCTGCATGCGGCGGGAAGTAGTTCGGGGTACTGAATACCGGCTTGCGGCGCAGGGCGCGGATGCCGGTCTGTTCGAGCAGTGCCTCGGACTTGCGCACCTTTTCCTGGTGACGCTCACGGGCCTGCTTCTTGAGCATCTGCCGGCGTGCCTTGGGTTCGGGGTGGAAGATCCTGGCAACGACCTGGTGCAGGCGTACACGGTCGGCTTCAGGCAGCGCATCGAGCACGCCGCGATCCGCGTCGATGGCCTCCAGCAGATCCAACGCGTCGCGCAGGCGATCCGCCAGGGGCAGGGCAGGGTCAACAGGGGTATCGATGGCGTTCAAATGACGATCCGGGAAGAGCGGCGGCAAGCCGTGAATGGACAGCAGAGCGATGACCGCCTCGATGCGGGTCCATGCTGTAGCGGGCCGGGAGCGTCCGGCCGGCGGCAATTGTCCCAGATATCAGGGGGTTGGCGCCAATCCGAGCCGCTGTGGGCGGTCAAGGCTCCACTTGGACCACGTTGAAGGCCAGAGGGGTGGGAGTTTGACCAACGAGATCGCCTTCTGGCGCCTGAAGTGCCGCTGTTGAACGGGCGGACCGGACGCGACAGCGGGCTGAGCAGAGTGGGAGAACTGTAAGTCCATTTGAGAGACCTCTGGGAGGGCTTGGGCGTCAGCTGCAGTGCCAGCTTGCCGACCACCATCGCCAACTCCAAGGGCCCAGTTCCCGACGCTTGTCACATGCGCAGTGTTGTTGATGGCTGCCATTGCCGCAGCCTGGACCGCACATGCCACCAAGGCACATGCCGCAGGAGCCGGCGCCGGCGCCAGCACGCCAACGCAGCTTTCGCAGCTTGGACCGGCACCGCAGCACCAGCTTGCGCGTTGGGTGTCTCGCGAGACGAGACCTTGGAATATCCGCCAACAGGCCAATGATGGGCGCGGGTCCACGCTGGGGCCCGCGCCCATTGGACTACCGCGCCCCGCGAACCGCGAACTTGGCTTCGTTGTTCGTGTTGAGCCGGCCCAGCACGAAGTCCTGCCGGATCGCATCCGCCCAGATCTGTGCGATCAACCTGTATACCTCTTCGGTTGGATGGGCGCCGTCACTGGTGGTTGTGGAGAACGCAATGGTGGGATCGGTGGGCGGTGCACCGTACCGCACCTGCACACCTTTCGGCTGGGCCTTGCGCAGAAGACCGTAAGCGTCGAGGTTCGTGCAGACATGCTCCATCGGGGTGTAGAGATCGACGATCCCGGCCCGGTTGCTGCGGAAGTTGGTATTGATCTCCGCAGCGAGCTCGTTGCCAAAATTCAGCGATCCTTCGTTGAAACCAAGGACCTTGTCCGTTGCCTCCTGCCCGAGATAGCGCACCGCACTCTGTGGGTTGGGCAGGTTTCCAAAGAGAAACGCGGCGCTGCTGTCCACTGCGATGATGTCCTGACAGATCTGGCTGATCTGCAGCGCGACTGCTTTCATGTCGGTGGGGTCGCGCTCGTTGGTGACCAGATCATTGAGCCCAAACCAGATCAGATAGAGACCGTTGCCGGCCGGCGGGCCATGAAGGTGCAGGTCGTTGATGTACCTGTCCGCCTGCTCGCGGAACGTGCCGAGCCCTGCCGCCCACCGATCGGCTCCCCCCATCGAGCCGCCTTCAGCATAGTTGGCGTAGGCAAGCGGGCTGTTCGCGGGGGAGCCGGTAGCGCTTGCTGGGTTCCAGGTAAGGTGTGGCAGTGCCGCTGTTTCAGAGGTGTTCTTGTCCACGCGAATCAGCGGTTGGCCTCCAGCCCACTCCCAGATGAAATCCGTCCAGTTGCGATTGTCGCTGTAGCGGTTCACCTGGTTGGTCCGCATCAGGCCGAACAACGACGCAATGGCGCCGGTGGCAGTCTTCCGCTTTACCCCGATGTCGGACATGCTGTCGCCAAAGACGATCAGCCGCGAAATGTTCACGCTCATGGTTGCTCTCCCTGCATGCGTTTGGTTTCAGATCACGTCGTAGCCGCGGCCGATAAGGGTCGTGCCCTTGAACCGGTAGGTCTTGTTGCTGGGCCCCTCCAGGGCAACGTTCATGATCTCGCCCCACGGGTCCCATACCAGCCCGGTCTTGCACCAGGCCTTCAGGCGCAACCCCTGCGCATCACCAGGAACATCGACGGTCTGGCTCCAGCCGGCCGTCTTGTTGCCGGACTCCCACTTGCGGTCTACGACCGGGTTTCCGCTGGCATCGGTCTCGCGCCAGGTGACCTCGGCTTTGGCAATATAGGCACCCTTGTTCTCGAACCTGACGAAGCCGTTCGGGTAGCGAACGCATTGTGTCTCGGTGTATTCGGTGGGAAACCCGATCATCGCGAAGCGGTTGTCCTTGAGGAAGGCAACCTGGTACGCCACCGGCAGGCCAGGGTTGTCCCGGCGGTAGGTGGCACCCTTCTGGATATAGTCGCGCAAACCTTTCATCGCCTCGTCGGAATTGCCTGTGAACACCGCCAGCGGCGTCTCGGCGCCGCCACCAATGGCGACCGCACTGAAGGTTGAGTTCTTGATGATTGCTTGGTACTTCTGGGAAAGGTCGCTGCCTACTGTCACACCACCGGACGTCGCCTGCTCAAACGCGCCCTTCAGGTTGATCGAGCTGTCGACGGCTGAGGTCTCCATCTTCACCATCAGGATCCGGCCGTAGTCGACGCTGCGGACATAGGCCGGCGGGTGTTCGTTGTTGAAGCACTCCCGTGCTTGATCGGTAGTCACAGAGTCGGCAAAAACGTTGGCGGCGCCTTCCGGGCTGTCCATCGTTACCGTGTAGAAGACCTGTTTGAAGTAGGCCACGACAACGGACTTCTCCGTATTGCTCACTGCACTGAACTGCGAAGAAACGTTGCCGCTTGCCCACTTGGAATGGAAGCCCAGGTCGAGCGCGGTCTGCTCTGAGGAGAACGCCTGGGTAACCTGCATGAAAGAGCGCGCGGCGTTGACGTAGCCTTGGCTCTTGGGATCGGTGTTCCAGCTTTCGAGCACGTCGTTGACGTACTTCTGGACCGAAGAGCCACTTGGCATGACCTTGCGATGCGCATCCTTCAACCCGGGCAGGTCGATGGACAAAGTGCATTCCCTGCGCTCCAGGGCAGCCAGTGGTGTGGGCCGGCCCTCCATCAGGTCCTCGTCGGCGAGGATCAGCGCGCCTGGAAATACCACGCCAGCCGCCGGGCTCATGATCGCGACCTCCGAGAGGTTCTTTTTCAGGCTGGTCTTGGTCTTGGTACAGATCACAACCGCGTTGGACTGCGTGGTCCGTTCCTTTATGGGTAACGCCTGGGTGGCGCCGTCCTCGACGACGCTCAGCAGTATCCTAGGGTCGTAGGAAAGCCCAGAGATGTATTCGCTCAGTTTCATATCTATTTCCTCGTTGGTGGTTGACGCAGGATCGATGCTGAAACCGCAGGGACCGCACCACAATGGCGGGGGGGATCAATCAGGGACGTTCCGTATCAGCACCGTCACTGGCTATCGCCGGAGTCGCAGGTAGAGCGCGCGACCGGTGTACGACGTGCATGGATCGAAGTGCGTCCCTGCATGCTCCCGGCGTCACTCCATACACCTGCTTGAAACGGCGACTGAAGTGGCGCAGACATTCGAAGCCGCAGTTCGCGGCAATCGTGCTGACTGGTATGCGTGGCGGCGATCGTGCAAACAAGGCGAGGACGTTCTGGAAGCGGATGCGCTGGATGTGCGCGGCGACGGAGATGTGGTTGGCCACGAAGGCGCGGTAGAGCGTGGCCCGCGAGCAGCGCAACTCCCGTGCCAGTGTTCCCGGATCGAGCAGGGGGTTGGCGAAGTGGGCGGAGATGTAGCCGCACGCATCGGCGAAGGTTTCCCGTAAGAGCGGCGATTGGCCGGTGTCGACAGGGCACATCTGTGGCTTCAGGCGCACGGTCCGGTGCAGGTCGTCTACAAGGTTCATCCGTTTCCCCGCTGGCGGCATACCGCTGGCACTCCGGCAGTGGAGGCGAAGGCGGCAACAGTAAAAAAGCAGCATCGGGGCCGATAATGTTTTCCGGAGGTGTGATTCTCAACGGGGAGCGCTTGCGCCCAGCTCAAGCGGACTTGCGTCGCGCTCCAGGCTGATGAGCCAGATGGTGCTTGAGTTCGAGCATCAGTTCGCGAACATCCGGCGGGAGGTGTTGCAACCACGGTTGAAATCCGTCTTCTTCCACTGACGATGCCATGCGGCACTCCATGGCGCCGCGGCCAAGCAGTAGCCAATCCGCTGATACATCGAGTACGTCACATAACGCGATGACGTTGCTGATGGTCATGTTCCCTTGGACACGCCATCGACTGACGGCGCTCTCCGTGACGCCGAGACGGTATGCCAGGACGCTCAACTTGTTAAATCCCCGATGGCGCATGGCGTAGCTCAGGCGGGCACCGCGTGCGGCGATGTCCGTACCTCGTAGATGACTGGTTCCGTGCTTCATGTGCTTCCGTGCTCTCCTGTGTTGTGCCGACTTCCGTAGCGATTTTCCCGTGGGGTCAGGCATGCTCAGAAGGGGCATCGCACAGAATTCGAATCCGTGCCGAAACCCGGCACTGCAGCGGCCGTCACAGCTGCGAGCGATTCGTGCCACGCAGGGCGATCAGGGTGCTGGCCAAGGATGTCCGGACTGTCGCAGGTTTCGCGAGCAGCGGTTTTGGCAGGTAGTCCGATCTGCTAGCGCTGCGACGCGGCGGGACTACCCGGTTTCGAGTAGCGCTATTTGTCCGTATAAGCCTGTTGTTCCCGATGGAACGTAAGAACGCGGCGCAGAGGTGTGGACGCCCATCGGGATAGCGGCATTCATCGCTCGGCCCGAAGAGTGTCGGTTGTTGGCTGGCTTGATGGTTTGGAGAGCCGAACCGCCTGCCGGGAAATTGTTCCGCGCACAGAACGCTGGTCTACAGCGCAAGACCTTGGCAGGGGATATTCGTGCATCTCCCCGGACTTGACAGCAGCTCTGCTGGGCGAAGATTGATGCGGAGGATCGCGGAATGAAAACCAGTGCTGGCAATCAGTTCCACGGCAGGATCAGCGCGGTGGCTGTTGGTGTCGAGAATGACGAAGTGCAGATTGAAGTCGCGCCCTGGCTGAGTGTCGCGGCGAAGCAGTGGTGGTGGATATTCGGGCACGGCTGCCGGGGTGTTGCGGTCATCGCCCGTGCCGGGACAGCCGCGCTGGAACTGGAGAGGGTGGCCAGCCGGTGGTGCTGTTCAACGCATCCAGCGTCATCATCGGCGCATCGATGTGATGCAGCGACAAGGTCGTAGTCGCGCGCCTCGTCGTGCCGAACAGCAAACGCGAACCTGTCGGCGCTGGCAGGTGTATGCCTAAGCATCCACTGGAGCAGCCTGGACAGGCCGAGCGGATCTGGGACTATGCCCGGCTGATGTGCACCGGCACTGACTTGTAGGACGGCGTGCCACTGGCGGGGTCGATGTAGCTCAGTGGGATAAGGCAGTTTCCTTCCGGGTAATACGTCGCTACGGACCCACGGGAAATCTGGTAGCTCACCGCAATGACGTTCTCCAGGATCCTTTCGCCCTCGTTCTCAAGTGCCGTCGTTATGCGGATGCGGTCGCCCTGTTGGATCCCGCGTTCGCTCATGTCTGCTTCGTTCATGAACACCACATCGCGACGACCGAAGACGCCACGGTAGCGATCATCCAAACTGTAGATCGTGGTGTTGTACTGGTCGTGACTGCGGATGGTTGCCAGCTTCAGCACCGCCTTGTCGACGGCTTTCGGGTCTTCAGCCAGCCCCGAGAAGCGGAGGAACTCCGCCTTGCCCGATGCAGTGCGCCAGATGCGTTCGGTAGGCGGCAACGGCAGGCGGAAGCCACCGGGAATCCGGATCCTGGCGTTGTAGTCGGAGAAATCGGGGAACACCGCTTCGATGGCTTCGCGTATCAGGTCGTAGTCAGCCACCATTTCCATCCACTGCACGCGACTCGATGGCAGGGTTGCGCTGGCGATGCCTGCAACGATTGCCGGCTCTGAACGCAGCTGCTCAGAGGCTGGTCTCAGTTTGCCCCGCGATGCATGCACCATCGACATCGAGTCTTCCACGGTGACCGCCTGCGGCCCGGTGGCTTGAATGTCCAGCTCGGTTCGGCCGAGGCAGGGCAGGATGAAGGTGTTCCTGCCGACCAGCAGGTGGCTTCGATTGAGCTTGGTGGCTATGTGGACCGACATTTCGAGTTGGCGCATCCCGGCGAAACAGGCATCGCCATCGGGTAGTGCCACGGCAAGATTTCCCCCGAGGCAGATCAACACCCGCGAGCGGCCCTCAATGATGGCCTGCATCGCAGCGACGGCGTCGTGGCCATGGTCGTTGGGCGCGCGGAAGCCAAAACGCTTCTCGATCCTTTCGAGGAGTTCGGTACTCGGCTTCTCGGTGATGCCGACGCTGCGGTCCCCCTGCACATTGGAGTGTCCGCGTAGTGGGCAGATGCCTGCACCCGGCTTTCCGAAGTTGCCACGCAGGAGCAGCAGGTTGGCAATCTGCTGGACATTCCTGGTGCCCGTGCTGTGCTGGGTGATGCCCATGCCGTAGGTGACGATGGTCGCGTTGGATCTGGCATAGGCCTGGGCGACCTTGCGCAGATCGCCCTCAGGCAAGCCTGATTCGGACACGATTGCTTCCCAGCTCGCCGCCTGCAGGTCCCCGACGAAGGCGTCGAATCCCCGGGTGTGTTCTTCAATGAACGCGCGATCAAGGATGCCGGCATCCTCGCCCTCGGCCGCCTCCATCTCCAGCAGGGCCTTCATGATGCCTTTCAGTGCTGCGGCATCGCCACCTATGCGTGGCTGCAGATAGGAAGAGGCGATCTCCGTTGCGCCGAGTGTTGCCATCTCCAGCGGATCCTGCGGATCGGCGAAGCGCTCCAGGGCGCGCTCGCGCAGCGGATTGAGCACGATGATGGGGGCGCCGCGGCGTGCGACCTCGTGCAGCGTTCCCATCATGCGGGGGTGATTGGTGCCGGGATTGTGGCCGATGGAGATGATCAGCTCGCAGGCATCAAAGTCATCCAGCGAGACCGTGCCCTTGCCGATGCCTATCGACGAAGGCAGGCCCACGCTGGTGGCTTCGTGGCACATGTTGGAGCAGTCAGGGAAGTTGTTCGTTCCATACTCACGCGCGAAGATCTGGTAC
>Ga0308158_10002078_pt1 | contig 19622 bp, 9 predicted proteins | sample PhyBR2_FD_201038 | JGI IMG/M metagenome (GOLD analysis project Ga0308158, IMG submission 201038) | Phyllosphere microbial communities from UC Gill Tract Community Farm, Albany, California, United States - DLSLB.R2 | ecosystem: Host-associated > Plants > Phyllosphere > Unclassified | place: USA...
CTGATGAAAAACTACCCGAGTAACCGCGTCGTCAGCCGCGACACGTTGTTCCAGCAGATCGGGTGGGATGACCTGATCAATATCCCTGCTACGGCAATACCTGCGCGATCCGCGTCAGTTTGGCGCTGATCCGGCCGCGCGTCACAATCCACGGTGGTCGCCTTCCTATCAAGAGGATCGAGCCGGGACAGGCATCGAATCCCCCATTGGCAACTATCTCGATACAGAAGCTCGCGACCATCCATCCAGCCCTTACCGACAAGCTTTCCACGAGAATCGATTGGTTTGTGTACTAACTGGTGTACTAATGGATCAGTTCGACCATAGTTTTGCTGCCTTTGGTGCATGTGCGCGGTAACAAGCTCCAGCCGCGCGGGCCTCTGCACGGGTCGACGCGAGGCGGGTTGAGGATGAAGCTGGCACTGGTCTGCGCTGCTGGCCAGTGTAGCTAGCTAAGTGGGTCGGTTGCTGGCAGTGGCGAGCATGCTAGGGCTGGTCGGCTCCCTACGAGGTGAAAGTACTCGTCGGGTAACGTCGCGCGAGTCGTCGCCTAATTGCAGTGTGGCTTAGCGTAGCCAGAAGCAAAAACAAGCGGGTCGACAGCACCAGTAGCCCAAACCGATCGTAACTTTGGCGAAAGCAGCAGTCAGCGAACGCAACGTCCAGATCCTGAACCACAAACCCTGAAACCCGCATGGCTGCTTGGTTTTACGTTTTATTGTTCTGTGCAGCCCCTAAAGCTCTCGCGCACGCACGCGTAGCGTAAGAAAATTCAAGTAAGACGTAACTTTGGTTGAGGCGTGGGAGCCAGCACGGTTTGATTTCGTCATTCGTCATTTTTTCGTCGGAATTTGCATTCAATATTTGGATTGTGCAACAAAGCTACTCTAATGCGTTTCAAACACGTTTTGTTGGCCCATCTATTCCCTCCTGACAACAATGTCATCGCGACTAAGTACGCCTAACAAAACCTTGAAGTTGCTCCAAGGGCAACAGCCGGGTACACTGAGCCGTGCCGACCGTCTGCTATCGGGCCAGAAGCAGACTTACATGAGAAAGCGAAAAGCACTTTACAAACCATTCTGAGGAGAGAGGATGTTAGCTGACCTGATTGAATATTCTCGGTCCCGTAGCAGCTAAACGCCAATTGAATGCGCGAAAATTCTGATCCCCTCGTGTAAAAATAGGCACTCGACAGCGGCGGAAAATTTTTGAATTCGCGTTGAAAAATGATGAGTTTCTTTTGCGGTGGGAGAGTGACCAAAGTCTTCCCGCGGCCGCTGCGGCTTAACCACCTTGAGCCCAAACAAGGCGACCCGTTCCTTAAAATTAATAAGGAAATAGCATGATGCAACCATTATTATTGAAAATGAAAGAAGAGCGGGCAGCTGTGCTCGCGTTATGCACTGCAGTCAATGATTTTGCTGTGAAACAAGCTAAGCCGGCTGCTTATTTCGGACCAAAACCTGTTTCAACACAAGACCGGATGCTATTCGCAGTCTTAGAAGGTTTCCTGCAACGACATGTCTCACTCTTTGGAGCGATGTTGTTATTAGAAAAATCAGGCTTTAGAGATGAGTGGTTAATTCTTTCTAGAACTCTTTTTGAATTAGCTTCTGATTGCGAATTCTTTTGGAACGAGGTCGTTACGAGTGAAAATCCTAATGTTGTCCTCGAACGAATACAATATTCATGGAATCAAAACAATTTTCATTTATTAAAAGAAAGTAAAAACTTAGGTGAAGAGGAAGTTGAGCTATTGCGAGATAAGATCAAAAAAATAGATGGGCTTACAAAAAAAGAACACGATGACATAAAAAACAAGCAGAATTTCATGGGGCTTAACCTGAGGGAGCGTGCAAACAAATACTCCCATGGCGATCTTTATAAGCCCGTATATTCTCGACTTTCAAAATACACACATGGAATGACCTATGATGAGGAAATACGGTTTGCAGAAAACAAATCAGAAGAAAAGTTTCAGCTCGTTCGAATTTCAGAGGAAATTTTGAATCTTTATCATGGCAGCATGCTCGTTATCGATGCTCTGAAAAATCTGTCTGTTGTCACTATGCGCCAAGTTGATAGGCGCGTCGTGAATGAACTGCAGCTTAATTTCGAAAATGTCTTCCCATCTACAGCTAGTGCCGAGATTACTAAGCCGATTGATGATTGACTTCAGTAAATTACTATAAGCAAAGTGTAACAGAAAAAATTTTCAACCCAATACAACAATTAGCGCACTAGATATGACTCGAGTTGATCCGACAGATTCAAAAAAAAAGAGACTTCTAGAGGCAAACGCACACCGCTGTTGTGTTTGCAAACGCCCAAACCTCGGCTTGCATCTCCACCATATTGATGGCAACTCATCCAACACTGTTGACGAGAATCTCGCAGTGCTATGCGTTGAAGACCATGATCGCCATCATAGGCCTGGCAAGTACTCAGCACCAGTTAATCACTTAGACCTCAGCCCAAAGGTGATTGCTGAGTACAAACAGTCATGGCAAGCCTTTGTCATTGAAGCTCGGCGCGAAACTCCAAAAATTGTTGCTACGCTTGCCGCCTACGGAACTGAGGAATGCATTCATTCGCTCCAGTTGGTCATGCAGTGGGCCGACGAGAGAATTGAGTACAAGCGCTCTTTTCATCTGTTGGATGCAAACCTTGATCGGTTGACGGATGAAATAATCGCGGAGGTCCAGGCAATTGGGCCACATGTGCACCTTATCTCATTGAGCGACCCGCTCCCTATTGAGCATTGCCCGTGCTGCGGCACAGGCTACAGTCGAACAGTAAAGCCGGCCTTGGTTACCCGGCTAACCGACCCAACATGGAACACTGACTCAATTTGCTCTATTTACATCAATCCCATGCAACCATCGCTAGCCATCTCTATTGCGTTGCGAGATCAACACCTGTTTAGTGGCAGCTTGCATCTATGTCATGGAGAGTTTCTCCACTACGCGAACGATTACTACGACGAGCGCATTCCTGTGCGTCAGTCTCCTCGTGTTCGGACACAGGTGTCGTCGATCGTTCACTCTGTTGTAAAGGAATGGGCGCCCGCCAATCTCTTGATTGGCACAGGTGACCACGACTCACCATCGCTTATCCAGAACCTCGACTTACCGCGTTGCTGGGAGAAGCGTGCTAACCCAACATTGCACCGGGCGCTGCGCAATAAAGCCACGCAGCGCCGGTGAATTCAACCGTTAAACGACAGCTTACTGGATCGTCGAAGGGGCGGTTTGGGGCGGTTCCGGACTGTCGTGACAGTGCGTGGCTCTTTCGATTCAGCAACCTGCTATGCTGACCCGATCGTCTACAACCGGCCAATGGCTGAACGCACTCTACCGAAGCAGTTCGAATTGGTCCCATAGCACCCTTTCCATTAAAAAACTAGGTTCGTTCGAACATGACTTCCTCAGTCCTGGCATTCCTCGCTACACGATTTGCAACCCACCCCGAAAACCTCGCCACGGAGGCACTCAACTTCATCCTGGTCAATTCGTCTAACGCTCGAGACGCATTGCTTGATATCTGCCAGCGGCTGGGACACTTGGGGAAAGAAGACCTGGTGTTCACCGTCCAGGTAACAAACGGGAATGGTTCACGACCAGACTTAGTAGGACGAGCGATCGACGGCAGTTCGCCAATCGTGATCGAGGCGAAATTCTGGGCGGGACTGACCGATAACCAGCCAAAAGCCTACCTTGATGTGCTTCCGGAAAATGGTCCTACTTTTTGTGGCCCCTGCCGCTAGAACCGATACCTTGTGGCCCGAACTGCTGCGCCGCGCGCCCGATGGCGGCCCTTTGGTACCCGTGCCGCAACAACAAGACAGCTGCGCAGAGCGTATCGGAACACATACTCTGGCGCTGATCTCATGGCGAGCGCTACTTGGTCACCTGCATAATGCATGCGCCTTGGCCAACGAGCCGATCGCGGCAGACATCCGCCAGCTCAAAGCGCTATGTGAAAAGATGGATACTCAGGCTTTCCTTCCGCTGCGGCCAGCAGAACTGACGGCGAACACCGGGCGCCGCGTGATGGAGTTCTGCGACTTAGCCGACAGGGTCACCGATTCGCTGGTAGCGCTAGGACGGGTGAGCGTGAAGGGATTGCGGGCGACCGGAGGAAAAGGGTGGTACGGACGCTACATGCGCTTCCGTGGGCATGGTGCGCTACCGCATTTCGACGCGCGTACGTGGAATAAGCGCGGCCAGTCGCCCTTGTGGCTCGCCCTGTACGGCCACGGATTTAAGCCCTGTACCGTTGAGCCGGACACCCTGCGTGAGCACCATATCCCGTATCACATGAGTAGCGGGCATTGCATGATTCCGATCATGCTGCTGGAAGGTTCCGAGCGCGAGGAAGTCATTAAACACGCGCAGCAGCAGATCATAAACATCATTGCTTCCGTCGCTGACCTCGGCGCCCTATCCGAGGCGCAGCCGCCTGAAATGGACGACCCTGAAGCCGTATCGGTTTAGACTGGATCGGACGGAAGTGTGGTTGACCACTGATTAATTACGAATGCCCGCAATCGCCTGCGCATTCAACACCAGACCTTCGCTCGTTGCTCCGTCCGGTAGTACCGCAGGAATGGCGCTCACCGTGTTTGCAGGAGCGTCTCTCTACTCGAAAGTCCGGAAGCGTAGGGATGTGGTCACCGCGCGGACCGCACAAGGTTGTGAAAGCGGGACGGAAAGATCTACGATGACAATGTGTTGTTCGACTCGGGCGCCATGCGCTGGTCCTTCGCTTCCCCTTGGTATTTTCCGGCTATCGCCGGTCAGCTTCAACGTTAGGCGTCACATATGAACCGTCGCATTCTACTCGCAGCCCTTGCCCTCGCGTTGCTCCTCGTCACGGTGGTTGCACTTGTGTATGTCGATCAGTTTGGAACCGAACGAAGTGCCGACGGGGGCACCTGGGGCCAGTTTGGCGACTATTTCGCTGGACTGTTGAATCCGATTTTTTCGCTGCTTGCCTTTGGTGCACTTATGTATTCACTAGTGCTCCAGCATGAGGAGTCATTAAAGAACCAAGTGCGATTCGATGCTCAGTATTCCATTGCCAAAAAAGAATTTGACGACTACATCAAGGAAAAGGTTGCTAGCGAGCTTCTCACTGTCATAAGAGACATTGACGCAAGGCTGGACAATGTACGCAATACCAAGGTGAGCCCGCCAGAAGCACAACACGTATTGACGGTAGCGCTCATGGTTGCAGAGGGCAATCGCGTTCGCAATCCATTGGATCAATCCGATAGCTATACGGAGTTCATCACAGTTGCACAGGAAAACGGAACATTCGTTGAAGCTATCATGCGCGACTTGGAAAGCCTAGTATTTGAGATGAAGAATGTGCTCGAACAGTTCTCGAGCTACCGAGGAACTGCGCAAGCGCCGCTTATCGTCTACTACGCCAACAAGACGTATCCGTTGATTACACTACTTGAGGACGTAAACGCTGTGGACCACACCTCAAGGGAGTTCTTCGCCACGATAAGCGATAGGCACCACTGAAGATGGTAGCGCCTAACCCCTCGCCCAAGCGGAGCGTCAAAGGCAGGCTACCAGCTCGAAACAGCAGCGAGGCCGGTACATAACCGGGCGAAACGATAATGCGGACGGTGTGAGTAACCTGCTAGTTCAAGCAGACGACATTGCTTGTGCTCGTCGCCGCACTCTTCTTGGATCACTGGCTTTTCTGGCCGGATGAACGGAGCGCGTTGAGCAACGTTTGTCATCAGACAGTTTTTTTCCTGTCTATCCAGCCGCCCCACGATCGTTCAATGGCGGCGTTTTTTGGTCATTCAAGGCTGGCAGAATTTCTATTCAGAGACCAATGAAATTGAGTTTTTCAACACAATAGGTCGATAGCGGACGTGCGCAGGCTCAGTCAGGGCGCTAACATGGCGTCCGGGTTTGTAGACGGACTGATGCCATGACGGGCGCATTTCTCCCGAAAACCTGTGATCGTTTATAGCAGCTCATCTTCCGACTCATCGCCCACCGCCGAAAGGCGTCCGCCCGAGTATCGATGATCGCGCGGCCCTAACCGGGATCCTGTTTGTTCTCAAGACTGAAATACTACAGGAGTACCTGCCGCGCGAACTCGGCTGCGGCAGTGGCATGACATGCTGGCGTCGCCTTTACGAATGGATGCTAGCCGGCGTTTAGCAGCGTATCCACGAGGGCGGTTCTTCGACGGCTCCGAGAGCACGACCAGACCATGTGGGATCGAGCTTGCGTTGACGCTGCAAGCATACCGGCACCTGCCGGAGCGAGCATACGGTCCGAAACCCAACCGATCGCGGCAAACTCGGAAGCAAACACCATTTGCTGGTCGATGAGCGTGCGCTTCCACTAGTAGCCCAGAACTCGGGCGCGCAGATACACGACTCGCGTTTCCTCATCCCGTTGGTAGAGCCAATCTCGGCAGTTAAAGGGCTAGCAGACCGTATCCGCAAACGTCCAGGTGAGCTGCATGCCGATCGAGCATGCGCTTCGATAGCCCATCGCGCTTGGCTGCGCAGTCGGGGCATCGCCGCGCGCACTACGGCATAGAGTCGCGCGAAAGGCTTGGACGGTGCCGTTGGGTCGTCGAGCGAACCTTAGGTTGGCTACACCGCTTCCGCAGATTGCGCATTCGGCATGAGCGGCGAGCAGACATGCACCGAGCGTTCCTGTCGCTTGCCTGCTCGCTCATCTGTTGGCGGTATGTCGAGAGGTTTTGTTAGACGCTCTAAGCAACCTTCGCCCTTGGCCCGCGCTATCTCGGCGAGTACCACTTCAACTTATATAAATATGTCAGAGAGAAAACTCATCAATTTGACTAGTAATCCTGCGTAACAACAAGACAACAGATTAGGCAGCCAAGATTAGGATGTTGCTTATTTTATACATGCAAATGAGCAATCTCTGTTACCCTTTCTCGCAAGCTTTGTCATAACAAATTTTATATAGATATAAAAATTTGCTCATCCATCCGAGCTGTTACGCCCTCAATATCCGAATTTGCTTGGGAAAGACGAGTGGCACGCCTCTTGCTCTACTGAAGAACGAGTGAAAAGAGAATACTTATGCCCAGCGACTTTGCCCCAGTACAAAATCCCTATCGCATGGCCAATGCTTCTGTCCCGAAAGATTCGCGTTCTACATTTCGAAACCTTAAGACAAACTCCCCTCACACAGCGTTAATGGTGCCTCGTTTTTCCCCTGCAATCTCTCACCTTTCGAACGCCCAACTTGCCGGACTAGCACCTTTAAGCCCGGAACTGCGGCTGTTCCGTGACGGCGACCTCGAATGCTGGTACACCCCGTTTGAGCATATCAACGTAGCCGCCAAAATCGTGCTGGTTGGGATCACTCCCGGACAGACCCAGCTGCTGAACGGGTTACGAGAGGTAAGAGCGCAGCTTTGCCGCGGCAGCAGCGTTGCGGATGCATTAGCCGCGGCCAAGCTGGTCGGCGAGTTCAGCGGCAACCTGCGTCAGCACCTCGTTGCATTGCTCGATCATGCTGGCTTTCACACATGGCTGGGTCTTCACAGCGCGCTCGATCTGTTCGGTAGCGCGCATGGACTCCTGCATACGACCTCGGTCTTGCCCCATGCAGTGTTTTACAAGGGGAAAAACTACAACGGCACACCCAACATGCTGCGCCATCCAGTGCTGCGGCGTCACCTGCTCGAACATTTCGCCGTCGAGGCCGCTAACTTGCAACGCGCAATGTTCGCCCCCTTGGGAGACAAGGCTGCAGCAGCTTTGGAGTTCCTGTCAGGCGAAGGCGCGTTGTCGCGTGCGCAGATTTTTGCCGGCTTGCCGCATCCGTCGCCAGCCAACATCGAACGCATCCAGTTTTTCACCGGACAGAAGCCACAGTCGGCTTTGTCCGGCAAGACTAACGCAGCAAAACTGAATTCCGCGCGCACGAACTTGCAGCAGCGCCTTCGCGCACTTTCTGTTCCCGGCGCTCAGCCTTCCTGAGTACCTTCCACTTTTTCCTCAATATCTCCTGCCCGCTTTTCACCTGGATCTCGATCAATGACTACGCCAGAAATATGGCTGACGCAGTTTCTGCGCCAGCGCACCCTCCAGCAACCCGACGGCCGGATGTTGTACGCATATCGTCTTGAGGAACATGAGTACGTCAGCCTGCGCGACCTGGTCGGCACGTGGCTCAGCGAACATGTGCTGCGCACGACCGGCCACTTAGCGCACGGAGCTGCGGAATTGTTCGTACTGTACGGGGCCGCGTGGTGGCAGCGCGAATACGCGGGAGGCGCATGGCGTTGGGATGACGTGATCAGCTCGTTCGGCGGCAATCCAGATTGGCCCACGCAATTCCGATCCAACTGCGTGCAAATTGGACTGCAATACTGGAAGCAGCAGGTCCCCACGTCCGGGAAAAGATACTTTGGCGTGCTGGTCGAACAGGGCGGATTGCCGCGCGTCCTTCTGGCAAAGTCCAAGGGCAATATTTACGGACTGATTCGGGCCGTCCTCAAGCGTGCCGCGCGTCTCGGGGCTGAAGTCGACGAAATTGCCGTGATGGTGGCTGATTACCAGGACAAGCTGCCGCGGAGTCTACAGAACGAGACTGTTCACCTGCTGATTGCCCAAGTCGTCGGCACGGTGCTAGACCTGAAGCGCGAATTTAAGTTGAACAAAGGCGACGACGCGGTGGCGCGGCTTGACCAACTTGAGCCGCAATGGCGCGAACGCTTTCCCGTCGCCCTCGACGACCATGCAGCCATCGTCTTGCTGGGCGACCTCGTCGGCGAAGCCGCCGCGATCGAAGCTGAAACGCGCGCCGCGCCGGTCGTTGCCGAACGATTGCTTGTGGAAGAATCAGGCGTCTACACCCTAGTCTCTCGCGTCGATTTCCCCAAGCTGCTGTTGGCCGAAGCGCTCGCGGGGCTGGCCGGTGTCGAGGAAAGCGCCCTGCCGTTCCGTTTCGCAGTCGACCTCCAGTTGGACAAGCGGCACTCCGCGGCGAATGTCCGCAAGGCGTTGGGCGCGGGCTTGGCGCGCTACCAGTTTGCAGTCTCGTGCTCACATTGGCGTGGGGATGTGGCGATGCGCGATCACTTGCTGTGCATCGCATTGCCGGGCCGCGAACCGGCCAACGTGCCGGTACCGGGGGGCATGCAGATGGACCCGGAATCGCCGTGGGTATTCGTCTCCAACGGCGAGGAGTGCCGGCTAGTCGCGCAGGGTAGCACCCGGATTCGCCAGGATCATGCCTACCTGGTCATCGATAACAGTTGGGAAATTGTCGCCGAAGGCCCGGATAGCCTGGTCGAACGCCTGGGCCGGTTCGCCAGTGAATCACTACCCCGGTCGGTGTTCAAGGCCCGTGGCGTGGTGCTTGTGTCGGACGGCGCGCACACATTCCGGATCCGTACCGGACAGGCCGGAGCTGAAGCTGAACGCTCGGTGTGGGAGGGGCGGCGCCTGCCGTTTTCCTCGTCGCCGTCCTTGGCTTTTTATGGCTTGCCCAAACTATGCCGTTACACTGCCGACGGCGCGCGCGCGGTAATCCCCGCCCACGAACTAGAGTGGCGCGTGGCCAGCACCGCGCGCGCGGTCACGGCTGGTGCCGCCCGCGGAACGGTTGATGTGCTGTGGCGGGTCGACGGCGAACTGCGTCTTCGCAGCAGGATGCTTATCCTCGACCGCCAGCCGCTGCGGTTTCAGTCCGGCGAATCGGTGACCCAAGGACGCATAAATGTACCCACCGGATGGGCGGTGGACGCGGTAACCTCCGAGGACCCGGCGTTGCATCTGCGCTGCACTCGCGATGCCGACTGGCTGTCGGTCGATCTGGAGACAACTGACCAGCCGCCCGAATCGGTCAAGCTGACCCTGGACTGGAAAGCATCGCCGGTGCCGTGCCGCATCACAGTGCCGTTCCCGGCCTCGGGCGGACGTTTTGTGGACCACAACGAGAACCGTCTGGATGCCGACGCCGCGATCACGCGCGACCAGCTGCTCGGCATCCGCCTGCGTTTGTTCGATTCCAATCCGGATCATCCGGTACAACATAAGCTGGTCTTCTCGTTGCGCAACGGCCTCGAACGACTGGCTGCCGCCGTGCCCCCAATTGAGCATGTTGTCGCGCTGCAGGATAACCGTGCTGAAGTGCGCTTGATCGATCACCAGAACGACATCAACGCGCTGCTCAGCCAGACCGACGCACTCGACGCAGTCGTCACTGTCGCGTTGTGGGCAGGCCGGAAGCAGGCCGCTGCACTGCAGGTGAAGCGCTATGAGTTTTCCCTGATTCCGGACGACGTCGAGGTCGTCGTTTCCCCATCGGACCTGCCACGCCTGCACACGGCCGCACTGTCGAGCATAGAACTGTTCGCCGTTCCGGTCGAGTCGATGCATAGCGACCGTGGGTCTAAGCTAGTGCAGCAACTATCCGAAGGTGTGCCGACCGGGCGCTGGCCGCTTCCACCGAACGTCCTCGACCACCAATGGCTAGTTTATCCGGCACCCGGCTCGAGGCACAATTTCAGGGCGGTTTTGGTCGATCCGGGCCAGGCCCAGCTGCCGGTTCCAGTCGGCTGTGTGCCCGCCCCGGAATCGATCCTGGAAGTGCTGCAGATCGGCGAAACGATCCGGCGCCGCAACATACTGGCGCGTCGCCTCGACGCACTGGCGGACGACTACGCGCACCCCGACTGGCAGATCGTGGACGGGATCTGGAGCAATCTCGGGCACCTAACACTGCCGACGCTGGACCTCTGGCGCGCGTTCGCCATGAACCCCGCCGCGCTGGCCGCATTCGCATGTCGCTACTGGGAGAATACCCCGCTCGACGAGGTGCTGGCCATGTGCGGCCGTTTTCAAAGCGAACTGGGGGTACTCTGGGAGACGGTATCGCTGAGCACGTGGTCGTCTGCCTGCGTTAAGCTCGCCGCCCAGTACCACGCCCTCATGTCGGCAGTGGAACCAGCTGCGCGGACGCCCCTGATCATCGACCGGGTTGGTGCAACGCTGCGCTGCATCCGCCTGCACTTCCCTGCTCTTGACACCCTATTGGCGTTTGTCGCGTTCCGGCAGACTGGCCAGGAGGCGGAAACGGTGGCGCCGCTGATGCGCGCAAGGCTACAAGACTTGAAAGCACGCTTGTGGCAGGGCGAGGATGCAGCCCTCCAGACGATCATGCTGCGCAACTCCGCGGATCGCCTCCCGCCGCCCCTGTCGTTCTATGAGGATCTCGCCGGCCTAGAAATCTCGCCAGCGATGGCCCAGACGGTGTATGGCGTACTGTGGGATCCAACCAACCTTAAGGCAGGTGTGGCCAACGTACCCGTGCTGCTCGCACTGTGCACCTGCAACGGTTTTCTTCGCAGCTGGTGGAGTGACCCCAAGCGGCTGATTCAGCTGCGCCAATATCGCGACTTCGACCGCGACTGGTTTTCCCATGCCTTCGACCAGGCCGTGGCGATGTTCATCGCCGCCGGCGCTGTGTCAACAAGCCACCAGACAACCGACTGATCACTCATGAAGCCATTCTATTATTCGAAGCTACTGCCCGACATGGCAGAGCGGGCGAAATACGCCACCATTAGCCGCCTTGGTTTCAGCAACCCTGCGCTACGCAAGCATCTGCTGAAGGAATTCAACGCGCCATTCGGGCAGCCTGGTAGCTTCCTGGGCGATCCCGTTTTCGAGGCGACGTTCGGCTGGGAAGCGTCCACCGAAACGATGTCTAGCCTGGCCGGCAACCTGCTCTCGCCCGCCCTGGTAGACGCCATGGACACGCCGCCGAAGGAGCTGCGCGACGATTACCGCTTTCCCAAAACCGCCACCCCGTACGTGCACCAATTGCAGGCTTGGCGCCTGCTGGCCAGCGAATCACCTCAGTCGGTTGTGGTCACCAGCGGCACAGGCTCCGGCAAGACCGAATGCTTCATGGTCCCGATCCTCGACCGCCTATGCCGCGAACAGCAGGTCACCCGCCGCCCGCTGGTCGGCGTACGTGCCCTGTTCCTGTACCCGCTCAACGCACTGATCAACAGTCAGCGCGACCGGCTGCACGCCTGGACTCATGCGTTTGGCGATTCGGTGCGCTTTTGTCTGTACAACGGCAACACGGAGCACAAGCTTCCCCAGCGCGAGCGCGACCAGGTTCCTAACCAGGTGCTGGACCGCGAGACGCTACGCGCGCTGCCACCTCCGATCCTGGTGACGAACGCCACCATGCTCGAATACATGCTGGTGCGCGCACAGGATGCGCCTATTCTGGAGAAGTCGAAAGGAACGCTCGAATGGATCGTCCTGGACGAGGCGCACAGCTACATCGGTTCGCAGGCGGCGGAACTGGCCCTATTGCTGCGGCGTGTATTGCACGGCTTCGGGGTTAACGCGGGCAACGTGCGCTTCGTCGCCACCTCGGCGACGATTGGCGATCCATCGGGCGAGGCCGGCAGCAAGCTGCGCGCCTTCCTCGCCGACCTGGCGGGGATGGGTGTTGATCGAGTGCACGTGGTTTCGGGCCAGCGTTCGGTGCCCGCCCTACCACCGGCAGACGATCGCCACCGCCACTCTTCGCTGGAAACGCTGCAGGCCCTGGCCGCCGAAGCGGACAGCGGTGAACGCCTGTTTGCCGCACTGGCTGGCAACGACACCGCAAGAACACTGCGAAACCGTTTCGCGCACCCATCGGACAATAAACCAGTCGCGCAGTTGTCGGCACTGTGCGACCTGTTGCCGACGCCGGGCCAGGCGGACACCGCGGCACGGCAAGCACAGGCTCTGCAATGGCTCGACCTGCTGAGCGGCACAACCAGGGCCCTGCCCGCGGGACGGCGTGAACCGTTCCTGCCGCTGCGGGCGCACCTGTTCCACCAGGTCCTGGCGGGTTTGTGGGCGTGTGCCGATCCGCAGTGCCCATGCAAAAGCGGCAGTCTGCTCGACGTTCCAGAGTGGCCCTTCGGCATGGTCTACATGGAACAACGCAAGCGATGTGAATGCGGCGTTCCAATGTTTGAAATCAATTCATGCAGCGACTGCGGCGAAAGTTTCCTGCCCGCGATCATGGGCCTGAAGGAGGACGGCTACTTCCTGGAAGCGACCGATAGCGATTCGGTGGACGAATTTACGCTAGAAACCGAAACGAACGATGACGACGGCGCCGAAGAAGATCCCGACACCGCCGTCAGCGCCTACAGCACTAAGGTGCTTATCGCGAACCGAATGCTGGACGCCGACGCCGGGACCAGGATCGACCGCACCACATTGCAGCTTGAGCCGGACGACGGCGCTTCCTGCCTGCGCCTGGACATCCGCGATGAGGAAGCACAAAAGGACGGCAGCATGGCACTGCGCTGCCCGTGCTGCAAGGCGGTCGACAGCGCCAGGTCGCCGCTGGGCCGCCGGGCCATCTTGGGCGCCCCCTTCCTGCTCGGACAAATCATTCCCACATTGCTCGAGTTCTGCGAGGACGGCGAACAACCGCTCACCAAGCCGTACCGCGGCAAGCGGATGATCACGTTCACCGACAGCCGCCAAGGCACCGCACGCATCGCCGCCAAGATCCAGCAGGACTCGGAACGGAATAGGATCCGTGGGCTCGTCCTTGCACGGGTTGCCAGCGCGGCCGGGGGGCCGGTGAACCCGGTCGTCCAGCAGAAGCGTGATCAGATCGCGCTGATGCAGGGCATGCTCGCGGCAGGCCCGAACCCCTTAGCGTCAGATCTGATCCGCAGCTTCGAGCAGGAGATCCTGGCGGCCAGCGCGTTCAAGCCAGTGGCCTTTAACGACATGGCCGACCACCTGACGACCAATGAACCGGACGTCAAGCGCATGCACGAGTTCTACGTGGGCCTCGACCCGGAACTCTTTAGCGGCCCGCAGGGTCTGCGGGAATTCGCAAAGATGCTGCTGGCGCGGGAATTTGCGCGTCGGCCGCGCCGAGTCAACAGCTCGGAAACGATGGGACTGGTCGCCGTGCAGTACCCGAAGTTGGCTGCGCTCCAGGCGCCGCCGGTGCTTGGCGGCATGACGCTGGACGAATGGAAGTCGTTCCTTAAGATCGCGCTCGACTTCTACGTGCGTGAAAACACCTGCATCGATCTGCCTGCCTCATGGATGAAGTGGGGGGGCAACAAGGTCCCGCGCAAATATCTTCTTGGTCCACAGTCGAAGGAGTCGGCTGGCCACCCCTTCCTAAAGTGGCCGCAGGTATCAGGCGCACGCCGCGATCCGCGCCTAGCGCGGCTGCTGGCGTATGGCCTGAAGATCGACGCGCGCACCCCGGACGGGCGCGACACGATCGATACCCTGCTGCGCAAGGCGTGGGACGACCTAATTGCTTGCGGGGTCCTTCAGGGCAGCCTCAGCGGCGGCTATTTCCTGACCTTCGATGCGATGGGATTCGCGCCGATCACCCACGCTTGGATCTGCCCGGTAACACGGCGCATCCTAGACACGACATTCAGAGGCGTCACGCCGTACCTGCCGCGCGAGGGCCCAAGCCCTGCAACGGCCGAGTGTCGAGTAATTACATTGCCAAACTGCGCCTTGCTGTCACAGGGCTTTTCGTCGGAAAGCGAACGTCTAGGGGCAATTCGGGGCTGGCTGGCGACGACTCCCGAGATTACCACCTTCCGCGAGGAGGGCGTGTGGTCTGACCTGAGCGATAGGATCGTCGAAGGCGGCGCCTATTTCCGCACGGCCGAGCACTCCGCCCAACAGCCGGCGCGCCGGCTCGGCACGTACGAACGCGAGTTCAAGTCTGGTTATCTCAACCTGCTGAGCTGCTCCACCACGATGGAAATGGGCGTCGACATCGGCGGCATTTCGGTTGTCGCGATGAACAATGTGCCGCCGCATCCTGCCAACTACCTGCAGCGTGCAGGCCGCGCCGGCCGCCGCAGCGAAACCAGATCGGTTGCACTAACCGTCTGCAAGAACAACCCGCATGATCAGTCGGTATTCGACAATACGCGCTGGCCCTTCGACACCAGCCTGCCCTTGCCAGCCATCTCGCTGTCGAGCAGCGCGATCGTGCAGCGCCACATCAATTCGATGCTGCTGTCGCACTTCCTCCGCACGCGGGCGGGCACCGGCGGAATGGACCTCAACAAACTCGATTGCGCCTGGTTCTTCCTACCCCACGGCGCAGCGCTGGTCGATCAGTTCCGCACCTGGGTCGAGAATTTCCTTGAGAAGAACGAGTCGGGACTGGCGCAGGGTCTGCGCTCGCTGATCCGGAATACCTGCTTCGACGGCACCATGGCTCTCGCCGGGCTGGCGCAGGTGGCCGCAGCCGAGATGCGACGGGTACGCGACGGCTGGCACGCCGAATACGCCAGCATCGACGCACGCATTGCCGAGTTTTCGTCGACGGCGACGCAAAAGGAAGCCGCGTGCAAGGCTCTGAGCATCCAGCGCAGCCGTCTGGCCGCCGAATACCTGTTGTCCGAACTGGCATCGGAGGGCTTCCTGCCCGGCTATGGATTCCCGTCGCACATCGCCTCCTTCGATACGCTGAACATAGAGGAAATTAAACGCAATAAGCAACAAACCACACACCGCGAGGACAACCGCATGCGCCACCGCGACCTGCCCAGCCGCGACCTCGTTACTGCACTGCGCGAGTATGCTCCGGGCTCCGACGTAGTGATGGATGGCATGGTATATCGCAGCGCGGGCATCACCCTCAACTGGCATGCACCTGCGGCCCAGCAACAGGTGCGAGAAATACAGAACATCCGCATCGCCTGGCGTTGCCGTTCGTGCGGTGCGAACGGCACGGAACCGAACGTCGATTCGGCCTTGCATTGCGCCGAGTGCGCGAAACCGATCTCAGCCGATGGCATCCGAAAATACCTTGTGCCGGCAGGCTTTGCAGTCGACTTGTACGCGGACATTCACAACGACGTGACGCAACAGCAGTTCATCAAGCCACAGTCGCCCTGGATCCACGTGGCCGCCGAATGGGCATCGTTGCCGAACGCGCGCCTTGGCCGTTTCCGCGCCAGTCCCGAAGGCTCGGCTTATTTCCATTCGTCGGGCGAGCATGATCGTGGCTATGCGATCTGCCTGAAGTGCGGCCGCGCGGAACCGATGGGGGATGAGAGCGCCGCAACGGTAGCCAACGGCCACCTTCCGGCCGTGTTCCGACACCCGCACAAACCGCTGCGCGGCAAGCGCGGTGGAGAAAGCGTCCTCTGTTCGGGCAGCGACGAGCCGTGGTCGATCATGCCGCGCCTGCATCTGGGACACGAAGTACGCACCGACGTGCTTGAGTTGCAGCTCAAAAGCGTGGAAGGCGACCTCCTGCAGGATGAAACGGTGGCCTTCTCGCTGGCGGCCGCGATGCGCGCCGCGATCGCCGACATGCTGGGAATTCAATCCGACGAACTCGGATGCGCCACCAAGGAAGTGCGCACGGATGGCGGCGCCATCTGCCGCTCGATCCTGGTCTATGATAACAACGCGAGCGGCTATGTCAGTGCGGTCAGCGGCCGCATTGATAGCGTATTGCGCAACGCGGCGCGCGCCCTGCACTGCCCGAAATCGTGCGACAGCGCATGCCAGCATTGCCTTGACGACTACGGCACCCGCTTCCAGAAGGAGCTGCTGAATAGGCACGCGGCATTGGCCTTCCTTACCGACAACTGGATCCGTAACCTGCAACTCCCCGCCGAAGACGCGTTTTTTGGCCCCGAGCGCAGCTGCGCCGAATACCAGCCGCTCGCCGAAGCGATTTGGCGCGAGCTGGCCGCACCGGGCAGTACGTCACTCCAAATCTACCTGCATGGCGATGTCGCCGAGTGGGATCTGGCGGTCTCGCCCCTGCGCAGCTACCTGCACCGCTGGATCGGCAAGGACAAACCGATTACCTTGGTGCTCGCGGAGTCGGCCCTGCACGCGATGTCATCGCAGAATCGTCAGATTCTCGGTGGGTGGGCCAGCCTCGAGGCGGTCAGCATTGCCACCTGCAAGGGAGCCCTGTCCATTAGCGGCGGCGCCTTGCTGGCCCAAGTGGGCGGCGCCAACGGCACCGTCACATGGGCCACCGGGGAGACTCTGACGGGACGTCCCGACCCGCACTGGGGTGCAAGCCTGGGGCGGACGCTGGTGCGCGGCCTCGGGCTGGTGCCGGTTGCATCTTCCATGGTGCCGGTCAGCGAATTAATGCCTGCAAGTCAGGCCAACAGCTATCAGCTCCGGATTGCGGACCAATGGAATGGCAGCCTGCAGGGTTTCGGCGACCGCTTCTGGCGCGACCTGTTGGACGCCTACCCAGAATTGGCCTTGCCTTTCGAGCGATCGCACAACAGCATCGTCGACGTCTTGTATCGGGACCGATATCTGAACGCGCCGTTGCCGGTGGCACTGCTGTTAGAGGTGATCAACGGCTTGAAGCGGCGCTTCGCCGATCAGTGGGAGCCGCAGCAGATCGCGATTGAAACCGTCCCACTGGGTGTTGCTAAGCCCGGTGCCCCGGTCCCGCGGCTAGTCTGGCTAGACTGGACCGACGAAGCGCTACGCAAAGCAGCCGTCGAAGAAGCGTTCGCGTATTGCGGCATGCCTGACATCACGTTTGCGCTGATCAAGAAATACGATGCCGAGCACGCACGGACGCTGGACATCGCATTCCACGACGGATCGGGACTGGTGATTCGGTTTGACCAGGGGCTCTCGTACTGGAAGGCGGCCACTGCGCGTCCCGGCGCGGGGGACGCACGCGACCACAACAACGAGTTCGATTTTTCGCAGTCGTCGGCGCAACAAGGGGAAAAAATCGCGGAACTACGCACTGGTTTGGTCAACCCCAACTACCCGACCTTCCTGTACGCGCACCTGCGCTGACCCATCGAAGGCGCCCGTCGGAACTGCTCGGCGGGCGCCTATCCCTCATTCTCGTCAAACGTCACGCCTAGTTTCTCGGCGCGGTTGCCAAATGTTTGATAGTGGATGAATCCCAGCAGTTCAGCCGCGCGTTTTTTCTTGTTCCCGCATTGCTGAAGCGCGCGCCGGATGTAATGCCGAGATACTTCGTCCAGAAGCGCTTGCAGATCAAAGCCCGGCCCGAGCGATCGATTGAGAACGTCCCCATCACGGCCGCGCACGACCAGAAGCGAACGCTCGATGTCGATCTCCTCAATGACAGCGCTTCCCGACCAGATCACAGCGCGCAGCAGCGTATGGTAAAGCTCACGAATGTTCCCAGGCCAATTGTGGGTGTGCAGCAGCGCTCTCGCGCCTGACGAAATCTCTTTATGATGAGCCTCTGGTCGTTCCGCCACATCCGCATTGATCTTCGCCAAGAGGTAGTCGACAAGCAGGTCTAGGTCGTCTTCGCGTTCACGCAAAGGAGGTAGCCGCAAAATACCGACTGCCAGCCGGTGGAAAAGATCCTCGCGGAAGCGGCCCTCCACAACGTCCCCGGCAAGATCGCGATGCGTCGCGGCGATGACACGCACGTTGACCTTTACCGGCATCGACGCGCCAAGCGGTGTAACCTCCTGCTGCTGTAGCGCACGCAAAAGGCGCACTTGCGCATCGAGGGGAAGATCGCCGATCTCGTCCAGGAACAGGATGCCTCCCTCGGCCTCCCGGAAATGCCCAAGACGATCGGCCACAGCGCCGGTAAACGCTCCTTTCTTGTGACCGAACAGTTCGCTGTTCACCGTTTCCTTCGGAATCGCACCGCAGTTGATGGCGATGAACGGCTGATGACGGCGACTGCTGGCACAGTGGATTGCTTCTGCAAACAGCTCTTTGCCCGTACCTGTCTCGCCCAGGATCAAAACTGGTACGTCGTGTGCAGCCATCTTGTGGGCGAGCGTGACTTGCTCCCGCATGGCGCGGCTGCCATGGATAATTTTGCGGAATTCGGGCGCGGGTTTCGGCTCGTCGTTGCTCAGACGTGAGATCCGTTCACTGCTTCGCTGGAGGAACTCGGGCAGGAATTCGTTAGCGAGATCGAAGAAGAAGTCGACTCTTTCCAGTCCCTTTTCTTTCGATGTCTGGATTAACTTCGCCGGGAAGCGCGTTTTTGCCAGGATGATCCATACTGCAGCCATCGCAGGCGTACCCGGACTCAGGTGATAGGTAAGCTCGACCTCCTTGCGCGGAAGCCCCGATTGCTTGAGTTGGGCACAAACCTGCGAATAAACGCTCGAATAATCAATCGGGCTTGAAAGGTCAACGTGGTAGAGATCGGTACCGACGCAGCCTGTCACTTTCTCCATCCACTGGGCATATTGCCGCGTACGCTCGTAGTCGTAATTGGTCAACAATACGATTCGGTCGAACGCCGGCTCGTGCAGGATTACTGCTGAAGCGATGGGCCCGAGTTCGTTGGCGCGCTTGCCTTCCGCAGCTTCATGATCCGCGTTGCCCACCCAAGAAATCAGCCATGATCGAGTGCTCATTCTCGCTACTTCAACGGATTTACGACTGGCACCAAACGTCCGTCATTTTGCTCGATCACAATTGTCGTAATCCTCAAGGGTTCCTGTGGAATTTTCAGCTCAAAATTCCTGTATTGCCCTTCGGCGCATAGAACCTGTTCCGGTAAGTTAGCCTCTAATCGATTGATCAGCGCACCAAACAACTGGGCGTGCGAATCCGGATC
>Ga0308158_10002080_pt1 | contig 19610 bp, 22 predicted proteins | sample PhyBR2_FD_201038 | JGI IMG/M metagenome (GOLD analysis project Ga0308158, IMG submission 201038) | Phyllosphere microbial communities from UC Gill Tract Community Farm, Albany, California, United States - DLSLB.R2 | ecosystem: Host-associated > Plants > Phyllosphere > Unclassified | place: USA...
CGACGTTCTGCGTCAGCGAAGCGATGAGCCCCTGGATGACGCTGACCTGATTCGCGGCGGCGTCCTCATTGGCCTTCGCCGCCTGCACGTCGTCCCAGCTCGGGTAGTCGTCGGCATAGGCGGCAGGAGCGCCGAGAAAGAGGCCCAGGATCAACGCACCCACGGTGGCGATGCTGAGCGCGACGCCGCTACGGCGGCGTCCCGGGCGCGCTGCGCGGGCACGCCGAACGAGCGACGCCTGTCCGGGTTCGCGGGCGTCTTCGATGTTCGGATGGTTCACGCGGCTCCCTTTCGCCGGTTTCACTCATGTCACACTAACAACATCAGCATCTTTCGCAACCTCGGATCCGGCTCGGGATCGGGAATTCTTCGAATCGTCGGGTGCTGGTCGTGCGTTCGGGGACGGGACGGGACCACCCTTCATTCTGCTCCCGGACACGCCCGGGATCCAGAGCGACGCGCTCTCGATTGGTGTTTTCGTTCAGGAACCCCTTATGCTTGAGCGTCGGCAAGGGAACCCCCGGGTTCACCTCCGGCCCCATCGTTTAGCGGCCTAGGACGCCGCCCTTTCACGGCGGTAGCACGGGTTCGAATCCCGTTGGGGTCACTCTTTCCGATACAATTTCATAATTCTGGCCCTGTAGCGCAGTTGGTTAGCGTGCCGCCCTGTCACGGCGGAGGTCGCGGGTTCAAGTCCCGTCAGGGTCGCTCCAAGCGACGGGCCTTTCTTCGGAAAGGCCTTTCGTCTAGGGCACAGGTCAGAAGCTTCCACCTTTTGTTCTGTGCGGCTCTGTAGCTCAGTTGGTAGAGCGTTCGACTGAAAATCGAAAGGTCACCGGATCGATGCCGGTCGGAGCCACACGGGTGATCGTTACAATCACCCCAGAAACCCTCGCGTAGCTTCTACATCGCGGGGGTTTCGCCTTTCCCTGGTGAGAGCCGGTTTCTGAGCCACACCATGTGGCTATTCTCACGCGATCGTTGAGCACACGCGGCTCCGGTCGTTGAGCGAGCGAGGCGAGTTGAAGCCGCTGCCCTCCGGAGCTTGTGCCGGTTTTGTGCCGGTAGCCGCGCGGATCCCGAGCCCAGCGGTGCACCTGGCGTCGTTGCTCGATGAGGGGCTAGCAACTTCTACCGCGATCTTCGACTTCGGTAGATTCCGATACATCCCCACGCCGGGCTTCAACTGCCTACCCAGGATTCGGCCGCAGCGAGAACGTGAGCCCGCCCTGCGGGGTCCACGCTCTCCCGGAGCACGCGTGCCGGCGACCGATCCTCGAGCAACGGATTCATGCCCTGGAACCAGGAAGCGATGGCAGCGCCTCCCGAAATCTGCTCCATCCGACGAACGATTCGATACGTCAGACGCAGCGTCTCGATCGTCTCGGTAGTCGGGGCGCAGGTCCTGTCTGCCCAGTCGCGGATGGTGCCCGTCGAATCGACACCGGCGATGTACGCAACGAGCTTCGCGCCCAGCACGGATCGCAACTCGCCCACCACCGTAGGAAGCTCGTGGCAAATCGCCTCGTTCTCGGCCATCAGCTGCACCTCATTGTGAACCTGGCCTCCACTGGAACCGATGCCGGAGCCGTCGCGTCCATCCGGCCCCCCATCTCGGGACGGTCGTGATAGTCGACATCGTAGGCGGTTGAGACTTCGTCGGTCTTGGGTTGCAACATTTGTCCTCGTTTGTGGTCACAAATGTTGCGACCGATGCCTCATGTCCGAGATTGGCGCGAAGCTGAACCTGAGGCACGACGACGAACGGAGCGATCATGCAAGTCACCGCGGAGCCGAGCACTCGAGCGTGGAACGACGTCAAGTGGCGCGACCTCTACATGCACATCGTCGATGACGACGAACACGCAGCCGACATGCTGGCCGAGGTCTTCGCCGACATCGACCAGAGGCATCCTTACGCACTTTGTGGAGTCAGCCTCGTCGTGTTCGGAGGAGGCCCATACGTCGATCTGCCCCGGCCGTATTGCCCCGAGTGTCTTGAGCTCAACGGCGGCGCGGTGCCTACTCGAGAGTAGGTCGCAGCGATCGCTCGGCCAGTTCTCCCCATCGGGTGACTTGAACGCGTGCTGCGTGTCTAAGCGCGCGGTTGCTTGATAACCGACACGATCCGTGCGTGATTCGGCGCCACCGTAATGCCGAGCTGTTGTGCAACGAGCTGCGGCACAAGGCCCGGCCGTCGCGCGTCGAAATATGCGACCGCCAACGGCACACTGAGTTGCTTTTGCAAATGCTCGACCAACGCCCAGATCGACTCCGCGGCGTCTCGCCCAGTCTGGTCAAGCACGGCAAACTGCAGCCTGGGAGTTCCTCTGAGTGTGGGATCACCATCGTCCGCAATCCAGACCCCTATCGTCTCCGGGAACGCTGCGAGCGCCTTGCCAAGCTCAGTCGCGCTTGCCATGCTCAAGTCCCGATAGTCGGACCGCTGAAGCTCCAGCACTACCGCGTTCATGCGTTCTGCGCCTCCGTTGCTTGCTTGCCCCGGCTGGGACCTGGGCGTCGGGTCTCATCGTTCAGCATCGCGCCAGCCAGGTCGATCTCGTTGAGAACCTTCTCGAAATAGAGTCTCTCGCCATCCGACACAGCCGTGTCGAGATTGTCCAGCGTCCTTGAGCGGAAACAATCCAGCGCAGCCACCAGAGTCGAGTACAGAGCATGGTCGACCTGCTGGCACGGCGTCAGAAAGTTCACCTCGTTCTCGTGCGATCGCGAGTTCATCCCGCACTCCCGATCAGCCGATCCAGCGCACCATTCGCCCGCACCGCAGCATCCGACCGCGCCCGGCTGTACCGCTCCGTCACCTGCATCGAGGAATGCCCGAGGATCGCCTGCACATCGTTCGCGGCTGCGCCGGCATCGAAGAGCAGCGTCGCCAGCGTGTGCCGTAGGTCGTGGATGCGCAGATCGGACCGATCCAGCCGCGAGCGCAGGGCGTCCCAATCGACGAACCGCCTGACATTCGACGGACTGAGCCGCCCACCGCGCGGCCCCGTGAATACGAGGTCAGTCCTCCGCTTCCCCTCAACGCCGCGCCTCACGTACGGCACCAGAGCTTCCGGAAGCGGCACTGAACGCTCCTTGTGGCTCTTCGGCGATTGCTCGATCAGCTCACCGCCGCGTCCCGGCGAGAAGCTCCTGCGCACATGGATGACCCGGCCGGCGAGATCGACATCGCTCACTCGAAGCGCACTTGCTTCTCCCGCCCGCATTCCCGTGAACACGAGCGCAGCCAGGTAAGCGCGATAGGGACCGTCCTCCACGAACTCGAGCATGGTCACCACTTCGCTCGCAGTCAGCGCACGTGAGCGGAAGCTGCGCGGGCCGTCCTCCTTCGGCCGCCGGGCAAGACGAGCTGCGTTCGCCTCGACGATTCCCGCTCGAGCAGCACCCTCGAGAAGACGGCTCAGCATCGAAAGCGCGTCGTTGCGCGTGGAGGCAGATCCATCCCACGCCCCTATTGCCTGCTCAATCTCGCCGACCGTGATTGCCTCGAGCTTGCGATGCCCGAACCAGGGCTTCACACGCTTGCGCCAGGCGACGTCATAGGCCCGTGCGGTCGCAGGCCTCACGCCCGCCTCGATTGTCGCCCAGTAGCGAGCGTGCCAGCCGTTGAGCGACATAGCACCGTCCGGCCGGACCTGCTTCTTCGCGTCCGCACGCACCCGCTTCGCTTCCGCAAGGGTCTCGACGAGGAAGCTGCGCTCACGATCCTCGCCGTTGAGTCCGGTGGCCCACACCCGAACCTGATAGCGATTGCGGTCGCTTCGGTACCGAATCCCTTCCGGGAGCGGTCTGCGGGTCTTCGGATCCAGGCGCCCGCTATCCGAGCCCACGAGTGCCTCCAGCCTCGAGGAACGCCTCGATCGTCGACGACCTCCACAGCATGTGCTTGCCCATGTGCGCATCCGGGAACGGAACGCGCGCCTGCCGCCGGAGCGAATCAAACGTCGAAAGCGGCACCCGGCACCTTGCCGCCACCTCTCGACGGGTCAGGTACTCGTCTTCGACCGGCTCGAGAACGCCCTCGTCCACAACCTCAACTTCACTACGCATCCTTATTCCCTCCATCAGCTTCGAAACGCACCCGATGCGCGTCTCGCCATTCACGCGCAGCCCGCGCTGCCTCGATCGCGAGAGCCCGGTCGCCTTCACTTCGCCAGCCCATTCCCACGAAGCTCCAAGAGCCGACGACGAGCACCTCTTCGACCTCATGACCGTCCTGCTGCACTCGCTCGAGCGTCCGCGCCAACCGCCACTGTTTCCGAGCACCTCGCAGCGCACCGAGGGTCACCGAGTAGCGGCGCGACTTCGACGAGAAGTGGCCGCGGAACCCGAGCATGTGCGCCCACTTGCCGAGCAGCATGTACAGACCCTCGTGACCGTCTTCCCGCGCGATGAACTCCGCCGTCGCCTTGATGCGGCGAATGTGCCGCCGGGCTCCAGCGCCGCCATCGAGATCCTCGGTTGCCTTGGTCGCGTACTTCGCGATGTACGCCGCAACGGCGCGGTCAGACAATGCGCCGTCGAGACCCTCGCGGCGGACGATCGGCTGAACATCGAGCTGCACGCCCCATCGGAGCACTCGGGCCGCCTCTTCTCCCGAGACCAAGGGCGCTTCAAACGAGACCCGCCGGGCCGAGGCCTTGATGGCCGCGATCAGCTCGCGCTCGCCTACGTTCGCCGGAACCGGCGGGAACTCCTCCGTCTCACTCACCCCATCGAGACGCACGATCGCATGGAAGTGAACTGCACCTCGCCGCTGGAACTCCGCAACCTTCGCGAACTGCACCCGTACGAGGGATGCCGCTGCCGCTTGAGTCAGTCCGAGTTCATGCGCGAGCTGCCGACGAAGCTGAATCGTGAAACGCCGCCAAAGCTCCGGAGCAAAGAACTGCCAGACCACGTGGCCGACGTAGTCGTAGCACTCGACGCAAACAGGATCGCCGAGCATCGGATCATCGGCATCGTGATGACAAGCACACCCACGCGGCATACCGTGCGGGCATGCCCCGACCTTGCGCGAGCCGACCGACGAGTGCACAGCGCCGAACGACGGTGCGGTGAGCGTGATGAACGCCATGGGATGATCTGCGACGCTCGACGGGACCCCTTTCATCCCTCCGGCCGCACCCGCCATGATCATGTGCCAGGTGTCGCCCTTGTACTCGTGGCTGCACGACTCACAACGACGCGCACGCCGGTTGCCGCATCGCGTGTAGGTGACGCCATCAGCCTGCGAAGAAGCGGAGAACTCACCAACGACCTCACCGCTTGACGGGTCGAGCGTGAGAGACGAGCCACTGAGCCGCACCGGATTGGCGCAGAATCCCGTGCGTGCGGCACCGGCCATCCACGAGTCGAACTCCGGGCTACGCAGCCGGGACGCGACCGACTCAGCGAGGTTCACCCGAAGCCACCAGCGTCGGAACTGCACAGCCGATCGGGTAGACCCGCGCCGTCAGCGCGTCGTCGTAGACCACGGGGCGGCAGACCTGAGCGTCAAGCCCCTCCGCCGCCCGCACCTCCCGCCACTCCACGATCTCTGCGTCCGTGCAGCTGAGATCCGCGATGCGTCCGTATGACGTCGCGCTCGAGCTGAACACCGGGTCGTCGTACACCGCGACACGCGTCTGCGCTCCGGAACCGCCGGTGACCCGAAGATTGCATTGACCGTGCGAGGCACTCCCCGCCGGCCCTGCATTCGCCACGCCATGCCCCTGCGCTCCTACGTTAAAGCCGATGACCCCGGACGCAGCGATCAGAGCCAGTGCGCCTACCGCGAGGCCAGCCGAACGCATTGTTGTTGCCTTGTTCATGATTCCTCCTTGTCTTCTGCGGTCTTCCGCGGCCTGCGCGTCCGAGGGCGTCGCGGCGCGGATGCATCCTGTTCGGCTGCCGGTTGCGGGATCGTGACCGGCTTCGGGTTCGGCGCGAAGTACGTCAGCGCCGCCCCTCGAATCTGGTCGTCATCCGCAAATGCAGCTCGCACGCGCTGAGGTGCGGCACCTGAGTCCGAGAGGACGTAAGCCATGCCCGGTGTCGACGGTGAGATTTCGTGGCAGAGCGCGCCGTCCGCGACTGCACCGTCGCCCAGCACCATCGCGGTTTCCATCCGGTCCCGGAGGCGGAGCCCAACGGTCTGCGTGAACAAGCCCCGCGCAGGGAGCGTCTCCTTCCGCGGATCCTGCAAGCAGGCGAACAGCACAAACCCCACGGCGCGACCCTGCGATGCAAGCGTTGCGATGGCTACATTCGCCCGTCGAAGCATCTCCCGATCGGTCTCGTACGCCGTGAGAGCGGCGAGCTCATCGATCAGCACGATGATGGTGGGGCTGTCCGGCCCGGCCACGTGCTGACGCGTGACACCGGCGAGAGCACGTGCCCGGCGCTGCACCTGCGTGACCGCTTCCTCGAGCAACGCCACAGAGTGCGCTGCGTCATCAGCGAACCGAGTGAGAAGGTCTCGACCCATTGCCAGCTCCATTCCACCCTTGCGATCAATCCCCCAGACCTCGACCAGCCCCTGGTGGATCGGCTGCGCCAATCCGAGAAGCAGCCCCCAGACGAGCGACGCCTTACCACTCCCGGACGAGCCCGCGACCAGGGTGTGCGGTCCAACCGGAAGCCGCCACTGACCACCGCCCTCGACCACGCCCATGACAACTGTCCGACCGTCCCACGGAAGCCCGAGGGGCAGCGTGAACGTTTCCGCAAGCGCATCGACGTATTCGATCCGGAGCGCCAGCCGCCCGAGATGCTCTCCGACCACGCTGACCCGTGAGGCCGCGAACGCTTGGGCGAGATGTCCAGTCACGTTCACGAGGTCCTGGCGAATGAGCCCTGGCGGCAGCGCAACCGGCAGCACGCAGGTGTGCTTCTGCCACGTCGGCTTACCGCAGCTCGCGAGAAGCGGCGCCCCCAGCGCTCCCCGCGCCTCGAGGCGAAGGCTGCGTGCGAGCCCGGGCCAATTCCCGAGGATCCACTTGGTCATCTTCCGCTGCCACCGGCGATCAAGTACGCGGTCGAAGTCACGCGAAGCCAGGACCCGCCGGACGACGATCACAAGCGGCACGGCCGCGATCAGGGCATTCATCACCACGCCTACGACGTGAAACATCGAGAAGAATGAGAGAAGGAAGAGCACGCCGATGAGCCAGATCCCGCCGCGCAGGAGTTGCGGGGTCTCGCCGGTCCAGTAGGCGCGTTCACGGCGCCAGGTCCAGGCCATCACTCACCGCCACGAGCCTTGGCTGCGGGCTTCATCTCCCGCGCGCGGAGCGAGAATGCGACGCGGGGACGCCCAGCGCCCTCCTTCACGTACGGCGTCACGGTGAGGCCGTCGAAGAAAACCGGCCGGAACGGCAGCCCATTCGCCTCCGGCGGTTCCGCAGGCTGCGAGATGCTCGCGATCTTGACCGTGACCTCGTTCTGACCCTTGCGAGCCTCCGGATCAGCGTCGATCACACGCACCTGCCAAAGCGGGTGACCCGTGTTCTTGTCGAGATCCTGTCCCTGACGCTGACCGTCATCCGACCACTTCACGACCGCCTCAACCTCGCCGACCATGTACGCGCCGCGCGGGAAGTAGGCCTCGAAGCTCACCGGGATTCCTGACTGAAGTGCCATGTCTTTCACCTCCTGGAAGCCACCAGTTGGCCTCCGATGAAGACAGCTTCCTCGCTCTTTCGTAGTTTGTCAACTTTTTCGTAGCCCGTATGATTTCTTTAACCTCACACTCACGGCTTACGTACCCCCGGCTCCAGGTAGCCAATGCCGATCTCCGTATCGATCCCGCGTAAGATCGGACACCAGGCAAAGGACGGGACCGATGACAGATGCTCCTTGGGGCGAAGTGCCCGACAGCATGCGAGTTCTGATCAACGCCCTGCGCGGCAGCGTGGCACGACACAGCGAAGAACTCGAGAACATCGCCTGGCCAGCCGGCCCCGGCGACTTTTCTCCGCAGCTCCTACGTACGTTGAGCGAGACCGAGGCCGTCATGCAGGCCGCAAAGGATCTGCGGTCTCTCCTCACCGCGTACGCGCACAAGGTGCATCAGCCTCGTCCCAAGATGGCAGACATCGCGCAGGCGCAGAACGCTAGCCCGCAGGCAGTCACCGGACGGTACAGCGCGAGCACTCTTGGCGCGATCGAGGGAGCACTTCGCGTCGGCAGGGGCGAGCCAGCAGAGGCGGACGATGGTGGGCCAGTCGGGCCGCCGGATTTCTCGGCGGCACTCCGTCACGCCTTCCCATCGCTCACGGAGATGCTCGAGGCCGACGGCGGGCACTCGAACCTTGAGGAGTGGTTCCGGACCCGGCTATCCGCCGTCGAAAAGCACGAGCTGTGAGAACTTTCTTTACTCGTTCAAGGCCGGGGCTGGAGCCTCACTGCGGTGCGTGCGGTCCTCGCTTCGCTGCGGTCCGCGCGCTCCTCGCGAGACCCCACCCCCGACACCCACGTCGCGATAGGGTCGAATGACCGCGGCCCCATCCTCTCCCACTAGAAAGCCAATGCATGCCTGACATCACCTCTCCGACGATCGTCCCCCCGGGCAAGATCCTCGACTTCATCGATGGGACCCTGAGGAACGACACCCCGGAAGAGTACGTACGCCAGGAAATCCTCAAGTCGCTCGTCCGGGAGTACCAGTACCCGCGCGAGGATATCGGTGTCGAAGTACCTATGAAGATCGGCAGCAAGCGTGCTCGAGCCGACATCGTTATCTATCCACCCGAAACACCAAAGGCCGAGCGCACCCAACAAAACGCACTCATCATCATCGAATGCAAGCGCCCTGGCACAAGCCCAGCGTCTAAGACAGAGGGCATCGCACAGCTCCACAGCTACCTTGCTGTCTGCCCGGCAGTCGAAGCAGGCATGTGGACCAATGGCTCTGACCTAAGCGCGTTTCAGATCGTCACCAAGAACCGAGCCAGAGTTCCGGAAGAGATTCGCGATATTCCTCATTTCGGACAGTCAGTCGCCGACGCGGATCGACCAACGTTCGCGAGCTTGAGGCCCGCAGCATCAGACTCGCTCCTTTTCGCCTTTCGACGATCCCATGACTACATCTCGGGAAACCAAGGAATGCAGAAGCCTGAAGCATTTTGGGAATTGCTGAAACTTATCTTCAGCAAGATTCAGGATGAACGAAACTCGCCACAGCCCGAATTCTACGCTGCCGAATCCGAGCGCCAATCGGCGGCCGGCCTTCTCCGCGTTCGCAAGCGGATCTCAACCCTTTTTGACCAGGTAAAGCGCTCCTATCCGCAGATCTTCAAAGACGCAGAAGAAATTGAGCTGCAGCCGAACATCCTGGCTTTCATCGTCGCACAACTTCAGAACTACTCTCTCCTTTCCTCCGACGTCGATGTCAAGGGAAAGGCGTACGAAGAAGTCGTTGGGTCTAATCTCCGAGGCGATCGCGGCGAATTTTTCACCCCTCGCAATATTTGCCACATGATGGTCGAAATGATCGACCCTAAGGAAACAGACATCGTCCTCGACCCCGCGTGTGGGACTGGTGGATTCCTGACTGCCGCGATGAACTACGTTATGGCCGGAGTGAGACGCGACGTCTACAATTCGGGTCGATCAAAGGAGGTCCAAGACGAGGCTATCCGCACCCGAATCGCCAGTTTCCTGGGTCATGGGCTGGTCGGCCTAGACTTTAATCCGAATCTGGTGCGCGCTTCGAAGATGAACATGGTGATGAACAACGATGGGAGCGCGGGCCTGTACCAGGCGAACTCGCTCGCTGCGCCTATCACGTGGTCGGACGAACTCCGCGAAAGAAGGATCGTCGGCAGCGTCGACAAGATTCTCACCAATCCTCCATTCGGGTCGAAGATTCCAATCGATGACCCGGCCATCCTTAGCCAATACGACCTTGGCCACCAATGGACGTATGACGAAGGGGCGGACGAATGGCGAATGTCATCCGAAACGACATCTCGACCGCCAGAGATCTTGTTCATCGAACGCTGCGTAGAGCTCCTCAAGGCTGGAGATGGCGTCGCGGCGATGGTGCTGCCTGATGGGATTCTCGGTAGCCCGGGACTCGGTTTCGTTCGGCAGTGGCTGCTGAAGCACACGCAGATACTTGCGTCGATCGACCTGCACCCCGATACCTTCCAGCCCGGGACCAGCGTTCAGACCTCAGTCTTGGTTGTACGCAAGAAATCCGCCGAGGAAGTTCAGGTCGAAAGGCTCGCTGGTCAGCTGCAGGACTACGACATCTTCATGGCGATCTGTGATCACGTCGGGCATGACAAGCGCGGAAACCAGGTCTACCTCCGTGACGACGACGGTTATGAGGTGGTCCGCGAGGTGGAGGATGCCGTGACGAGCACGCCCGACCACGCAAGCGAGTCCCAGCACCATGTCGCTCAGGAGCGAGTCGTAGACGACAACACTCAGCAGATTGCGCAGACCTACTGCCGTTGGCTGGCTGGCGCACTGTGAACGCGCTCAGACAACTCCTTCCAGACGCACATTGGGGGCATGTCTCCGCGTCTCTTCTTTCGGGCGATCAACGCAGGTTCGAGGCCAGAAGCTATCTCACCGACGGATTTGGGCTTCGTCGACGAATCGAATCCAACGCCGACGGTTGGACGACCTTCAGCGAGGTCGCGTCCGTGTGGCAGCCTTCTCGTCTGAAGGGCTACACGGTGGCAGAGGGCAAAGGCCTACCGTTCCTGTCGGCAGGACAGATATTCGAGTCGCGGCCTCGCGTACGCAAGTGGCTCGCCGCCCCTATGGTCCCCGCCCTCGAAACCCGCTATCTCGAGACAGACATGATCATGCTGTCTTGTTCGGGCGAGGTCGGCCGCGTAACGGCGGTGTATGAGGAACACCTTGACACGGTGGTGACGCACGATCTTCTCCGAGTCGTTCCTCGTGATCCTCATCTATACGGCTGGCTATACGCGTACATGAAGACAAGAGTCTTCTTCGAGATCACCCGATCAGCACAGTACGGCCACATGATCAAGCATCTCGAACCCGAGCACGTCCAGGCGATGCCGGTCGTGATGCCCTCGGAGAAGGACCGCGCGGCTGTTGGCGAGCAGGTTACAAACGCTCTCTCGCTTAGGAGACGCGCCCGTCAGCTTCAGAACGAGGCGTACTCTCGCTATGCCGCGCTTGTGAACCCTGCTGGGGAACATCCTTCACATGAGTTCTGGCAAAGCGTTCCGGTAAGTAGGTTGGCAACGCAGAGACGACGATTCGAGGGCCAACATGTCAACTCGGAAGCGAGGTGGCTCGATGAGTTGACGGCACAAACTGCCACCCACGGGCTAAGCCGAGTAGGCGAAGTAACCGAGTCTGTCCGCCTCGGAGCACGATTCAAGCGGTTCTTCGGCCCAACAGGAACCCCGTACCGCAGTGCCTCAGAGCTTTTCGATGTCAATCCCCCTGTCACCAAGCGCATCTTTTCTGCGCTGCTCGACAAGCCCGAGCGCTACATGCTTGAACCAGGTGATCTGATCATGGCCTGTTCCGGACAGACATATGGGCTGCTGGGACGCACAGTCATCTTGACCGAAGATCATCAAGATGTCTTTGGTAGCCACGATCTCATCAGAATCACGCCCAACGACCAGCTGATGCGAACGGGATATCTCCACACGGCTCTTTCACATGAGCAACTCGGACGACCGCAAGTTGTCAGACATGCGTCCGGGACCTCCATCCCTCACCTGGATCCCGTTGACATTAGAACGGTTCAGATTCCCCGATTCGCCGCAATTGCGGAGGATGAGATTGCCGATCTGGCGGAGGAAGCAACCAAGGCCTCTCAGGAAGCAGATCGACTCGAATCACTGGCGATCGCCGCCGCAGCAACGCTGGTTGAGGAGGCAGTTGGGGTGCGAGCGGAGAGCGCGTGATGGGGGTTCAGGGTCATACATCGGCTGGATCAGCCGCAACTTGCGCACAAAACCACTCACTCGCGGCGAGAGCCTCGTAGGCCGCGCCCCGTCGGCTGTTCGCGTCGACGGTCAACGAACGCTGCGCTTCTTCAGCGAAAATGGCGGAGGCGACTGACGCATCCCGGCGTACCTGTCGACGAACGTCCGGCACCTTGTCTGGCTCAGCGCGTGGCCCTTGCACAATTTCGCGAGCCTCAGCCAAATCTCGAGCCGAGACGACTGAGTACATCTGACCCAACTCAAGACGGTCAAACTGGCGGACGACCCGACCGCACACATCGGCCCCGAGATCAGCAGCAGGGTCAGCAAAGAAGCGCAGTGCACCAGGACCGTCCTCGATCACCTCCGCAAACAGCCAACGAGATGTGACTGATTCGAAATATGGATGGAACATCTCCTCAACGTGACTATTGGGAACCCAGTCGAGGAGCTGCTTATTACATTGCTGACAGGCCGGGACGAGGTTCGAAGCCGAGATCGCTAGGCCGCCAGCATGTGCCTTCGCGACAACGTGATCAAGGGTTGTTGCCTGGCAGTATTGGCAGTAGCTGCATAGGCCGAATCTCGCCATCGCCAGAATTGCGTCGTACTGCTTTCGGGAACCTCCGCGAGCGTCAGCTACTTGTCGCGTGTAGAACCAGCGCAACTCATCGTCTGTCACATCCTCAAGTTCAAAGTCTCGGGCGCGCACCTCGCATAGCCGCTGAGCCGCGACAAGTCCCTCTAGCACTGTTTCATTCTTGGCAAGGCCAGGGACAGCCAATGTCAAGCGATGCGCGAACCCACGATCACGCATACGACGAGCGCCCCCGCGGACCATCTCATCGGCTGAGATGGCTGGACGATCAACGGCCCACATTCTGCCGTCCGAGTACGTCAACAAGCGCACGCAAGATGGAGCGGCCTTCTGTTCCAACTTGGCCACCCAGTGCATCGAGCGCAGCCTCATACCCCTCATGGGCATGACGCTCCGCAGCCTCCCGGAGCAGTCGATGAAACCCCGTAGAGATGACCTCCAGCCCGAAGACTTCGTTAGTCAGGGTGCCAACATTCTCGCCGAATGTTTCAATCTGCGGCCGACTAATCCTGCCACTCTCGCCAATGCGATCAATCTTCCAAACGCAACTACGCGGCACTTCCTGAAGCACAACCGGGGAATGAGTCGCAATAATGGCGATACCATTCCGGTCAATCAATAGATCACTCAAAGCGCGGACGAATGCTGACAAGAGCGGCGGATGCAGGTGCGCCTCGGGTTCGTCCAGCAGAACGAGGCTCTTCTCGGACACGGTCTCCACCAACCGTGTGATAGTGAGAAGAACGATCTTGTGCCCCGAGCTCAACAACTTAAAGGTCGCTCCGATGTTCTCCAGCACCTCGTCCTCGGAAGTTCCGCTCCCGACGTCGTCCGCCGCGTCGGCTATGCCTGCAGCAGAAAATATTGGATCGCTCTCAAGCAGACGCAGTGCTCGCACCCATCGCGTACGCCGCGCCCCTCGCAGGCAAACACGCGCGGACTTCGTCATCTCACTCGCGATCGCTCTGGGCCCCTTAACCCGATCGGCATCATCTTTCGGCGCACCAACCCTCTTGAGACCTACGTAGTGGTAGGTAATGCCCTTCGTTCGGTCCTGAGGCGCGGAAAGCGGCTCAAATGCGTCGAAAGCGCTAAAAGACACCGAAACTAGGTTCGACACAACGGCCTCGTCAGCCTCATCACCAACACCACGCTTTACATGATGAGCCGCAAGGCGATTGAGAAACGTACTCTTGCCAACACCGTTTCGGCCTACGATAACGTGAATATTGGTGGGAGGCGCAGATTCAGGGATGACGGAGAACGAAACACTGGGGTGACCGGTGATGTACTTAAGTTTGTACTTGAGATCGAATGCAGTAAGGCGCACTCCACCCACCGCCAGGCGTGCGAACTGCTCCTGCACAGTCAGCATGGGTACAGATCGCAACAATGACACCTTGGTTACGTCTTCTGCCGCCGCCTTGGCCCGCAGGCTCGGAGACAGCGCAATATCTCGCAGGCCGGTCAGGATGGAGTCCCGCACTTCATCGCCGAGGCCCGTCAGCGCTTCGTAATAGTCCGTATCTTGACCAAGCGAAAAGAAGGATTTGGGCAATGTCGTGAAAGCCTCGGGCACGTCGGGTGACCTGCTCTGCCCCGGAACACCAGCGCCCTTGCCAGCGGGCCGCAGATCAAACTTTCCGACCTTTGTAGTGCCGAGCTGATGACGCTCGCCAGAGTCATCGACGTAGTCGACGGCATAGGTCGTTGCGTACTTGAACCAGTCGTCCCACTCGAGGTGCCGGAGATAGACAGTGTTTGGCTCGCGCGGTATTCGAAGATCGGCTGTCAAGAAGAACTGCATGGCAACGTTCCCTCCCAAGCTCGTGCGTTTCCCCAACGGCAGCCACTCATCATCGCCTTCGATGTTAGATAGTCAACAGGTGAGACCCGCAATTGCGGCAAGCCCAAATCATCTGATCCTCGCTCCGCTCGGGCTCCATGGGATGCAGACACTGCTCACAGTTCGGCACATCCAACGCCCGGTCACGTAGGCGACGGCGCTCCCTTGCCGCGTCGAGATCGTCCATGCTCGTTAGAGTATGGCAAGAACACCGGGCGTGCACGAGCTGCCGCTTGCGGTGCCGGTTTTGTGCCGGGAGAGCCACCAAAATCAATGCAGTCCTACTAGCACCAACCACGATGATTTCTGCGGAATCATGCGGGGAGTGATGACCAACAGGCACGCGTTGGCCCCACGAATCCAACTGAAAATCGAAAGGTCACCGGATCGATGCCGGTCGGAGCCACACGGGTGATCGTTACAATCACCCCAGAAACCCTCGCGTAGCTTCTACATCGCGGGGGTTTCGCCTTTCCCCTGATGCGAGCTCCCGGCGAGGCATGCACCGCCTCAAGAGCACACTGCGACAGAGCGGACAGCCGGTCGCTCCGCACAAGCCCGGACGATCCACGCGGTCGCAGCGGACGGACTCGGGCAGTCAGCGCCCGGATTCGCGCGCACTGAGGTTTGCGACCGCTTGGATGAAGTCGTGGGCGATCCCGGGGCCGGCCGAGCGGCGGGTGACGGCCCAGACTCTGCGTCGCTGGTTCGGCAGTGGACTGGCCGAGAGGTGCGTCATGTCGATCGAGCGGAGGGCTGTTCCGGGCATGGTGATGACGCCGAGGCCTGCGGCGACGAAGGATGCCTGGATGTTGATGTCCTCTGTGCGCAGTGAGACCCGCGGCTGGAAGCCCTCGGCGAGGCACACGGCTTCGATGCCGGCCTGGCAGCGGTCGCAACCGGCGATCCAGCTCGAGTCGCGGTGATTGGCGACCGTGTCGTTCGGCGTCGTGCTCAGCAGGTAGACCGGGTCGTCGTAGAGCTTGACCGCAGTGAAGTCGTCACCGACCGGCGCATCGTCGGGGCGGTGCATGAGAGCCACGTCCACTTCGTTCTGGCGCACCAGTTCGAGTGCGTCGATGGGGTGACTCTCCCGCAGCTCCAGAGCGATGTCCGGGTACGCAGCCCGCAGCTGCTGCAGCGCTGGCGGCACGAGCTCGAGAAGCGCGGACTGGAAGGCGGCGATACGCAACCTGCTGCGCAGCTGTCTGCTGAGAGCGGTGACCTCGGCGTGTGTCTCGTCGAGGCGCCGGAGGATCTCGCGGGCGCGTGCGGCGAGCAACTCCCCTTCCGGGGTGAGGACGATGCCTCGGCCGCGGCGAGCGGTCAGCGCCGAACCGACGTGCTCCTGCAGTCGCGCCAGATGGTGACTGACCGATGCCTGGGCGTAGTGCAGTTCCTCCGCGGCAGCGGTGATGGAGCCGGTGCGCGCAACGGCGTCGATGACGCGGAGCTGGTTGACCTCCATTCATCGACCATACCGATAGATGAGAAGAAATCAATGCCTTGATCGATGTGAGCGGCTCCGCGAGCATCGAGGTATGTCCAGTTCGAGCGCAGCAGCGGATCCGGGTTACAGCCTGTTGTTCCGTCATCGCGAATTCCGCGCTCTGTGGTTCGGGAGTGCGCTCGGCACCGCGTCGACCTCGATGGCGGGCCTCGCACTGGGCCTTCTCGTGCATGCCCAGACGGGCTCGGCGCTCCTCACGGCACTGGTCGTTTTCGGTCCGTCGCTTGCTCAGCTGTTCGGTGCGAGTTCGCTGATGTCGGCGGCGGACACGGTGCAGCCACGGGCGCTTCTTACGACGACGTCCGCTGCCATGGCAGCGGCATTCGCGACACAGGCGTCGTTCGACCTTCCGCCCGTCGGCCGGCTGGCCATAGTGGTCTGCGCATCGTTCGCACTCTCGCTTGCCGGCGGCGCCCGGTGGTGACTCCTGGCGGACGTCGTACCGGCTGACCGATATGCGCTTGCCCGTTCTGCGATGAACGTTTCGGTCGGGATGATGCAAGTGCTCGGGTTCGCCCTCGGCGGGCTGTTGGCTGCCTGGCTCGCACCCACGACGATCTTCTGGTTCGCTGCGGTGACCTCCTCGGCGGGCGCGCTGGTCAGCTGGTTCGGGATCGGGAAGCACGCCGCTCGTCGTTCCGGCCGCCCGGGCTTTCGCGCGACCTGGGCCGCCAACAGGCTTCTCCTGTCCGGATCATCGACCCGATGGCTTCTGCTCGCGCTCTGCGTCCCGAACGGTCTTGTGGCCGGATGCGAGGCCCTGTTCGTCTCGTACTCGCCGTCGGCGGCGGGGGTGTTCTTCATGGCGGGCGCTGCGGGGATGCTGGCGGGCGACATCCTCGTGGGGAGGATATTGACCGGCCGTTCCCGGCGGATCGCCACCGAGTGGTTGCGCCTGCTGTTGCCCATTCCGTTCCTCGTGTTCCTGTGCAACCCATCGGTCACGGTCGCAGCCGTGATGGTCGCAATCGGATCCATCGGGTATGCAGCGTCCTTGGGACAGCAGGAACTGCTCGTCGCGTTGACGCCGCGAGAGCTCACCGGCCAACTCCTGGGAGCCGAGTCCTCAGCCCGCGCCGCGTTTCAAGGCCTGGCGGCCGCGGTCGCCGGCACTCTTGCCGAGTTCGTCCCTACCGGGCTGGCGATCGGATTGCTGAGCGTCACCTCGATCACAGTCTCACTCGCGCTGAGTCCCGGCCTTCGTCGAGCTGCCGCTTCTGCGCCCCTCGTCCGCCCCGCCTACGCATCCCGTTGAGATGACGCACGACATGAACATGGAGATCCTTCCCGTCTTCGCCGGCCGCCCGCCCTCCCTCGATCACTGAGACTCCGACGCCCCGGGCTCGCCTGGGGACACCCTCCGACCAACAACGAAAGGACCGAAACAATGCGCAAGCTCATCGCCCAACAGTGGGTGACGCTCGACAACATCGTGGCTGAGGACGACGGCGGCCTTGGCTTCGTCTCCGGCGAACCCTTCGACGACAGCAGGAGCACTCCGTTCCGGGACAGCTCCATGGAGCTGATCGACTCGGTGGACACCATGATTCTCGGTGCCAACACGTACCGGCAGTCGACGGGATGGGCCACCGCCACCGACCAGGGCGAGTACGGCCGCAAGCTCAATGAGCTGACCAAGGTCGTCGCCTCCCGCACCCTCGAGGAGGCTCCCTGGGGTGACTTTCCGGCCGGAACGGTGACTGCCGACCCGGAGGCGACGATCCGCGAGCTGAAGCAGCAGAGCGGCAGGCACCTGTGGTTGTGGGGCAGCCTGTCCCTCATGCAGTCGCTCTTCGACGCCGAGCTCATCGATGAGGTGCGACTCCTCGTCTGCCCGACGACGCGCGGCACCGGCCACCGCTTCTTCCAAGACCGTCAGGATCTCTCCCTGATCGAAGCGACCGGCTTCGACAACAACATCGTTCTGCTCCGGTACGAGGTGAAGCACTGATGGCCATCAGACTCGACAACGTCGGCATCGCCGTCCGCGACATCGAAGAAGCGATCTCCTTCTTCACCGACCTCGGCCTCACCGTTCTCGGGCGCGACACGGTCAGCGGCGAATGGGCCGATACCGCCGTCGGCCTCGATGGCAACCATGCCAAGATCGCGGTCCTGCAGACACCGGACGGTCACGGTCGGCTCGAGTTCTTCGAATACATCCACCCGGACGCGATCGAGACCGCGCCGACCCTTCCCAACGACATCGGGATGCACCGCGTCGCCTTCAACGTCGATGACATCGACGAGGCCCTCGCTATCGCGGCGAAGTACGGCTACCACCCGCTTCGCGGAGTGGCGACCTACGAGGACTACTACAAGCTCACCTACCTGAGGGGGCCCAGCGGCATCCTGGTGATGTTCGCACAGCAGCTCAAGCCGATGTGAGCGGGCAGCCATTCCGCCCGCTTCAGGTCGGGACGTGCTCCTGGCGGACCCGACCCTCGGTCGCCTTCTCGATGTACCCGAAGTCGTGGTCGGAGTGCAGGATCACTGCGTCGGCGCGGTTCGTCGGGTTCTCATAGCCGGTTGATAGCAGGTCCTGCAAACCTGGCGCAGGAGGTGCAGCACCATGTCGACACCGTCAGAGCAGTCGCAGGGCCGCCACGCATCACCGCAAGAGGGTGCTGTCCTCGAGGTGGCCGACCTCGTCGTGAGGTACGGCGCCCGCACGGCGGTCGATGGCATCGGCTTCTCGATCGCGCGCGGCGAGATCCTGGGCCTGCTCGGCCCGAACGGCGCCGGCAAGACCACGACGCTGAACGTGATCGAGGGTCTGCGCAGTCCGGTGAGCGGATCCGTGACCGTCGACGGGATCGACGCTCTCCGTCATCCGATCGACGCCCACGCACGCATGGGCGTCCAGCTGCAGAGCTCGGGATTCCAGCCCGAGCTGAGCATCGAGCAGCTGCTGCGCCTATACGCCGGGCTCTACGGCGTGCACCTGTCGCGCACCGCGGCGAGAGAGGCACTCGACGGAATCGGACTGGAGCAGGAGGCTTCCAAACGGCTCAAGGGGTTGTCCGGCGGTCAGGCCCAGCGCTTCTCGCTGCTGATCGCGACCCTGCACGATCCGCTGCTGCTCCTGCTCGATGAGCCGACGAGCGGGCTGGATCCGCAGTCCCGTCGCAGCCTGTGGCAGCGCATCGAGGCGTCCCGGCGCCAGGGTGGCAGCATCCTGCTCACGACGCACTCGATGGAGGAGGCGCAGGCGGTGTGCGACCGCATCGTGATCATCGACCACGGCCGGATCGTCACCACCGGCAGCCCGGCCGAGCTCATCGCCACCCACCGCGAGGATCCGCGCGTGCTCGCGATCGCGCACGGCGACCCCACCCTCGAAGACGTCTTCATCGCCCTGACCGGAAGTGATCTCCGTGACTGACGCTGCCATCGCCCGTCCCCCGATCGGGCTGACTCTGCGGTCCCTGCTGAGCGCAGACTTCATCGTGATCCTGCGCAGCCGGCAGACGCTGATCCTGAATCTGGCCGTGCCGATCCTCATGCTCATCATCACGAATCAGGCTGCTCGCCGCGGTGGCGGCGGGTTCGGCGCCGGCGGGCCGAGCCTGATGATCGCGTTGGCGCTGAGTTATGGGCTGCTGTCGTCGGCGCTGCTGGGCTACTCGATCACCGTCGCGCGAGACCGGGAGGCGGGCGTCTTCCAGCGGCTTCGCGTCACGCCCACCCCGACCTGGGCGATCATGGTGAGCCGCCTGA
>Ga0308158_10002081_pt1 | contig 19610 bp, 21 predicted proteins | sample PhyBR2_FD_201038 | JGI IMG/M metagenome (GOLD analysis project Ga0308158, IMG submission 201038) | Phyllosphere microbial communities from UC Gill Tract Community Farm, Albany, California, United States - DLSLB.R2 | ecosystem: Host-associated > Plants > Phyllosphere > Unclassified | place: USA...
CTGGTGGTTCGTCGCGTAACGGTCGCGATTCAGAGTCGAAGCGCCTTGGCGTAAAGAAGTTCGGTGGCGAAGCTGTCGTTTCTGGCAACATCATCGTGCGCCAGCGCGGCACGAAGTGGCATCCGGGCGCCAATGTTGGCCTCGGTAAAGACCATACTATTTTTGCTACCACCAACGGTTCCGTTGCTTTCCGCACGAAAGCCAACGGCCGTACCTACGTATCGGTTAACCCGATCGCGGAAGCAGCAGAGTAAGCCGGACCTCTATAAAGTACCGGCGTCCCATGGACCCGGTACATATGGCGACCTGCCAGAAGATCGAAGGGAAGATGGGACAACCATCTTCCCTTTTTTCATCTGGAGGACAGAACAATGGTCGTCGAAGTTTTAGAAGAAGATTATTACGAGAGCTGTAGTGAGCGGGAGGCCAGCTATGCTGATCTCTCGCCTGGTTTAGATTGCCCCGTCCTTGTCACCGAACGGCTGGTGCTTCGCCCGCCGCACACCGAAGACGTGGATGCAATTTCCTATCTTGCCAATAACACCCGCGTCTCCACCATGCTCGCCCGTATGCCTCATCCATACACCCGCGAAAATGCAGTCGATTTTGTCGAGCGCGTGCGAAAAGGCGAGATGGGCAATTGCATTTACGCAATTACCCAAGCTGAAACCGGCATATTTATGGGCTGTTGTGGCATCCACGCGCATAAACACGGCGAGGGCCTGGAGATCGGCTATTGGCTCGGTGAACCCTATTGGGGGCATGGTTTTGCCACTGAAGCTGCGCATGTACTGATTGATCTGGCTTTCCGGGCAACGCCTATAGAACGGCTGCATGTTTCGTGCCGTGTCAGCAATGACGGCTCAAGGCGGGTGATCCATAAATGCGGCTTTCAGTTCAGCGGAATGGGCATGTCGGATTCACTTGCCGTCGGTAACGTTCCTGTCGAACGTTACGTTCTCGACCGTCGGACATGGATCGGGCTGAGAAGCTGGCAGTCATAGTTATAAAAACTGGCCCTGTGGCCTCAACTGCAGGGCCGATAATGATCGGGGAATGAAATGATCGATATTCACGCGGTAAGCCGCGAGCGGGTTATCTTACGTGCGCTCGACAAGGGCGATCTGCATCGGTTTCGGGCCATTCGACTATCGGCGCTACAGCTTGCGCCGCAGACATTCGGATCGAGTTTTGAGGAAGAAAACGCCTATTCTGACAGCGTGTTTGCTCGACGTCTGGAACAGGTGAATGGCAATGTCATTTACGGTGCCTTTGACGGCGAAAACCTGATGGGCATTGCCGGGCTTTATCGGCACGAGCGCAAGTCCGAGCGGCATCGCGGCACTCTGGTCAGTGTCTATGTTGCGCCGGAAGCCCGTGGATTGGCTCTTGGTAAGGCGCTTGTTGAACGGATCATTGAACATGCAGCGCAGCATGTGGTGATACTGGATGCGAAAGTCGTGGCCACCAATGAACCTGCGAAGCGCATCTATCATGGCCTTGGCTTCAAACCCTATGGCGTTGAGCCTAAGTCGCTTTTCGTGCAGGGGCAGTATCTGGATCAGGAGCTGCTCTATATCGATTTCAGCGATCCTGCACGGAAACTGAATGTAGGCTGAAACCAGTGTCGTCGAGTGGATTGAATTTGACATTTGTTCGTCGCCTGCAACGGAGTGATGCAAATGTCGGAATCAGACCACTAGCTGTTTGCAGGACAAGGGTTTTGCTGTAATTGCAAATCGGATTGCGCGAGATTGCGTGCGGTCCCAAGTTTAAGACGCGCTACGATACAAGTTTCGAATGCGTCACAAGAGGTAAGTTCAATGAAATTTCTCGATCAGGCCAAGATTTACATTCGCTCCGGCGCGGGCGGTGCAGGCGCTGTTTCGTTCCGGCGCGAGAAGTTTCTTGAATTCGGCGGTCCTGACGGCGGTGATGGCGGGCGCGGCGGCGATGTCTGGGTCGAGGCGGTAGACGGCCTCAATACGCTGATCGATTATCGCTACCAGCAGCACTTCAAGGCCAAGACGGGTATGCATGGCATGGGCCGTAACATGACCGGCGGCAAGGGCGATGATGTCGTGCTTAGAGTGCCGGTTGGTACGCAGATTTTTGAAGAAGATAATGAAACGCTGATTTGCGACATTACTCAACTCGGTCAGCGTTATCGTCTTGCCAAGGGTGGCAATGGTGGCTTTGGCAATCTGCATTTTACAACGTCAACAAACCGTGCGCCGCGCCGCGCTAATCCCGGCCTCGACGGTATTGAGCGCACCATCTGGCTGCGTCTGAAACTGATTGCTGATGCCGGTCTGGTTGGATTGCCTAATGCGGGCAAATCCACATTCCTTGCAAGTGTGACAGCGGCCAAGCCAAAGATTGCCGATTATCCTTTTACTACGCTGCATCCTAACCTCGGTGTTTCGCGTGTTGACGGACGTGAGTTTGTGATTGCCGATATTCCTGGCCTGATCGAAGGCGCAAGCGAAGGCGTGGGCCTTGGCGACCGCTTCCTTGGCCATGTCGAGCGCACGCGTGTGCTGTTGCATCTGGTGTCGGCGCAGGAAGAAGATGTGGCAAAGGCTTACACAGTCATTCGTGGCGAGCTTGAAGCCTACGAGCACGGTCTTGCTGAAAAGACGGAAATTGTAGCGTTATCGCAAATTGATACGCTTGATCCGGATGCGCGCAAGATCAAGATCAAGGCACTGAAAAAGGCCTGCGGTCGTGATCCGCTGCTGCTTTCTGCTGTCAGTCATGAAGGTCTGAACGATACGCTGCGTCAGCTTGCAAGCGTAATTGACAAGAGCCGGGCTGCTGAAGCGGGTACAGCGGAAGCCGACGACTGAGCATAATTGAGTGCGGCGAGGGAAAGAAAGCATGCTGAAACAACTCAAAGACTATCGCCGCATCGTCATCAAAATCGGTTCCGCCCTGCTGGTGGACCGATCAACCGGTCTCAAGCAGAACTGGCTTGAAACACTGGGCCAGGACATTGCCAATCTGTCGCGTGCAGGTGTGGAAGTCCTGGTTGTTTCTTCAGGGGCTATTGCACTTGGCCGCACGGTTCTTGGTCTGCCGAAAAAATCGTTAAAGCTTGAGGAAAGTCAGGCAGCAGCCGCCGCCGGTCAGATTGCGCTTGCCAAGGCTTACGCCGACGTACTCGGCAGTCATGGCATCAAGTCCGGCCAGATTCTGGTGACACTTTCAGACACCGAAGAGCGCCGCCGCTATCTTAATGCACGCGCGACCATTGAAACGCTTTTAAAGCTTGGTGCGGTCCCGATCATCAATGAAAATGATACGGTCGCGACAACCGAAATCCGTTATGGCGACAATGACCGGCTGGCAGCGCGTGTTGCCACTATGATGGGCGCCGATCTGCTGATCCTTCTTTCGGACATTGACGGGCTTTATACGGCGCCTCCGCACAAGGATCCGAACGCGCAGTTTCTACCGCTTGTTACAACGATTACTCCCCAGATTGAGGCCATGGCGGGTGCGGCTGCATCCGAACTTTCGCGCGGTGGCATGAAGACCAAGCTAGATGCTGGCAAGATTGCCAATGCTGCAGGCACGGCAATGATCATCACATCCGGCACGCGCATGGCGCCGCTTTCTGCCATTGATCGTGGAGAGCGCGCGACCTTGTTTGAGCCGTCGCGTGCACCGGTCAATGCCTGGAAGACATGGATTTCCGGCAATCTGGAACCTGCGGGAAAACTGCTGGTCGATGCCGGTGCGGCCAAGGCGCTGAAGTCCGGGAAATCACTGCTTCCAGCAGGTGTGAAAGAGATTGAAGGCCAGTTCGAGCGCGGCGATACGGTTGCAGTGCTGAACGAAGAGCGTCGTGAAATCGCGCGGGGACTGATTTCTTACGATGCTGATGATGCGCGCAAAATTGCCGGGCATAAAAGCGATGAGATTAGTACCATTCTTGGCTATGATGCGCGTGCTGCGATGATCCACCGCAATGATCTGGTGGTGCGCGGTGTGACTGCGGTTGAGACAGAAGAAGCATGAAGGGGGAGCGGATGCTGAACAAAGTGGACGGCGGAGACAACATTGCGGCCATCATGGCAGAGGTTGGTCGCAAGGCCAAAGCTGCCGCAGCACCACTCGCAATTGCAAGCGCTGAGCAAAAGAACAAAGCTCTGCTTGCCGGTGCCGATGCGATCCTTGCAAGCAAAGATGCTATTCTTGAAGCCAATAAGCTTGATCTCGCCAATGCGGTAGAGAGCGGTATGGCTGCATCATTCGTTGACAGACTGACGCTTGATGACAGCCGCATTCATGCGATCGCCGATGGTATTCGTGCCGTCGCTGCTTTGGCCGATCCTGTCGGTGAAATGATTGCTGAATGGGATCGTCCTAATGGTCTGCATATCGAGCGCGTTCGCACGCCGCTTGGTGTGATAGGCGTGATCTATGAAAGCCGCCCTAATGTGACGGCAGATGCTGGCGCTCTCTGTCTCAAGGCTGGTAATGCGGTAATCTTGCGTGGCGGTTCAGATTCCGCCCACTCATCAGCTGCAATTCACAAGGCTCTTGTGAAGGGCCTTGAAGCGGAGGGTTTGCCTGCGAATGCGATCCAGATCGTGCCCGTAACAGACCGTGCTGCTGTTGGCGAAATGCTGAAAGGTCTGAACGGTGCTATTGACGTGATTGTGCCACGCGGCGGCAAAAGCCTTGTTGCACGCGTGCAATCCGAAGCGCGTGTTCCGGTTTTCGCGCATCTTGAAGGCATCTGTCATCTCTATGTCGATGCTTCTGCTCAGCTCGATATGGCGCGCGCCATTGCGGTCAATGCCAAGATGCGCCGTACCGGTATTTGTGGCTCCGCTGAAACGCTTCTCGTGGATCGCGCAGTTGCCGCAACGCATCTTGTACCGATTTTGCAGGATCTGGCCGCGAAGGGTTGTGAAATTCGCGGGAGCGACGAAGTGAGGGTGCTTTATCCCAATGCCAAGGCTGCAACCGACGAAGACTGGTCGACCGAATATCTTGATGCGATCATTTCCGTAAAGCTGGTCGATGGCGTTTCGGGTGCGATTGAGCACATCAATCGCTACTCCTCGCATCACACCGAGGCTATTATCGCTGAGGATGCGGGAGCCGTGGCGCGGTTTTTCAATGAGATCGATTCGGCTATTCTGCTGCACAACGCCTCGACCCAGTTTGCTGATGGTGGTGAGTTCGGAATGGGTGCCGAAATCGGTATCGCCACCGGTAAGATGCATGCGCGCGGGCCTGTGGGCGTCGAGCAACTGACCTCTTTCAAATACCGCGTTCGTGGCAACGGACAAGTTCGTGGTTAGGCTCGGCATGATCTTATTTGATCGAAGCGGGATCATGCGCTGATGCGTTTCGGCTTCGGGCTTTCCGCACTGAAAGAGCATTATCCAGATGTCGATGCGCATTATCTGCGCATGCCCTATGTCGAAAAGGGTATGACGGTCGGTTTGTTTGGCGGCTCGTTCAATCCTCCGCATGGTGGCCATGCACTGGTGGCAGAAATTGCGATCCGACGGCTGAAGCTTGATCAGCTCTGGTGGATGGTGACACCTGGCAATCCGCTGAAAGACACCCGTGAACTGGCACCGCTTGCTGATCGGCTCAAATTGAGCGAAGAGGTGGCAAGTGATCCGCGCATCAAGGTGACAGCTTTAGAGGCAGCCTTTAATGTGCGTTACACGGCCGATACGCTGGCCCTCATTCGCAAGGCCAATCCCGGTGTGCATTTCGTCTGGGTTATGGGGGCCGACAACCTTGCATCGTTCCACCGTTGGCAGCGTTGGCGCGAGATAGCGCAGAATTTTCCAATTGCTGTGATTGATCGTCCGGGTTCAACACTGGCTTATTTGTCGTCGCGCATGGCGCAGACATTTTCCGATAGCCGACTTGATGAGCATTATGCGCCCGTGCTGGCGCGTCGCACACCGCCTGCCTGGACGTTCATTCACGGGCCGCGTTCTTCGCTTTCCTCAAGCGCGCTACGCAAACAGAAATTGAAAAAGTGAACGGCCCTTTAAGGTCAGGACTCTTGAAAGAATACAGGGACTCTGCCTATCTTAGGCATGTACGGTGCTTATGACTGCCGTACTGCGTTGTTCTTGTCGGAAAGGAACTACACTGAGAACAGCAATTGAGAAGAAGGCTCACCACGCGCCTTCACCGGTCGGGATGAACGAAACGGCTTTCGTGTCCCAGACCTTCGACGCGGCTTTGGCCAGTCTCGAAAACTCCAAAGCAGAATCCATTATCCCCATCGACATTCGCGGAAGATCTTCGATCGGCGATTATATGATCGTTGCGTCGGGTCGTTCGCATCGTCATGTGACGGCTGTCGCCGATCATCTTTTGCAGGCGCTCAGTCAAATGGGCTGCAAAAATGTTCGGGTCGAAGGGCTCGAGGGCGGTGATTGGGTTCTCATCGATACAGGCGATATTGTCGTCCATATTTTCCGTCCGGAAATCCGTGATTTCTACAATCTGGAAAAGATCTGGATCAACGACGATATCGAAGATCAGCGCGCGTCGGGAACGGTGCACTGATCAAGTCGTAAGAGGGCGCTATGCGTGTGAGTGTGTTTGCCGTGGGCCGGATGAAGGCCGGCCCCGAGCGGGAGTTGGTCGAGCGTTATTTCGACCGGTTTTCCAAGGCTGGGCCGCCATTAGGCCTCGAATTTGCGGGTGTGAACGAGATACCCGAAAGCCGCGGACAAACGGCTGATCTGCGTAAGGCCGAAGAAGCACAGCGTATCCATGAAGCGCTTGATAATGGCGCAGCCCTCATATTGCTCGACGAGCGTGGCAAGGCGCTGGGTTCCGAGGCTTTTGCGGAGCGGATTGGCCGCATGCGGGACGATGGCAAGCGGCAGCTGATTGTCGCCATTGGCGGCCCGGACGGACATGATCCTGCTTTGCGTTCGCGGGCAGACCTGGTTCTGGCGCTGGGCGAACTCACATGGCCGCATCAGATCGCGCGTATATTGATAGCTGAGCAGTTATACCGTGCTGCCACAATTCTTGCGGGCCATCCCTATCATCGGTCCTAGAACATTTCCTGTTTTGATTGAATCATTGGAAATGCGTCTCAGTTTTTGTTTTTGCGCGCATCTTGCTCCGAAAACCGTTTTACACTTTTCGGGATGCGCTCTAGTGCTGGACACTGTCATGGTTGGATAAGCAACGATGCATATCACTAGGCTCGATCACATACAGCTGGCAATGCCAAAGTGTGAGGAAGATAAAGCCCGTGCTTTTTATGAGGGGCTTTTGGGAATTCCGGAAGTACCCAAGCCGCACAATCTGGCCGCAAGAGGTGGTTGCTGGTTCGAGCAAGGTTCGTTGAAAATTCACCTCGGTATTGATCCCGAATTTGCTCCCGCGCGCAAAGCGCATCCAGCCTTCATTGTTAAGGCGCTGACAAAGCTAATCGAAACGCTGACTATGGCCGGTGTCTCTGTTGTTGAGGATGAACCGCTGGTTGGTTACGCAAGATGCTATATCTCTGATCCATTCGGAAACCGTATCGAGTTGATGGAACCGCTCGCGCCATGACGGTTATAATTGGCTTCACCGGTTTATGGTTGATGGTTCGTTAACGGTATGCGGCTAGTTTTGGCCTTGTTTATTTCTGATATAGCGCGCCATGAGTCCTTTTCGCCTTCTCAAAAAGCCTAATCTGTCTGCCGTGTTGCGGACGGGCTTTGTCGCGACCGCTCTTTGGGCGGGAATGCCGCAGGTTTTTGCGCAGGAAGCGCTTCAAGAACAACGCGAGAAGACGGCAAGTGAATACGAGCAACTTAGCACCGAATTGTCGGTAACGGGCGATAAGCTCAAACAGCTTGAAAACGAGGTGGCAAACCTCAAAAAAGATCAGGCGACCATTACCGCGGCGCTGATACAATCAGCCAAGACCGACAAGAAATTACAGCAGGATATCGCAGCTAGTGCCGACAAGCTCTTATCTCTGCGTGAGCAGGAAGATGGCATTCGCAATTCCTTGCGTGCGCGACGCAGCATTCTCGCTGAAGTGCTGGCAGCCCTCCAGCGGATGGGATTGAACCCGCCACCCGCCATTCTCGTACGGCCCGACGATGCCCTGGCATCGGTACGCAGTGCCGTGCTGCTTGGAGCGGTTGTGCCTGAAATGCGGGAGCAGGTGGAAGAGCTTACAAGCGATCTTCAGGATATGCAGCGTGTCACCGCTTCGATTACCCAGGAGCAGGATAAGCTCAAGGAAACGCGTACCGCGCAGGCCGAAGAGCAGAAGCGTCAATCACTTCTTCTTGAAGAAAAGAAGAAATTGCAGGCACAATCCGAGCAGGAAATCGAGGCGCAGCGCAAGCGTTCCGAAGAACTCGCGGCCAAGGCGAATACCCTCAAGGAACTGCTCGACGGACTTGATGAGCAGATGGCAGGGGTTCGTGATGCAGCTGATGCCGCACGCAAGGCGGAAGCCGAACGTCTTGCAAAAGCGCAAGAAAAGGCCGGAGAAACAACACCCGATCAGAACCGCCTGCATGCACAGATCGATTTTGCATCATTGCAGGGAAAGCTGGGATTGCCTGCCGCGGGCAAGACAATTCGACATTTTGCTGAAAAGGACGGTGTTGGTGGCAACATGATGGGGCAGGTGGTCGAAACATTACCCGCTGCCACGATTACGTCACCTTCCGATGGCGTTGTGCTTTATGCAGGTACATTCAGATCTTATGGGCAGCTCTTGATCCTGGACGCTGGCGGCGGATATCATATCGTGATGGCTGGCATGGGTCGAATCGATGTGGCGCAAGGTCAGTTCGTGTTGGCGGGTGAACCTGTCGGCGCAATGGGTGAAAAACTTCTCGCAAGTGTTGCACCGATAGAGATGGGCAATGGCGCGCCATTGCTTTACATTGAGTTTCGAAAGGATGGAAAACCCGTTGATCCGGCCCCGTGGTGGTCTGAACGGCTTTCTGGAAGGACACAAAATGATACGTAAACTGTCGCTGCTGTTCGCCGGAGCCCTGATGGGGGCGTCAGCCATGGTGATGGTTCAGGGCGCGCCTGCTTCCACTGCCTTTGCGGCAGCGGGGAAAGACAGCGATGTCTATAAGGACCTTGCACTCTTCGGTGATATTTTCGAGCGTGTGCGTCAGCAATATGTGACGCCGCCGGATGACAAGAAGCTGGCCGAAAGCGCGATCAACGGCATGTTGACCTCGCTCGATCCGCACTCCTCCTATCTCAACCCGGAAGCTGCGCAGGATATGCGCGTGCAGACCAAGGGTGAGTTCGGTGGTCTTGGTATCGAAGTGACAATGGACAATGATCTTGTGAAGGTCATCGCGCCGATTGACGATACGCCTGCCTCCAAGGCCGGTGTTCTCGCAGGTGACCTGATCAGCAAGATTGACGGACAGGAAGTTCGTGGCCTGAGTCTGAACGACGCCGTTGAAAAGATGCGCGGTGAAGTTGGAGCGCCGATTGAGCTCACACTTATTCGTCAAGGTGCCGACAAGCCGATTACGCTCAAGATCGACCGCGCTGTCATCAAGGTGAAGGCAGTTCGCTCGCGGGTTGAGAATGATGTTGGCTATCTGCGCGTGATTTCCTTCACCGAGCAGACTTCTGAAGATCTCAAGAAGGCGATCAAGGATATTCAGGAGAAGCTGCCGGGCGACAAGCTCAAAGGCTATGTGCTCGACCTTCGCCTTAATCCAGGTGGTCTGCTTGATCAGGCCGTGGCTGTTTCAGACACGTTCCTCGATAAGGGTGAAATTGTTTCGACCCGTGGTCGTGATCCGCAGGATGTAACCCGCTTCGACGCACGCAAGGGGGATCTTGTTGATGGCAAGCCGGTGATCGTGTTGATCAATGGCGGCTCGGCGAGCGCTTCGGAAATCGTTGCCGGTGCTCTTCAGGATCATCGCCGTGCGACCGTGCTTGGCACGCAGTCTTTCGGCAAGGGTTCCGTGCAGACGATCATCCCGCTTGGTGAAAATGGCTCGCTGCGTCTGACGACAGCGCTCTATTACACGCCATCGGGCAAGTCGATCCAGGGCAAGGGCATCACGCCGGATATCAAGGTTGAACAGCCATTGCCTCCAGAACTGCGCGGCGAGGATGTTGTTCGCGGTGAGTCCGAACTCAAAGGTCACATCAAAGGCAATGCTGAAGACGATCAGGGATCGGGCTCTGCAGCCTATGTTCCGCTTGAGCCGAAGGATGACGTTCAGCTCAACGAAGCGCTGAAGCTTCTGCGGGGTGAAGAAGCCAATGCTGCCTTCCCGCCAGATCCTAAAAAGGGCGTTTTGAACTGACCTGCCTTTGAAGGCGAATGAAACAACAAACGCGGAAGTTCAGGCTTCCGCGTTTTCTTTTGTCGCAGTTGATGGCGGCCCCAATTAAGATCGGTCGTTGGAGCTGTTGTAACTAATTGTTTTTACGCATTATCCTGCGCAAAACCGCTTCGCACTTTTGCTGGAAATGCTTTAATAACATTGAAGCGCTATGAGCGGACGCATATCAATTGTCGCATATCCCGGCGAATACATGGAGAACACGATGTCGAAGCATAAAGGTCTTGTCGATCCAGAAAGCCTGCCTTATCGCCCTTGTGTTGGGTTGATGGTGCTCAACAAAGAAGGTCTCGTCTGGGCCGGTCGGCGCATCGTTATTCCGGGCGATGAGATGGATGGGGCAACACAGCTTTGGCAGATGCCGCAAGGTGGTATCGATAAGGGCGAAGATCCCGCGGTTGCATCGCTGCGCGAGCTTTATGAAGAAACCGGCATGAAGTCGGTCTCGCTGCTTGCTGAAGCCCCAAACTGGATCAACTATGATCTGCCGCCGCGTCTGGTTGGACAGGCGCTCAAGGGTAAATATCGCGGACAGACCCAAAAGTGGTTCGCCTATCGCTTTGAAGGCGATGAGAGCGAGATTGCGATCAATCCACCCCCCGGTGGCCATACGGCTGAATTCGAAGAATGGGCGTGGAAGCCGATGCAGGAACTGCCGGATTTGATCGTGCCGTTCAAGCGCAAGGTCTATGAAGATGTGGTAGCAGCCTTCAAACATCTGGCGCCTTAATTCTCATAGCCTCTTGTTTGACAGGCCAACATATTGTCAACTCGTCATTGATGCGTCGCGGGATGCATTTTGAGATGGAGAATTGCTTATGGATGGTGGAAGTCTTCTCGTATTTCTATTGGTCGGCCTGATTGCTGGCTGGCTTGCCGGCAAAGTGGTTCAGGGCGGTGGTTTCGGCCTGATCGGTAATATCATTGTCGGTGTAATCGGCGCTTTCTTCGCAGGCTGGCTCTTGCCACGATTGGGATTCTCGGTCGGCGGCGGTATTATCGCGGCCATCGTCAATGCCTTTATCGGCGCTGCGATCCTTCTTGTTATTCTGCGTATCGTTAAACGCGTCTGACGGCGCGCTTCAACCTTGAATACAGGCCCGGTTTTTCAAAAGCCGGGCCACTCCTTTTCAAAGTTCAATCCAATGACACCGAATTCGCGACTGTCTCTCGGTCTGGCTCTGACCGCATCGGCAGGCTTTATTGATGGAATTGCTTTTCTGGAATTGGGCGGCTTTTTTGCCTCCTTCATGAGCGGCAACACCACACAGCTGGGGCTCGCTATTTTCGGCCAACCGGATGCGATGGGACGGGTAATCATCTGGCTTCCCGCCGCTCTAATCGCATTATTTTTTGTGGGTGCATTTCTGGGTACGCTTACAGTGCGCGCCCACGGCAAGAACGGTAGCCTTGCAGTCATGGCAAGCGTGGCGGTGATCCTTCTTCTGGTCAGTGTCTTGCGTCATGAAGGGCTCAATCTGATCCACCCAGTGCTAGCTCTGGCCGCCGCCATGGGTGCGCAGAATGCCGCCGTACAGCCGATAGGCTCAGCGCGCCTTGGTGTGACTTATGTAACCGGAACTTTGTTTAATTCTGCTGCTGATCTTGCCGGTTCCTTGCGTGGTGAAACACCACGCTGGCGTTGGTTGCAACATTTCGCGGTTTGGCTGTCCCTGATGATTGGTGCTGTTTTGGGTGGCTTTTCGCATTATTTCATTGGCCTTGATGCGCTTTTTATTCCAGCAGCTATGATTATCGGTGTGATGGGAATTTACTGGCGAGCAAATTAGAGCGCCTATCTGATTGAAGCAGATTGGAGCTCTAGTTATTTTTTACGCGCACCTTATCCGAAAATTGTTTTATATTTTGGGGATGCGTTCTAACTAAACAGCGATTTCTCGTTCTCCACCAGTTCAGAGATCAAAGCTGAAACGGCAGTAACGCGCCGCAGGGTGCGTGCGGATTCATGATAGGTCAGCCAATAGGCCCGGCGGATGATCCGATCAGGCAGGACTGGCACCAGATTGGGATCAGCGCGAGCGATGAACGCGTGCAGAATACCTATACCGGCACCTGCACGTACTGCTTCGACCTGGCCCAGCGCACTTGAGACCTCAAAAGCAGGCTTCCAGTCGCGGCTGATTTCCGGCGCATAGGCCAGTGAGGGATTGATCACCAGATCTTCCACATAGCCTATTGTCCGATGATGGTTCAAATCTTCGACGCTTTCAGGCATGCCATTCGCTTCGAGATAAGAGCGATGGGCAAAAAGGCCCAGCGTATAATCGACCAGCCTGCGGGCAATAAGCCGCCCTTGTTCCGGGCGCTCAACCGTGATGGCGATGTCTGCTTCACGTCGTGACAACGAGAAAGAGCGGGGCACCGGCACGAGCTGGATCGTGAGATCGGGATATTGTTGTGTCAGCCTTGCAAGTCTTGGAGCGAGAAACGTGACGCCAAAACCATCGGGTGCGCCGATCCGCACTGTGCCTGATACTGCGATATCGGCATTGCCGACTTGCGAACGCGCGGAAAGCATCTCTGCTTCCATGCGTTCGGCTGCAAGCAGAAATTCCTCACCCGCCTGCGTGAGTGTCGACCCGTTGGTCCGGCGCGTCAGCAGCGTCGTGGAAAGAGCAGCCTCAAGTGCAGTCAGTCTGCGGGCAACTGTTGTGTGGTTGAGGCCAAGCCTTTTGGCCGCGCCCAGAATCTGCCCAGAGCGCGCCACTGCGAGGAATATGCGGATATCGTCCCAGTTCATGGTGTTCTTTGCTTAAGCGTAATCTTAATTTGAGCATGACCTTGTCCGAAAACCGCGACGCACTTTTCGGGATCATGCTCTACCGTACTATAGAATATGCACAACGGATACGCTTTTCAGTGTCTTGCAATTGTGAATTTGCAGAGTCAGGATGACTACTAAGATGGCGGTTTTGAATCTGCCAGATGGAACCAGAATTCAGGGAGGTCTTTTCGATGCGTACTGTAGGACATTTCATCGGCGGCAAACATGTCGCTGGCAAAAGCGGTCGTTCGTCGGATATTTTTCAGCCGCTTGATGGCACGGTGCAAGGCACTGTTGCTCTCGCCACAAAAGACGAAGTCCGCGCGGCGGTAGAAAACGCCAAGGCTGCACAGCCAGCATGGGCTGCAACCAATCCGCAGCGTCGTGTTCGTATTCTGCGCAAGTTCCTTGAACTGGTTGAAGCCGAATATGACAGCCTTGCAGAACTGCTTGCACGTGAACATGGCAAAACCATTGCTGACGCCAAGGGCGATATTCAGCGCGGTCTTGAAGTGGTTGAGGTTTGCCTCGGCTCCGCTCATATGCTGAAGGGCGAATTCACCGACAATGCGGGGACGGGCATCGACACCTATTCCATGCGCCAGCCGCTGGGTGTGGTCGCCGGTATTACCCCATTCAATTTCCCGGCGATGATTCCGCTGTGGAAGGCCGGACCCGCGATTGCTTGCGGCAATGCTTTTGTGTTGAAGCCGTCCGAGCGTGATCCAGGTGTGCCGATGCGCCTTGCCGAACTGTTCATGGAAGCCGGTCTTCCAGCTGGTATTTTCAACGTTGTCAATGGCGACAAGGATGCCGTTGATGCGCTGCTCGATGATCCTGACGTTCAGGCTATTGGTTTCGTTGGTTCCACACCGATTGCGCAGTATATTTACGGACGTGGCTGCTCCAATGGCAAGCGCGTGCAGTGCTTTGGTGGTGCAAAGAACCACATGCTGATTATGCCTGATGCCGATATGGATCAGACTGTTGATGCGCTGATCGGCGCCGGTTACGGTTCGGCTGGTGAACGCTGCATGGCGATCTCGGTTGCAGTTCCTGTTGGTGAAGACACCGCAAACCGCCTGATGGAAAAGCTGATCCCACGCGTTGAATCACTCAAAATTGGTCCTTCGACCGATAATTCAGCCGATTACGGCCCAGTTGTCACCAAGGCAGCGCTTGATCGCATTCGCGGTTATGTCGATCTCGGTGTCGAAGAAGGCGCAAAGCTCGTCGTCGATGGCCGTAATTTCAAGATGCAGGGCTATGAAAACGGCTTCTACATGGGTGGTTGCCTGTTCGATAACGTCACGTCGGACATGCGCATCTATAAGGAAGAAATCTTCGGTCCGGTTCTCTCGGTTGTTCGGGCCAAGAACTACGAGGAAGCGCTGGCGCTGCCGAATGAACATGAATACGGCAATGGCGTTGCCATCTTCACTCGCGACGGTGATGCAGCCCGCGATTTCGCAAGCCGTGTTCAGGTCGGCATGGTCGGTATCAACGTGCCGATCCCGGTTCCGATTGCTTACTACACCTTTGGCGGCTGGAAAGCTTCCGGTTTCGGTGATCTCAACCAGCATGGCCCGGATGCATTCCGTTTCTATACCAAGACCAAGACTGTCACCTCGCGCTGGCCGTCTGGCGTCAAGGATGGTGCGGAGTTCGTCATTCCAACGATGAAGTAAACAGACGTTTCTTTGCTTGCACGTCCTCGCTCTGCTGCGGGCGCGCGGCATGGCGTCAAAGACGGTGCGGAATTCGTGATTCCAACGATGAAGTAATGCCCGCATCTTATGTAACATCGACCCCGCCCATTGTGGCGGGGTTTTCTTTTCTAACAATCCAACCGGGAGGGAACGGAGTTTCTTTCCATTCGTTTAAAACAGGTACCAAGATTTCCGCGCGGTCGTTTCGCAGTCTGAGCGATTCACATAAGGTCGGATGAAGAGTGAGGGGCAGCACGCCTCAATGATGAACCAGAACAAGCAGGAGTTCTCGATGGGCGCGAAAGTCAATCAACGTATCGTCCTCGCTTCACGTCCCGATGGGCGTCCGGTGGCCCAGAACTTCCGGCTTGAGGAGGTGGCAATTCCAAGCCCCGGCGAAGGTGAACTGCTTCTGAAGTTGCGCTACCTTTCGCTTGATCCCTATATGCGCGGGCGCATGAGTGCAGCCAAATCCTATGCTGCACCTGTCGAGATCGGTGCCGTCATGGATGGTGGAACCGTGGGCGAAGTGGTTGAAAGCCGCAGCGCAGGTTTTGCGCCGGGCGACTTGGTACTTTCGCATTCGGGTTGGCAGAGTTATGCACTCGCAAACGCTACCGACGTGCGAAAGCTTGATGCAAAGGCAGCACCCGTAACGACTGCGCTTGGCATTCTCGGTATGCCAGGATTTACAGCCTATTCAGGCCTTCTTACGATCGGGCAGCCGAAAGAAGGTGAGACGGTGGTCGTTGCCGCAGCGACCGGACCAGTGGGTTCCGCTGTGGGACAAATCGCTAAGCTCAAGGGCGCGCGCGCTGTTGGCATCGCGGGCGGCGCGGATAAATGTCGTGCGCTGATTGATGAGTTTGGCTTTGACGCAGCAATTGATCATCGCGGCGAAAATTTTGCAGAAGAGCTGGCCGCCGCCTGTCCAAATGGTATCGACGTCTATTTCGAGAATGTAGGCGGCAAAGTCTTTGCGGCAGTTTTCCCGCTGCTCAATCAGTTTGCGCGTGTGCCGGTCTGTGGCCTGATTGCCCAATACAACCAGAGCGGTGCATTCGATGGACCGGATCGTCTGCCGGTTTTCATGCGGGACGTTTTGTCGAAGAGCCTTACCATTCGTGGTTTTATCCAGCGCGATTTTGCCGAGCAGCGCCCGGCCTTCTATCGCGATATGGCGAAGTGGATTGCCGATGGTCATGTGCGCTATCGCGAGGACATTGTAGACGGCCTCGAAAATGCACCCAAAGCATTTTTCTCGCTGCTTGAGGGCGGCAACTTTGGCAAGCTGATCGTGAAAATTGCGTGAGTGATTTCCAAAAATGTGCTCTGTTTTCGGACGAGTTACGTTTGATCAAACATTCTGCTTGCAGAACGGCGCTTCGGGCGTGATGCTGTGGTTCTTCTCTGGAATGCGAGTCTTTTTTTGAGGGCAGACAAGTCATGGGCGAACGCCAGCAGGCGGGCATAGGCGAGGGCGGTGGTCCGGGACGCGAGCGTCAGGACGAGGCGCAGCGTATTCTCGATCGGCTGGAACGTGAACAGATCGGCGCGGAAGGCATTGTACGGCGCGGATTTTCCCGCACGGCTGAGCATCTGTCAGCAAGTGACGCACCGGAGAATGATCCAATAGAACTCTGGGCTACTCGCGTTGGGCGCGGACTTGGGCTCATCATCACGCTGGCGATTATCGGCTGGCTCCTTTTCTATCTCATGCAAAGCTAGGTTCAACATGACGCTTTCTGCGCCGTCGGATGCGACAACCGTTATTGTCATTTCAAGTCATGTCGTGCGCGGTTCTGTGGGTAACCGGGCTGCGGTTTTCGCATTGGAAACGCTGGGCTTTCCTGTATGGGCCGTGCCGACGGTGGTGTTGCCATGGCATCCGGGTCATGGACCCGCCGGGCGTATCGTGCCGCCGCCGCAGGAATTTGCAACATTGATGCAGGATTTGGAGCGTGCGCCCTGGCTTGGTGAAGTGGGTGCGATCCTGACCGGTTATCTTGGTCATCCTGAACAGACAGATGCTGTAGCCGGGCTTATCAAAGCAGTGAAAGCCCGTAATCCGAATGCGCTTTATCTATGTGACCCGGTGATTGGTGATCAGAAGGGGCTTTATGTTCCTGAGGCCACGGCCATTGGTATTCGTGACAAGCTGCTACCGCTTGCCGATATAGCCACGCCGAACCGATTTGAGTTGTCGTGGCTGACGGGAGTGCCGCTTGAAGATAACAAGGCATTGATGGAAGCAGCACTTGATGCGGGTCCTGCGACAATGCTGGTGACATCTGCTTTCCCACTTATGACGGGCAGTATCGGTAATATCCTCCTAACGCCAACAGTTGCACTGATGGCTGAACATCGCAGTGTTGAAGGGCCGACCAATGGTCTTGGCGATCTGACTTCAGCGGTGTTTCTGGCGCGCAAGCTGTCCGGTCTTTCTGACGAGAAGATGTTGCAAAGTACGACAGCCGCAGTGTTTGAAATCATGGCTCGTTCTGCCAAGCGCGGTGCTGATGAACTGATGCTGGAAGCAGATGCTTCCAGTCTCGCAACCCCGATGGCGATGGTGCAGACGCGGCGACTGGTGCATCCAACCAAGGGTTTACGGGCTTGAACATGTCCCACAAGGGGGCGGTTTTGGAGGCATGCGTAAAACAAAAAACAAAGCATGTTGTATGAGTGCGATAAAACGCGACACACTTTAGGGCTGAAGTTTTGGCTGGTTTCCTGTGCCATGCCTCAAGCATTTTATTGTGGCAGGGAGAGATCGCGGATGCTTGAACTTGAACGCCAACGTTTTTGATTGCTCTCGGTTTTCGATAGGGATATTGGAAAGTCATGGCTGATCTACCAGATTCATTACTCGCCGGTTATCGTACCTTTATGAGCGAGCACTTCGCGCAGGAAACAGCGCGCTATCGAGAACTCGCAGAAAAGGGCCAGTCACCTCAGACTTTGGTCATTGCGTGTTGCGATTCGCGCGCCGCTCCTGAAACCATCTTCAATACAGCGCCGGGCGAAATCTTTGTTTTGCGCAATGTTGCAAATCTTATTCCACCCTATGAACCCGACGGCGAATTCCATGCAGCATCGGCTGCGCTCGAATTTGCGGTGCAGAGTCTCAAGGTGAAGAATATTGTGGTCATGGGCCATGGTCGCTGCGGCGGCATCAAGGCTGCGCTCGATACGGAGAGTGCTCCACTTTCACCCGGAGATTTCATCGGTAAGTGGATGAGCCTGATTGCACCGGCGGCTGAAACTATCAGCGGCAATCCGCTGATGACCCCTTCGGAGCGCCAGACCGCACTGGAACGTATTTCCATCCGCTATTCTCTCAATAATCTGCGCACTTTTCCTTGCGTTGATATTTTGGAGAGGAAGGGTAGGCTCACTTTGCATGGCGCCTGGTTCGATATCTCGACCGGTGAGCTGTGGGTGATGGATCATCAGACAGGTGATTTCAAACGACCGGATACGGAGCCGTTTCGGTCTACATTGGATACTTCTGATTAATAAAAAAAGCCCGGGTAACCGGGCTTTTTCTTCTCTGAATTTGACCGAATTAGTTTCCGTCGATTGCTTTGCCCATTTCAGCAATGGCGCGCTGATAAACACTTGCAGCGTTCCAGCCCTGAATTGCGCCGTAGTTTGCCTCGCCTGGCTGATAGCCTGCGCCCCGATTCCAGCCGTGACCGACGAGGAAGTTCGCAGTCGAATAAAGCGCATCCGCCTTGGAGCGAGCCATGTCGATATGACCGCTGCCATCGCCATCCACGCCGTATTTCAGAACGTTGACAGGCAGGAACTGTGTCTGGCCGATTTCGCCATGCATTGCACCGACTGCATTTGGATCGAGATCCTGATTGTCAATCAGCTTGAGCGCTGCATAAAGCTGCTGGGTGAAATAGTCGCTGCGGCGGCAATCATAGGCGAGCGTCGCAACAGCAGAAAGTGTGTGCTGTTTGCCAAGATAGGCACCGAAGCCTGTTTCCATGCCCCAGATTGCGATCAACGGGCCAGCAGGAACGCCATAGCGCTTTTCGATTGCCGCAAAGAGTGCCGCATTCTGCTTCTTCATCGAACGTCCACGCTGGATGATCGTGTTTGCGCCGCGCTTCTGCATGAACTGCTCGAAGGAAAGCTTGAAGCTCTTCTGATTGCGATCAGCATTGATCGTAGCCTGCGCATATTTTGTGTTGGTCAGTGCGCCGATTGCACGCTTTCCAATACCACGTCCCTGCGCTTCCTTGATCGTCTGCTGGAGCCAGGCATTATAGCCAGCGCCGTTGTTTCCGCACTGGGCTGCCTCGGCCAGGCCGGTTCCGGCCATCATGCCCATTGCAAGAACTGCTGCTGCCGTCCAAGACCGGCCCTTGGCAAACAATGCCATTCGTTTCTCCTTCGGAGTTGATTCTACCTCGGCGCGAATTTGCCATTCTTTACGTCAAATGTCATGCCGGAACAGGTCATCAAGTCCCACCATTTCAAGTATTTTATCGCTAAAATAAGGGAGTTGGACAAGTTTAGGGCTTGAGAACGACCATTTTCGCCCCTGTTGACAAAGTGCTTCATACCTATGGACTATAGCAGGGCTGGTAAAAACTATTTACCACTGCGATTACAATTTGCTTTTTGAGGCCACGACATTGACGAGGGAGGACGCCACGTGTCGAATGGATTTCTTGCATTATTTGCTTTTTTGCCGATTTTCGTAGCCGGTGTGATGCTGGTTGGATTTCGTATTCAAGCTCGGACCGCCAT
>Ga0308158_10002085_pt1 | contig 19592 bp, 21 predicted proteins | sample PhyBR2_FD_201038 | JGI IMG/M metagenome (GOLD analysis project Ga0308158, IMG submission 201038) | Phyllosphere microbial communities from UC Gill Tract Community Farm, Albany, California, United States - DLSLB.R2 | ecosystem: Host-associated > Plants > Phyllosphere > Unclassified | place: USA...
GGCCCGGCTTGTCGCCGTTGACCAGGAAGCTGGAGAAGAATTCTTGCTGCAGGCTCATGACGAAGATGTTCTCGTCGATGATCCAAGAGGTGGCATTCTCATCGGAGAAGGCGGGATTCTTCGTGAAACCCAATGCCTCGTAGAACTTGTCGGCTGTGGCTAGATCTGCGGTTGGAAGGTTGACGAAGATCATTCGGCCCATGGCTATTCTCGCTTCAGTCTCGGCGGGTGCTGCTTGATGGCAAGTACTACTCTGCGCCATGCTTCGTGCCAGATCAAGGGCACAGGCCAACTTCCGGCAGGATACGACAAGGCCCCGGCCAGGGCACTGTGGCAGTGCCGCTGGCCGGGGCCTTGAAAGCACCCTGAATGCAGTGTGGGCTTAGGGCAAAAGTTGAGGAAGCCTAAACGAGCGCCTTGGTGATTTCCAGCGGAATGCGGTCACGGGTGTAGGTGATGTGGTCGTAGCCGTGCGGCTGAGGCGTGCCGTCCTCGCCGATGTTCACGAAGACGATCTTCTCGATGGTGAGAATCGATTCCTGGGTGAAGATGTTGCGCACTTCTGCGCGCAGCGAGATTGAAGTCCGGCCAAAGTCGATGGCAGTCAGGCCCATTTCGATCAAATCGCCTTCTTTTGCCGAGGCGATGAAGTTGATTTCGGACATGAACTTGGTGACAACGTGCTTGTTGCCCAGCTGGATGATGGAGTAGATCGCAGCTTCTTCATCGATCCAGCGCAACAGGCTGCCGCCGAACAGCGTCCCGTTTGCATTCAGATCTTCTGGGCGAACCCACTTGCGCGTATGAAAAGTAATACCCTTAGCCATGCTCAAAATGCTAAGCCAGCCGGGCCGCTTTGCGCTGTTAGGTGATGCACAGTGTAGGTGAAAACACATATGGTCCGCCGCGGGGATTTACTTCAGTCCCCGGGGCATGGAAGGCAGGATCCGCACCTGGTGTTCTCGCTGCGTGGCTCGCGGGTGCCAACCGCGTGCGCTGTTGATAAGGTCAAGTCACAGAGCGCGAATCAACAAGGCCATTAAGAAAGGCAGGTGAAAATGACCTACCCCTCGGAAGGGAATAATGAAACTATTCCTACCGACTTCGATGACGTGGTTCAGCAGGTTTCCACCGGCGAGCTGGAGCATGACCGCATCGATGCCCTGCTGAAGGAAGCGCATGAGCGCTACGCGGACGCAGATGACGGACTCTTGGCCCATTACATCCCCGTGCTTGGCCAAGCGGACCCCGGGCTATTTGGCATTGCCATGTCCCACGTGGGCGGTTCCGTGCATGCCGTGGGCGATTGCTCCCACCCGTTCTCGATCCAATCCATCTCCAAGATGTTCGTCTACGCACTGGTGGTCCAGGAGCATGGCCGCGAGCTGGTGCGCGAGCGCATCGGCGTGAACAACACCGGCATGTCCTTCAATTCGGTGATGGCCGTGGAGCTGAACAATGGACTGCCGATGAATCCCATGGTTAATGCCGGTGCCATTGCCACGACGTCGATGATGCCAGGGCGGACTGCCGCCAAGAAGTGGGAAAACGTTCGCGAGGGGCTCTCGGCCTTTGCCGGCCGCCCGTTGAGCCTGGATGACGAGGTCTATCATTCCGAGTCGCTGGCCAATGAGCGCAATAGGGCCTTGGGGCACCTGCTCAAGAGCTACGGACGGCTGGAGAATGATCCGTCCGAGGCTGTTGATGTCTACACCAAGCAGTGCTCGCTGAACATCACCGCCCACGATCTGGCGGTCATGGGCGCCACCCTTGCCGATGGAGGAGTCAACCCGGTCACCGGACAGCGCGTAGTCGACGCCGATGTTTGCCGCGACACCTTGGCCACGGTGGCCTCCAATGGCCTGTATGAACGCTCCGGGGAATGGCTCTTCGAGATTGGCATTCCGGCGAAATCGGGGGTCTCGGGTGGCATCGTCGCGGTGGCCCCGGGCAAGGGCGCCATTGGCGCGTTTTCGCCACCGCTGGACATGGCCGGGAACTCGGTGCGGGCGCAGCTTGCCATCGGAGCGCTTTCGCGCGCCATGGGGCTGAACCTTTTTGCCTCGGCTCCGGACCGGCGAGGCTAATTCAGCCGATGGTCGAACTCCTTCGCGATGCGTGAAGATCTGCCAACTAGCTAGACTTATTTGGACAGATGTATTGCAAATTCAACCACTTGTCGAACATCGCCCAACTGTGATGCCCAGTATTGCCATGGCGACTTAAAACGCCTAGTCAACTGGGGATCTTTGGCGAATTGCAGCTTCCGTGCCATTGGTGTCAGGCGGCCGAATGGGCGGTCCTGCCGTATTGCGTTCCGCCAGCGAAGGACATGGGTAATTAGGGGGTTGAAAAATTTACTAAATAGGCTTTACTTGAAGTATGTGCCATCGGCGGCACGTGGACTTTGAGGAAGCGTATTTCATGAAGAAAGTAACCAAGGCAACCATCGCGGCTGTGGCCGCTGGCGCGCTGCTTCTCGGCGGAGCCGGCACGGTAGCGCGCTGGCAGGCACAGCAGACCATCGATGCGGGCACCGTCGAAACGGGCCACCTGAATTTGACCACCGGGGGAGCCGGCGTCTGGCAAGATATCAGCAACCCAGAGGCGCCGGAGCCTTTCGACCCGGCAACCCAGCAACTGGTTCCAGGCGATGTGGTTTCATTCAGCCAGACGGCCACCATCGATGCCGAAGGCAAGAACATCGCCGGTTCGCTGAGCGTTGACCAGCTGGACACCGCCCTAGGCGCGCTGGAAGGGTATGTGACGGTCGCCCTGCAGGTTGATGCTTCGGCTCCGGGGATCACCGAGGAAACCGACGGAACACTGACCTTTGCCGAACCGGGAACGTACTCGGTGCCATTCCTGATCACCGTTACCTTCGCCGAAGGGACCGTCGGAGACACCCCGCCTTCGACCTATGACCAGGTTCTCGACCTTGAAGCGCTGACCCTGACCTTGGACCAGGTTCGCGCCTAGCCATGGCGTGTGGATCGGCCGGTGCATGCCCAAACCCTTGAAGTTCGCCATATGCGCGGCTGTGCTTTTGCTGCTGGGAGTCAGCGCGAAGGGCACAGCCGCCAATTGGCGTGCCGAAAGCACCGTGGATCCGCCGGCGTTGACCAGCGGATCGCTGGCCTTGCTGGCCGGTGGCGAAGCAAAGTACCAGTTCCTGGAGTTGGCAGGCAGCGAGCTGATCCCCGGATCATTCACCCAGGCGCCGCTGCAGATCAGCAACGCGGGCACGGTTGACCTGTCGTACCAGCTCAATGGGGCGGTTAATTCGGCTGCCTCGCCAAGCAGCGCCGACCAGGCGCTGGCTGGCGCTTTGCGGCTGAGCGTCTATGCCGGCATGGACCCGGCGGCCTGCGAAGCGGACCAGCCATTGGCCGGCGAGGCACTGTATGCGGGGCCCTTGGGCTCTGCGGCAAGTTTTGCAAGCGCCAGGGTGCTGGGTGCCGAGCCGGTGCCAGAGAGCGAGAGCTTGTGCGTGCGTGTTTCGGTTCCTTCCGGGGCGGCGCAATCGGCCGCTGGCGGCAGGGTGGAACTGGCCTTGAAGTTTGCAGGCCAGCAACGATGACCGCTGGACACGTGGTGCGCCGCAGGGATCTGCGAGAACGAACGGGAATCTTGTGGTGGGCCGGGCAGGTGTTCTCCTGGCTGCTGCTGTTCATCGTGCTGGCCCTGATCGCCGTGATGATCGTGGTCCCGAAATTGGGCGGGGCGAAGGCGTATACCGTGCTGACCGGATCGATGAGGCCGCAGTTTCCACCCGGAACCCTGGTGGTGGTCAAGCCCATTGATCCCGAGCTGCTGCGCATCGGCGACGTGGCGACCTACCAATTGGTATCGGGGGAGCCCGAAGTCGTCACCCACCGGGTGGCCGGCATCGGAACCAGCCTTGCAGGCGACCAGCGCTTTGTCTTCCGCGGGGATGCCAATAATGTCGATGACCAGCCGGTGCGGCCCGAGCAGATCCGGGGCAAGCTCTGGTATTCGCTGCCAATGCTCGGTTTCGTCAACAGCGCCCTGACCGGGCAGCAGCGGACCTGGCTGACGTGGGCTGTCGCGGGCGGGCTGATGGTGTATTCAGTGGTGATGTTCGCGAGTGCTTGGCGCGAGCGGCAAAGGAAGGGACAGTGATGGATAGGGACCGGCTCAAAATCGCCGTGGGCGCCATTGCCGCTCTTCCCTGCCTTGTCTTTGGCCTGGCCGTGCCGGCGGCGGCTGGTACCGAAGCAGATCGCGGGCTGAGCTACAGCCTGGATGGGCGCAGCTACGCCCAGAACCCTCCGCCGATCTTTGCCGGGGGCCACGAGCTGGTGCCCGGCGATGAAGTCGCCAAATCCCTGTGGATCAGAAATGATCGGGACAGGGACGTAGAAGTCAGCGTCCACGCCCTCGCGCCAGCTGAGCCAACCGGGATCTATTTCGCAACTACTGGAGCTTCGGCATTCAAGCTGGAACCCGAGGGAACACGGGAAGTCGAATTGAGGGTCGGACTGCCGTGGTCGGCATCCAATGGCTCCAAGGACCAGCTGGTGCCGGAATTGCAGGTGCGCGTGGATGCCGTGGAATCGGCCCGGGAGGACGGAGGCCCGGATTCTTCGGGCCCGGAGCAGGAAATTGATCTACCGGAGACCGGATTCAGCGGTGCCGTGCTGTGGGCGGCGGCCGGCATGCTGGCGCTCGGGGGCGCGGTGCTGGCTGCATCCCGGGGTGCAAATCGACGGGAACAGGAAAGGGACGGGGCACAACGATGAGCGAACGTTCACTGCGCATCAAGGCGGTATTGTCCTTGGGCATCCTCGTGGGATTTGGCGCTGTCTCGACCCTGGCTTCATGGACCGGGGAAGCGACCGCCACCTCGAGCATCAGCACGGCAACCGTGTCACTGGGGGTTGGAGCCACCGCGGGCACCGCCACCTCGGCCAGCTACCAGATGCCCATCACCGGCAACAGCCTCTTCCCGGGGTCCAGTTCGGCCTCGGTGGTGACCGTCAAGAACACCGGCTCCATCTCCGCGCCCTATGTCTTCCAGGGAAAAATCACTGAATCGGGATCAGGAACCTTGGGCGCGGGACTGGCTATCGTGGTGAAAACCGGTGCCACTATCAGCGGAAGCGGCTCCAGCGTCACCTGCTCGGGCGGGACCACGCTGATGACGAAGGCTGCCGGCTCCCAGTTCGGCAGTGCCTCGGATTCAAGGACCTTGGCTTCTGGCGGCAGCGAAACGCTGTGCGTGCAATACTCGTTGCCGGTGAATGCGGCGAATGCCCTGCAGGCAGCGTCCACGACGGTGGCCCTGGCCTTCACCTCGACCGTGGGGTCCTGAGATGCCGGCGAATCGAACCCGATCTGAACGGGCGTCCTCGCTGACGCCCTTCCAGAAGATCCTGCTGAACACCTGCGCTGTCCTGGGCACGCTGTGCCTGGCCATGGCGGTGCTGGCCTTGGTGTTTGGAATCAAGCCGCTGGTTTTCGCCTCGGGCTCCATGTCTCCGGGCATTCCCACCGGATCCCTGGGCCTGGCCGTTCCTGCAACTGTTCAATCGGTCGTCGTGGGCGACGTGGTATCGGTGGTCAACAGCGGGAACCAGCGCATTACCCATCGCGTGGTTGAGAAGGTTCCCGGCGGATTGGTGCTCAAGGGGGATGCCAACCCCGTGCCCGATGTGCAGGCGTACCAGGTGGACCAGGTGGATCGGCTGCTGGTGAGCGTTCCCGGGCTGGGCTACGCCGTTTCCTGGCTCAGCCAGCCCTGGGCCTACGCCCTCGGAGGCCTGTTGTGCGCTTATTTGCTCTTCATCGCCTTCCGCGGCATAGACAGTGCCAAGGACGGTGCCGGCGGAACGGGAGCGCCGCCGATGCGGCGAGCAAAGATGCAGCAGGATGAAGGAGAACGGCCCCGGCCTGAGCCGGGAACTGGCCGATGGCCCCGGTTAGCTGCAGGGCTGGCCGTGGTGGCCTTGCTCGCCGCTTTTGCGGTGCACGGCCCCAAGGCCGAGCTGACCCAGGCCGCCTTCACCGGAACCGCTAATGCGTCATCGGCCCTCACTGCGGGCACGGTGGCACCGGCCACCGGGCCGCTGGCCTGCACCGAATCCGGTGTTTTGCTGACCACGGCCAATATCTCCTGGCCCGCGCAGCAGATTCCTCCCGGAGCCAGGCTGGTGCTGAGGCTGCACACGGGTCCTTCGACCTATGCCTATACGAATCTGGCGGCCGGTGCGACAACAGCGGCCTATGGACCAGGGCTGAATCTGCTGGGGCTGGTCACCTCGGGCGGGTCCCGGTCCATGGAACTGAAACTGCTGGTCGTCTACACCACCGATGGCAATGCGGTGAGTGAAAACGGCAGCAATATCGGGTGGGTTTCACCGGTGGGGACAGCACCCACGAGAAACATCGTCTACCACCCGGGGCTGCTGCTCGCCCGGTACTTTACCTGTTCCTAGGCTCCGTCGCTGTCGGCTGTGGCCTGGCGTCCCAAGGCGCCAAGAAGCATATCCAGCCCGAGCTCGAAGGTGGCTTTCGGGCGGTTGCTATCCGCTAAGCCGGCGTCCAGCGCCTCTTTGAAATAGCTTGATGACTCGGCACTCGCTTCCCACACGATTTTCGGTGCGGCCGCATCCAGGGCGGAACCCAGGACGAAGGAGTCGATGATGGTGATGGCCTGCAGGCGCCGCCCAGGCTCGATTCCGGCCAGCGCCAATGCTTCGGCCAGCGCATCGTAGACGCGCAGCGTGGTGCTGTCCCGGACCGTATGGCTGGTCAGCAGCGGGATCAGGCGTGGGTGCTTGGAATAGGAAGCCCAGTATTCCATCGCGATAGCCCTCACGGCTTCTTGCCAGCTGACCTGGCCCAAGTCCGGCAGCTCGATTTCCGCCATGGCCCGCCCGCGCATCAGCTCGATGATTTCTCCCTTTCCCTGGACGTGGTTGTAGAGGGAGGAGGCGGAAACCGAGAGTTCCTTGGCCAGCTGCGGAAGGGTGAATTCGCCGCGGGCATCGACGAGCCCGAGCGCGGCGTCGGCAATGGCGTTGGTGCTGAGCTTGGGTGTGGAAGGCCTTGCCATGTGTTCTCCGGTCGCGTCGAATGTTCTTGACTTGAGCATACACAAAATAAACGAAAGTCATTCGTTAAAACTCTTGATTTGGCTGCCGCGAAGCATCTATTCTAAAAAACGAATCACATTCGTTTAATACCGTGAAGGTGAACCATGCAAGAAATCCTGTCCCTGAATCCGCCAGTCTCCCCGGCACGCGTCGACGATGCCCAGCGCGGCATGCTGAGGGTGGCGCTGGTCCAGCACCGCTGGCATGAAAACCCCGCCGACACCGAAGCCGAGCTGGAAGAAGGCATCAAGTCCGCGGCCAAGCACGGCGCAAAAATCGTCTTCCTGCCCGAACTGACGCTGAGCAAGTACCCAGCCTTCGAAGTCCCCGAGGCCGGGGCGGCCGATGCCACCGCCGAGGATCTGATGACCGGCAGGACCTTCGGCTTCGCCAAGAAGATGGCCGCCGCCTACCAGATCCACGTGCACATTTCCTTGTTCCGCACTGCACCTGGAAGCGATGGGCTGGGCCTGAACACCGCCATCATCGTTTCTCCTGCGGGGGAGCTGGCTGCCGCCACCAACAAGCTGCACATTCCGCGCACCGCCGGCTACTACGAGGACAAGTACTTCCGCGAAGGACCCAACGAGGATCCCTACCCGGTGCACCGCGTGCCCGAGCTGGGCGATCTGGCCATGGGCCTGCCCACCTGCTGGGACGAGTGGTTCAGCGAACCGCCGCGCATCTACTCGCTGGCCGGAGCCGACCTGCTGGCCTACCCCACCGCCATCGGCTCCGAGCCTGACCATCCGGACTTCGATACCGAGCCGCTGTGGCGCCAGACCATCATCGGCAACGGCATCGCCAACGGCCTGTTCATGGTGGTGCCCAACCGCTGGGGCAATGAGGGCGCCTTGGAATTCTACGGCTCCTCCTTCATCTCCGATCCCTACGGGCGCATCCTGGCCCGCGCCCCGCGCGATGAATCCGCGGTGCTGGTGGCGGCCTTGGACCTGGACGCCCGCCGCGACTGGCTCACGCTCTTCCCGTTCCTGCGAACCCGCCGCCCCGAGACCTACGGCGCGATGACCCGGCAGCGCAACGACTCGGCCCTGGGCGAGCAGGAGGAAGGCGCACATGCCTAAGCTCTTCATGCCTGCTGAAACCGAGGCGCATCAGCGCATCTACATGGCCTTTCCCTCCAACGGCTACACCCTGGGGGACACCGAAGAAGAGGCCGAGGCGGCCCGCACCACTTGGGCCAACGTGGCCCGCGCGGTAGCGGCCTTCACCCCGGTGACCATGGTGGTCGACCCGTCGGCCGAGGTGGACGCCCGCCGCCACCTGGGCGACGCCGTCGACTACGCGATCCATGAGCTCGACGACGCCTGGATGCGCGATATCGGCCCGACGTTCGTGCGCGACGAGGAAGGCACGTGGTCGGCCATCGACTGGAACTTCAACGGCTGGGGCGCCCAGTCCTGGGCCGCCTGGGGCAAGGACTCGAAGGTCGCCGCCGCGGTGGCTGGCCTTGAGGGCATCACCCGCGTGCAGGCATCGATCACCAACGAGGGCGGCGGCATCCACGTGGACGGCGAGGGCACTATGCTCGCCACCCGCAGCGTGCAACTGGATCCGGGGCGCAACCCGAACGCCACCGAGGCTGGCATCGAGGCGGAATTCGCCCGGCAGCTCGGGGTCTCCAAGGTCATCTGGCTGGACCGCGGGCTGACCCGGGACAACGAGGAGTTCGGCACCCGCGGGCACGTGGACATCGTGGCCTGCTTCGCCGCCCCCGGCGTGGTGCTCTATCACGACCAGCAAAACCCGCAGCACCCGGACTACCTGATCTCCCAAGAGGTCCGCCAGCGCCTGGCGGAATCCACCGACGCGCAGGGCCGCCAGCTCGAGCTCATCGCCGTGCCTGCCCCGAGCGTGCTGCGCGATGACGAGGGCTGGGTGGATTACTCGTACATCAACCACCTGGTCACCAATGGCGGGGTGATCGCCTGCGCCTTTGACGATCCGAACGACCAGCAGGCCGCGCGGATCCTGGCCGAGGCCTACCCGGGGCGCCAAGTGCTCAGCGTGGATGCGCGCGAGCTGTTCGCCCGGGGCGGCGGCATCCACTGCATCACCCAGCAGCTGCCGCGCGACTAGGCCGCCGGGCTAGGCCAGGCCCAGCGTGCGCCGGCGTTCCAGGAACAATGGCGCACGCGCGGGCCCGGAGGCCGCAAATAATGCCTCGGCGCCCCGGGTTCCCAGGGCCAGATCGGCAAGGTATTCGCCAATGGCCGGAACGAATTTGAAGCCGTGGCCGCTGAACCCCGCGCCGATGGTGATGGGGCCGAGCTTGTCCAGGATGAAGTGCTCGTCTTCGGTATTGGCGTAGGTGCAGGAAACCGGCTCGAAGTCGTCCGGGTCCACGCCCGGCAGCCACTTCTCGGCATAGCGCTGCAGGGCGCGGGTCTGCTCCGCGAGCACCTGGTGCGGGCGGTGCTCGGGATCCACCACGCGCCCCGAACCGTGCCAGCCGGCCTTGATGCCCTGCCCGGGGGTATGCATGCCGTAGACCGGGCCGAACACCGGGGACCCGATATCCCTGCTGCCATCGAGGATGTGGTTGAAGCCCGGGAAATTGCCCGGCTCCCCGCGCAGCGCAAAGTGCACCGGATGCTCTTCGGTGACGTGGATCGCCGGAAGCGAACCGGTGCCCAGCAGCTGCTGGGTCCAGGCCCCGGCGGTGAGAACCACTTGGCGGGCGTGCAGGGTCTCTTCGCCCGCGGCGCTGGAGACCTGCACCGCCGCCTGCCCCTCGTCGAGGACCTCGATGCCGGTGACCCGGTGCGAATGCCTGATGTCCGCGCCGGCCTGGGCCGCCAATTCCTGCAAGGCGACCAGCGTTGCATCGGCGTTGATCTGCCCGCCGGAGGGGATGTGCAGGACCTCGGTTTCAAATTTCAGCCCGCCAAAGCGCGCCTCGGCCTCGTCGATGCCCAGCAGTTCGCTGGCAAATCCGGCTCCAGCCAGAACTTCGTGCATCTGGCGCTGTTCGGCCACGATGCCGTGGTTCACCAGCCCGGTGCGGTGCAGCAGCCGGGTGCCGGCCTGCGCGGAGATCTCATCCCACAGGGTGTTGGACCGCTGCAGCAGGCGCAGGTACTCAGGCCGACCGTAGGCGGGATTGAAATTCCGGGTGGTTCCATGCGAAGCGCCGTTCAGGTGCCCGGGCTCAAAGCGCTCCAGCAGCAGCACCTCGTGCCCGCGTTGCGCCAGGGACAGGGCGGTCGCGCTGCCCATCGCTCCGCCGCCAATGATCAGGAATTCTACGTCGTTGCTCACTTTTCCAGCCTAGATCCTTGGCCAGGCCGCCGTCAGGTCAACGGACGCATTGCGCGTGCACTAACGTAATAGTTGGGGAACAACAAGGATGTGGAGGCGGCGTGGAGCAGAGCGTGCAACTGGCGGCAGTGATCTCGCTGGCGGCAGCGGTATTCGTCGGAGCTTCCACCCAGCGCATCTCCGGGATGGGCTTCGCGCTGGTGGCCTCGCCCTTTCTGGTCATCGTGCTCGGTCCGCACGCGGGAATTACGCTGGTCAACCTGCTGGGCGCCTGCAGCAGCCTGCTGATTTTCCTCCAGGTCTTTCGCCAGGTGGAGTACAAGAAAGTGGCGCTGCTCCTGGTTCCGGCGATGCTCATGACCATTCCCGGCGCGTGGGTCGCCGCCCGCGTGGACGGCCCGTGGCTGTCCATCGGCATCGCGGTCATGGTGATCCTCGCGCTGGTCTCCAGCTTCCTGATCCGCAACCTTCCGGCAGCCCAGGGCAAACCTATGGCCATTGGGGCCGGCGCCATTTCCGGTTTCATGTCGGTGACCGCTGGGGTCTCCGGCCCGGCCATCGCCGGATACGCTGTGGCCAGCCGGTGGCCGCAGGCGAAGTTCGCGATCTCCGTTCAGCTGTATTTCCTGGTGCTCTCCAGCACCTCCCTGCTGGCCAAGGGCGGGTTGCCGCACCTTCATTGGACCCAGTGGGTGGCCTGTTTCGGCGCCATGCTCGTAGGAATCCTGCTGGGGAACTATCTGGCACCAAAAATCCCGGCCAAGTACAGCCGGGCCTTCGTGGTGCTGATCGCCTTTGGCGGAGCCATCAGCCTGATGGCCGAAGGCATCATCGCGCTCTTAGGCCACTGACCCCGGGCGCAAGCCGATACAGCTTTGCTACAGCTAATGGGAGAATGGGTGCGTGCCATACCAGTATCCCGATGCCACCGCCAGCCGCCGAATCACCGAACTCGACATTGAGCGCCGCGCGCTCTGGGCGGGGCTGATCTGCTCCATTTTCGGGCTCGCCGCCGGACTCATCTTTTTCGCTGGTGAACGCCCCGCGCTCTTCGGGCGCTGGTCGGTGGGGCTGGTTTCCGCGATCTGCGGGGCGACCGCGGCGGCATCCAGCAGCGCCTATGCCTTCCGTTTCATCCTCAGGCACCGCGAACCCTGGCTGCGCCGCATCCCGGCATGGCGCCAGCTGATCACTGCCATAGGCCTGATCCTGGTGCATGCAGCCAGCTCGGTGATGATCATCCTGGTGCTCTTCCACCTCTTCCAGCAAGCCTTCCTCGGCCTGCGCCTTGATGTCCTGGCTGGCGGATTGGCGGTCAGCGCGGTGACGGGCCTGACCGCCTATTTGTGCTTGGTGGCCACCGCGCGCACCAGCGCGGAAACCTTGTCGGTGGTGCTGGGGATCTTCATGGCGGCAGGGGTGCTGATCAGCATGCTGCTGGCCGAAGACCAGGGCTGGTGGCGCAGCATGTTTTCGTTCCTGGGCACCTCGCAAGCCGGCCACGGATCATTTTGGACCTTCAACCTGACGCTGATTATTTCCGGGCTGGTGCTGGCGGCCTTCACCGAGTTCCTCACCCGCGATCTGGTGCTGCTCTCCCGGACCTACCGTTGCCGGCCCGCGTTGCGCAGATACCGGTTGGCCAGAAGGGTTCGGCCGCGCCCGAGGATTGTGCGCTGGTGCCTGGTGGTGGTGGCCACCGCAATTGTCGGCATCGGGATGGTGCCGGTGAATGTATCGACGCAGGTGCATTCTGGCTTTGTCCAAATGGCCTCGGTGGCCATGATCATCCTTCTGGCGGGCACCGCGGTATTGCTTCCGGGGTACCCTGCCGTCTTCCACATGATGTCCATGGCCGCGGTGGCAGCCGTGTGGGCGGCCTTCATCCTGTGGCACGACTGGTCCTACTACAACCTGACCGGTTTCGAGCTGTCCGTCGTGGCCATCATGTTCTCGTGGATTTCGGTATTCATCCGAACCACTGCCGCCATGACGCGCGATGGCGAAGAACGGAATCAAGCACGGCTCGCCGGAGAATCCCAGCTGCCGGCCAGATCCTAATATCCGTCAAAAGACTGAGGACGCGACCGGGGTGGAATCGGTAGCCTGTAGGCATGTTGATCTCAGAAAAGCTCTACTTGCTGATGGCCGACAACCGCCACAAGCCAGAAGCAGTCATGTCAGCTGCGGGATACGGGATGAACGCCGCGGTGCTCTCGGACCTGATGATTGCCGGCCGGATCGCTTTCAGCAAGGACCCCGATTCCCGGATCCAGTTCATCGGAGCCGGTCCCTGCCCTGATCCGGTATTGGCCGCTCCGCTGGAAAAGCTGGAGAAAAAGGCAGTCACCACTCTTGGCGAAGCAGTGAAAATCCCTTCGCTGTGCAATGTCCGGCGGGTGACTGATTCTTTGGCCAGGCAAGGCATCGTCGAATACGGCGCGCGGAGCATGCTCGGGTTGGGCAAGGAGCGCGTTCATGTGCTCAATGACCAAATCGAGCGCCAGATCCGCAACGACCTTGCCGCCGAAATCCACGGGGAGAAGACGGCTGGCGTCAGCGACTCTGCGGTGTTGTGCATCCTGCAAGCCACGGGCAAAACACGCCAGGTCCTGGCCGAAGAGCTATCCTCCATGAGCGAACCCCAGGCGCGAGAACGCATTGCCGAGATCGCCCAGGACACCCCGGCGGCTGATTCCGTGCAGCGGGCCGTCGCAACGATGAACGTCATTATCACCAGTGAACGCGTAATTCCGACAGCCTCAAAATCCAGCTACTTCTAGCTGATCAAGCTCAGGAGCCGGTCGATCCGTCATTCATCGCTGCCTGTCCTGTGGCGCGGTAGTGAGTGCAGGGCAGGCCACCGAGTTGCTGGACAAGGAAGGCCGGGGACAAAAAGTCCGCGACCCGAACAGATGGCTATGAGGTCTTCGCCAGCCGCCGGGGCAGAACTGGCCGTCACGGATGGTCCGACGGATCCCCTCCGGCAGGTGCAGTGATGCCTTGGCCCCGGTCGCCTCTTCGTGTTTTCCGGTGATCTGGATTGATCGCACGAATCATCATTTTCAGCGCGCTCTGCTGGTCGCGGCGCGGGGTCGAAGGGCGCGTGCGGGTATTGCGAGGAGATAACAAGCTGGATTCATTTCGGATGCCTAGCGGTGTTTGGCCATCGCGAATGGCGTGCCCTTCGCGCCGCAGGCCTTTTGCGCTGGCCAGCGGTGGTTCCAGGTTGCCTCACTGCGGTCGAGCGGAGTGCAGGGCCCCAAGCAAATATTGATGACCTGTCTGGGTGACTTCCTCTGATCCAGAAGAGTGGAAATCGGGCCCATTATCAGTCGCTGGTATCAGAACCGTAACTGTTATATCCATCTATTGCATTAATGGTTTGCGGGGAACAAACTGGCTGAGCCTACATTCGCGCGCAACGGAGCACGCGAAGCGAGAAGGGAATTCAGCATGTCAATGAAATTTCGCGGAATTCTGTCCGTAGCCGGCGCCGCAGCGCTGGCAGTGACCGCATTCGCACCAGCCTCTGCGGCACCGCCCGAAAAGAGCACTGCCACCTGGGTCACTGCCGAGATTGCCCAGGTGGGAGAACTGGAGGGGTTTGCTGGAACCTCTCACCTGATCGGCTTTTCGGGGAACACGAACGGCTTCAGCGACGTTGCGGTGGTGAGCTTCAACTGCCCTGAGGGGCAACTGCCGTCATGGGATCCGGATAGCGGGTGTGAAGAAGTGGGGATCGTTGGCATGTATGCCTACGATGCAGAAGTGAGCGTCGATAAGAAGCTCTCGCTAGCCACGATTGACGCCACGGTTCGCGTCTATGAAGGCGAATCAGAATCAGGTGAGCCGATCTGGGGCCAAGCACGTCAATTGAACGTCACCATGGAAGCCACCGGCGACGTTGTGACTACCAGGGATCGGCAGGATGGTTATGTTCGCACTGATAAGGAACGTCCTGCCGTGGTCACCAGTGGCCAAGTGGGTGAACTGGACCTAACTGGCAGCGTGGGAAAGATTGATCAGGTGAAAGAAACCTACAAGTACTAGCTGGCCGAATCATGTGGCGCTGCGCTGTCGCTAAGCTGGCGGCGCAGCACCATTATCGCGTGCCCAAACTCACCGCCAATACTGCACGGATACGTGAAACAATAGGCAGTAATGACTTCCAGCGATTCCACCACACTGACCGCCGTTGAGCGCAAGGCCCTGCGTACCGAGCAGGCCGCTGCTCAGCGTGCCCAGCAGCTGCGCATTTCCAAGTCCCGAGCCAATGCCGAAGGCCGTTCGCAGGTTATCCCAACCGCGGAAGGCTGGAAGCAGGAGATGGGCGCCGATGGCCGACCAGAACTGCAGTTCTCGACCAAGCGTCGCGTCTCCCAGCCGCCAACTCACCTGGCTGACCTCACCCTTGCTGAGCGCCAGGCTGAGCTGAAGGCCTTGGGCCTTCCTGCTTTCCGCGCCAAGCAGCTCTCGGTGCACTACTTCCAGCACTACACCACCGATCCGGAGAAGATGAGCGATCTTCCCAAGGAACGCCGCGAGGAACTGGTCAACGCCATGTTCCCGAAGCTGCTCACCGAGGTGAAGCGGCTGGAGACCGATGATGGCAAGACCATCAAGTTCCTTTGGCGCCTCTTCGACGGCTCGCTGGTCGAGTCCGTGCTGATGCGCTATCCAAACCGCATCACCCTGTGCATCTCCTCGCAGTGCGGTTGCGGCATGAATTGCCCATTCTGCGCCACCGGCCAGGCAGGGCTGACCCGCAACATGTCCACCGCGGAAATCCTGGACCAGATCGTCCAGGCCAACCGCGTGATTGCCGAAGGCGGACTGGGCGGCCAGAAGCACCCGGACGAGCGCGTTGGCAACATCGTATTCATGGGAATGGGCGAGCCGCTGGCGAACTACAAGCGCGTCATGAACGCCGTGCACCGCATGGTCGCCGAGGCCCCTGAAGGCCTGGGCATGAGCGCCCGCGGCATCACCGTGTCCACCGTGGGGCTGGTTCCGGCCATCCGCAAGCTTGCTGATGAGAACGTCCCAGTGACCTTCGCGCTGTCCCTGCATGCACCGGATGACGAGCTGCGCGATGAGCTGATCCCGGTCAACTCCCGCTGGAAGGTCGATGAGGCGCTGGATGCCGCGTACGACTACTACGTTAAAACCGGTCGCCGAGTGTCCATCGAATACGCGCTGATCAAGGACATGAACGACCACGAGTGGCGTGCAGAAATGCTGGCCAAGAAGCTGAACGCCCGCGGCCGCGGCTGGGTACACGTGAACCCGATTCCGTTGAACCCGGTGCCGGGCTCCATCTGGACCCGCAGCGAACCGGACATCACCTCCAAGTTCGTTCGCCGACTCGATGAGCTGGGCGTGCCGACCACGCTGCGCGATACCCGTGGCAAGGAAATCGACGGCGCCTGCGGCCAGCTCGCAGCTGACGGCGACAAATAGCATTATTCGCGGAGACCAGTTTTCTGGTCTCCGCGGTGCTTTAACCGGGCAGTCCGGATGGGGAGAAGGGCTGCACGGGGTAAGGTTCAATCATGGCCGTTTCAGACCCGTTATTTCTTGATAAGACCAACCCAGAGCTGTGGAACTCGATTGGGAAGTTCTCCAATGAGGTGGCCAAGTCCTACCGCGCCGCCGGTGTCAGCGACCGCACCGCGGAGCTGGTGAACCTGCGTGTTTCGCAGATCAATGGCTGCGCCTATTGCCTGGACCTGCATGCCCGCAAGGCGTTGGCGGCTGGCGAGAGCCTGCAGCGCATCAATCTCTTGCGCACCTGGGATGAATGCGGCGGCTTGTTCAGCGAAGAGGAATGCGCGGCGCTGGCCATTGCCGAGGCCGCCACGGATCTGCCAAAGCCCGAGGAGCGCATTGCCGCGGTGGCTTCTGCCCGCCTGGTCCTGACCGATGAGCAGGTGGCGGCGATCCAGTGGATCGCTGTTGCCATGAACGCCTTCAACAGGATTTCAATTCTCTCGCGCCACCCGGTGAAGGAACGCGAGCTGTCCTGAGGCCGTGACCGGCGCTTCGGGATTCCACTGGCGTGCGGCTGCCAGTGCGGAGGCAGGCAATCCATTCGTCTTCAACCTTCGGGCACAGTCCACAGCTGAGGTGCCCCGGCTCGGCCATTGGGACGGCTGCGCGCTCTTGTCGTGTCCTACAGTTTTTCCTGCGCATCGGTGCCACGAGCTTCTGCGGTATAGCGGCGCTCGAATTCTGCCGCGCTGACCAGTTCGCGCTCCACGCGGAAGGAAGACTCCGGGATGCCGAGGATCGCCGCGATGAGCGTGCGGGTGTAGCCGGCGATCTTGCGGGACTTTCTGGTGCAGGTGACCTGGTCCAATTCGGGGACCCAAATGTTCCACCAGCCGCCCTCTTTGCCAACGACGGCATGGAATACTTTTTGCTCGTTCAACGGTTCTCCTGCTTTCAGCCGATTGCTGCCCGGGCAGCATGGATTCTCTTGTTACAGTCTCCCCGGTCGCCTGGCGATTACCAAGCATGCCACGGGGGAACCTGTTCTGGGCTCCCCGGGCGAGCCACAAGACCAAGACCCCAGTTTCCCGGCCACCGACGAAATCATCGTTGGCCTCATGCTCCCGTTCGCGCAGAAGGCCAAGACCGTCTCGCGCGCGGTGCGCCACCAGCCGTTGACATCGTGGCTTGGCCGCGGAGGCAGCCGGGTAGCATGGGATGCTGGGACGCGGGATGGCGTGATCGAGTCGAATCGCGTCTCGCCCGGCAGTGCGGACCCGCCGCGCCAGTAACCAGTGAGGACAAATAGTGCAGGTATCCCAGCGCGCCAAGGTTGCACCATTTGAAGTAATGCAGATCGTTGAGCAGGTCGCGAAGATGCGCCAGGCCGGACACGATGTGATCTCCCTGTGCGTTGGCGAGCCAGGTGGCGGGGCACCTGACGCGGTCAACGAGCTGGCAGCGCATTTGCACAGCGAGCATGCGGACTTCGGCTACACCTCCACGGCTGGGCTTGCCGAAATTCGCGAGGCCCTCGCCGGGCACTATCAACGCCGGTACGGCGTGCAGATCCCGGCGAAGAACTTCGTGATGACCACCGGATCCTCCGGCGCCTTCCAGCTCTCTTTCCTCGCCGCCTTCGACGCCGGCGACGTGGTGGCCTTGGCCCGCCCGGGCTATCCGGCTTATGCCAATATCCTTGGCGCTTTGGGCCTGACGGTGGCAGATCTGCCGACCACCGCCGAACAACGCTTCCAGCCCACCATCAAGGATCTGGAACAAGCCAAGAAGGATCATGGCCGTCTCGACGGGCTGGTGGTGGCCTCACCGAATAATCCCACAGGCACGATGTTCAGCGCCGAGGAGCTGCGGGAGCTGGCCTTGTGGTGCGAGGCCAATGGCATCCGGCTGATCAGCGACGAGATTTATCACGGCATCGAATTCGACCCGCAGCGTCAGGGGCACACCTCATGGGAGTATTCGCGGACTTCCATCGTGGTGTCTTCCTTCTCCAAGTACTGGGGCATGACCGGCTGGCGCTTGGGCTGGATGATCGTTCCCGATGACCTGCTGGGGGCCGTGGACGCGCTGGCTTCCAACCTGGCCCTCTGCGCCCCCGCCCCGGCCCAGCGTGCCGCGGTCGCTGCCTTCAGCCAGCAGAGCCTGGAAGAAGCGAATGCGCGCGTTGACGAGTTCGCGCGCACCCGGGAACTGGTGCGCGGCAGCTTGGAGAAGTTGGGCATCGAGCAAGCAGCGCCTGCGGACGGCGCGTTCTACCTTTATGGCCGGTTAACCCCTGAAGTGCTGGATCATTTTGGGTCGGCCAGCGACTTCTGCCAAGAGGTTTTGAGGAATGCGCATGTTGCGCTGACGCCGGGCGGGGACTTTGACCCCTTCGAAGGCCACCTGTTCATCCGGCTGTCATTTGCCGCGGGATATGAGCGCGTGGCCGAAGCATTAGAGCGGGTGGACGCCTTTCTGCGCCGGAGCGTGCACCTGGGCTAGATGTCCACAGTTCGTTTCCCAAAGCGCCGCAGGGAGAACCCGGCGTTGGACAGTAATGGCGAGGACGGTGGAAAACCGGCCTCGCCACTACTGCGTCAAGGAGTTCTGATGTCCGAGTTGCCCAGGCCTGTGATTCATGAATGCCTGCCCTGCTACTTATATCGGGCGGCCTCAGATGCCGCCTGCGATGGAAGCCTGCGGATGCTCAGTTTTTATCGTGATGAATGCGCTCCGCGAGCTAGCGCGTTGGAGAAGAAAATGCGGGTGCTCGGCGGTTATTGCGACTGCGAAGTCCTGCTGAATGTGGTGCGGCCGGCCACCACGGAAGCGATGCGCCTGATCGATGCGGGCGAGGATTTGGTCTGCAAAGGAGTACGCCGCGGCACCATTCAACCTTGCGAAAATTGGTTGATGCGCCACGGCGTACAGTGGGGTGGCGGCCGATTTGGCCGCCGAAGTGCCTAGGAACTAGTCTTCGATCTTCTTATTTGGCTTGCGGGCCTTGAGCAATTCAACGCCGATCGGAATGACCGAGAGGAGAACGATCAGAATGAAGATGATGTCGATGTTCTCTTCGATCCAGGTGAATTGTCCCAGCCAATAGCCAAGCAGCGTGACGCCGATGCCCCAGAGGGCTGCACCGATCAGGTTGAAGATGACGAAGGTCCTGTGGTCCATCTTGGCCACGCCAGCGATGACCGGGACAAAAGTGCGGACGACGGGAACAAAACGCGCCAGGATCACTGCGCGGCCGCCGAACTTCTCGAAGAATTCGTGGGCGCGTTCAACATTCTTTTGGGAGAAGAAGCGCGACTCCGGCTTGTTGAAGACGGCCGGGCCGGACTTCCTGCCGATGATGTAGCCAGTTTGGTCACCGGCGAAAGCGCAGATGAAGATCGCCAGGGCAAAGAGCCACAGGGGTACGTGAATGGTGCCGGTGGCGATGAGCATGCCTACGGTGAAGAGCATCGAGTCGCCGGGCAGGAAGAATCCCACGAGCAATCCGGTTTCGGCGAAGACTATGACGCAAACCAGCAGGACAACCCATGGTCCGAGTTCTGGGTTGTTCAGGAAGACAGCCGGGTTCAGCCAGTCTGGCAGGAAGGCCGCTCCCACGGTCGGCGACGCATAGTCCGTCACGAAGGAAAGAAAAGAAGATTGATCTAGCACAGGAAAAATCCTACGGGATGTCAC
>Ga0308158_10002087_pt1 | contig 19571 bp, 25 predicted proteins | sample PhyBR2_FD_201038 | JGI IMG/M metagenome (GOLD analysis project Ga0308158, IMG submission 201038) | Phyllosphere microbial communities from UC Gill Tract Community Farm, Albany, California, United States - DLSLB.R2 | ecosystem: Host-associated > Plants > Phyllosphere > Unclassified | place: USA...
AGCGCCTCGCGGGCAAAATACCAGGTCGCGCCGATCTGGCGCGATTTCAGGATCATGCGGGTGCGCTGATCCTTCGCGCCCCACCAATCTTCCTGATAGCCGAACAGCTCGTCATGGAAGAGCTGTTCGAGCTGCTCGACCTGGTCTGTGGTGAAATGGTTCTTCGGCTTGCCCGCCTTACGCTCACCGGCGTTGCGGTTGGCGACCTTCTCGTTGAGGTCACCCTCGTGCCCACCGGGCGCTTCGAACCGACGGACGCGCGCGCCGGCGATGACCGCGCGCATCAGCAGGTCGATCTCCTTGAAGTCGCCGCCCGTCTTCGCGTCCTTGGCGATCAGCGTGTTGAGCCGGCATTCGAGCGCGTCCTCGATCTTCGACAGCGACGGCGCCTCGTCCCATTTGCGGCGCTGTTTCCACGCCTCGACCGTCGGCCGCTTCAGCCCCAGCTCGTCAGCGATCTGCGTCACGCCCCAGCCGCGCCAGTAAAGGCTGCGTGCCTGGCGCTCGGCGTCGATCGGGATCGGCATCGTCTCCGCGGGCAGCGGCATGCCGGTATCTGGGGGGAGCTTGTCCATGTCGCGGCGGACCTTGCCGTGCGATCGGGCGCGTCCGCACGGCATCTAGAGTGTGGAATCCGATCCCACACCCCCACGCGCTTGAGACATGACCCGGTTTCGGTCCCTTTGCGGCTTCCAGATGCCGCCTGACGCGGCCCACCGATAGCGAACCCCGAGGGACCGACCGCCATGGGCACCAAGAGCAAGTTCTTCCGCGCATTCGTCGAAGGCCAGACCATCAGCGATGGCCGGAAGATCGAAGGCCCGTGGATCGACCAGATCGTCGAGACCTTCCACGCCGACACCTACACGCCGCGCATCAACGTCGAGCACCTGTCGGGCTATAGCCCGGAGCCGCCCTTCAACGGCTATGGCTCGGTCATCGCCGTCAAGGCGCAGACCGACGACATCACGATCGCCGGCACGGTGGAGAAGCGCCGCGCGCTGTATTGCCAGGTCGACGCGAACGACCAGCTTGTCGCGCTCGTCACCACCAACCAGAAGCCCTACCCCTCGGTCGAGCTGACGCCGAGCTACGCCGGCACCGACAAGATCGGGCTCATCGGCCTGGCGTTCACTGACAAGCCCGCGTCGATCGCGACCGAATCGCTGCAGTTCTCGCGCAGCTCGCCCGGCACGCTGTTCGCAGCAGCGGCAGAGGGTGTTCCGCTCGAATTCGAAGCGGCACCTGCCGACCCGGCCAAGGTCGAAGGCGCGGTCGCCGGCTTCTTCTCCGCGCTGGCAGCAACGCTGCGCGGCGGGAAGGCCGCATCGGTTGCGCCCGTGGTCGAGACGCCCCCGGTCGCAGCCAACGACAATTTCGACGCCGCGGCATTCACCACGCAGGTCGGCGCAGCCGTCGCATCGTCGATCGCCGCGGCACTGAAGCCCGTCACCGAGGCACATACCGCGCTGCAGGGCCAGTTCGCGACGCTGCAGGCCAAGCTGGAAGTGACGCCAGAACCAAGCTTCAGCCGCACGCCCGCCAATGGCGGCACCGGCGACGCCGTCACCGACTGCTGACGCACAGCCACCCCCTCCACCCGACTGACATCCGCAAGGAGCCGCCCGATGCTTAACGATACCCGCCTGAAGTACGACGCCTACACGACGCAGATTGGCAAGCTGAACGGCGTCGGCGACACCGCCAAGTCGTTCACCGTTGCACCTTCGGTCGCGCAGACCCTGCGCGGCAAGATCCAGCAGTCGAGCGCCTTCCTCACCAGCATCAACATCATCCCGGTCGTCGCGCAGGAAGGCGACAAGGTCGGCGTCGGCGTAAAGGGCACGATCGCCAGCCGCACCGACACGCGGATCCACGACCGCAAGCCGCGCTACCCCGGCGATCTTGAAGAGACGCGCTACCGTTGCGAGAAGACCGACTTCGACACGCTGATCCGTTACGAGACGCTCGACGCGTGGGCGCATCAGCCGAACTTCCAGCCGCTCATCCGTGACGCGATCGTCAAGGCCAAGGCGCTCGACATCATCACCATCGGCTTCAACGGCGTGAAGGTCGCCGTGGAGACCGATCCGAACACGTACCCGCTGCTGCAGGACGTCAATATCGGCTGGCTGCAGCACATCCGCCTCGACGCACCGGCCCGCGTGCTGAGCGAGGGTGACCTGAAGCCCGCGACCCGCGTGAACAACGTCGTGACGGTTGCCGGTGCGATCTATGTCGGCGCTGGCGAGATCGGCAAGGACGTCGATTACGTCAACGTGGACGCGCTGATCTACGACGCGATCGAGCTGCTCGACGAGAATTACCGCGACGATACCGACCTGGTCGTGATCGTCGGCCGTGACCTCGTCCACGACAAGTATTTCTCGATCGTCAATTCGTCAGGCGACAAGGCGACCGAACAGCTCGCCCGCGACGTCCTGCTCTCCGACAAGAAGCTCGGTGGCCTGCAGGCGGTGCGCGTCCCGAAGTTCCCCAAGAACGCGCTGCTGATCACCACGCTCGCGAACCTGTCGGTCTACGAGCAGATCGGCAGCGAGCGACGCAAGATCGAGGACAACGCCAAGCGCGACCAGGTCGAGAATTACGAGAGCGTCAATCAGGCCTTCGTGATCGAGGACATGGGCAAGGTCGCCCTCGTCGAGAACATCGTCATGGGCAAAAAGCCGGCCTGATCAGCCGCCTCACGCGATGGCGTTTCTGAGCAGGGATATGATCCGGGAGATCCAGGGCATCGCAGATGCCTACGCCAAGCGTGAAAACGCACGGTTGGCTGGATCTCCCACCTCACCACGCACGGAACATCATCGCGTTTCGCCCCACCAGTTAGCCCGCTCTCCACAGGACATGCCATGAGCCTTGCTCGCAAACACCGGGAACGTACCCTCGCATCCCAGATGGCATCGGCTCCTGCCATGGAGGGCGGGTTATCCCTTGCCGCGTCGGTGCCCGCCTCCGACGCCGGCACGCCTGCCGAGCGCGCAGCCGCATCGGTCGCGATGCGGCTGCAACATGATCTGCGTCGGCTGAAGGAGATCCAGTCGATCGCCCGCCGCGTTGAGGTGAAGCGCGAGATGCTGCCCGCCTATACCGATTGGGTCGCCGGCTTGCTCGACGGCGGGCGCGATGCCGGCGCTGGCATTGCCGAGGACGTGCTGCCGACCGTCATGGTCTGGCTGATTGACACCGGCGAATATGCCCGCGCGCTGCTGCTCGCCGAACACGTCATCGCCTATGACGTGCCGCTGCCGTCACGCTACGAACGCTCAGCCGCAGCGCTGATCGTCGAAGAGATCGCCGACGCCGCGATCCGCGCGCAGACCGCCAAGCAGGCGTTCCCGCTCGAGGTGCTCGAGAACGTCGCCGAGCTGACCGCCGACGCGGACATGCACGACCAGGTCCGCGCGAAACTGCACAAGGCGATCGGCACCGAGCTGGCGCGCGCGGCCGAAGAACTCGATCCGACCAAACCCGAGTTCGTCATCGCCGCGGTCGCCGCACTCGCGCCGCTTCGCAAAGCCGTCCGCCTGCATGACCGGGTCGGCGTCGCCGGCCAGATCAAGCGGCTGGAGAAAGCCATCACCAAGCGCGCCGAGCCCGCAAAGGCCGACGCCCCCACCGATACTGCCGGTTCCACCGGCTCATAAGCTCGCCCCCGGCGCTCGGGGACGGATCACGCGGGATGGGAGGGCGCTTCGGCGCTGAGGGCCATCGTCCGATCCTGATCCCCACCCCCGAGATTTCACCCAAGGACCGTCCCAGATGCTCGTCACCATCGCCACTGCTGCCCTCGTGCTCATGACCATGGGCTTCGGTGCGTTGCTGACGCTGACTGGCGTCGTTCTGGCATCGATGGCAGGCACCCGCGCCGAGCAAATGTCTCGCATCGCCGAATCAAGCGTCGGCCTCGCGTTATTCGTCATCGGCGCTCTCGTTTATGCGCCGGTGATGGTCAGATGAGCGGCTTCAGCTGCCCGCCTCCGCTGATGCCGGCGCCTGTCGTGTCGACCGAGGCGCCGATCCGCAATGACGGCTGGTTCCCCGACATCGACCCGGCCGAGCTGCGTGCCGCGCGGCGCATCCGCGACGTCATCACCCCCGAACGCCTCAAGCTCGCCGTAACCGGCGCGATGATCACCGTCGGCAACCAGCTCGCCGTGTGGCAGGCCGCGCATATGCTTGCCGGCATCGCGGATCTTGCCGCGGTGCCGTCGCGCAAGCTCGGCGACACCAGCCGCCTCGTCCTCCTCTATAACCGTGCGATCGGTGCCTATGCCAAGGCCGAGCTGGTCGAGGCGTACCGCGATACGGATCTGACGGGACAGGGTCAGCACGACGCCGAAGCCGTCGAGCCGTCGATCGTCGAGCTGCGCCGCGATGCGATCCACGCGATCCGCGACATGCTGGCTCGCCCGCGGCTGCGCGCCGAGCTGATCTGATGGCCGACATCCTCACCGCAAAGCAGGGCGACACGCTCGACGAGCTGATCTGGCGTGAGCGCGCGCTCGGTGCGCCCGATATCGGCCGCGTCCTCGCGCTCAACCCGGGCATCGCCGACGTCGGCGCGGTCCTTCCGCTCGGCACTCGCGTGACGATGCCCGCCAGCATGGCGCCGGCCACGCGCACGCTCCCGCTCATCCAGCTCTGGGACTGACCGCATGAAGGATTTTCTCCACGATTTCGGGATCGGGCTTTGGGCGTTCATCGTCAGCCTCATCCCAGCCGGCCTCGGGTCGGTCGTCAGCCTGCTGGTCGAAAGCGGCCTCACATGGGGCCAGCGGTTCGCGCAGGTCTGGGTCGGTATCGTCGTCAGCTATTTCGTCACCAACGCGGCCGGCGCGCTCTTCGGCATGCATCCGTTCGTCTCGCAGGCGATCGGCTTCCTCGTCGCGATGGTCGCCTTCAAGGGCGCGCCCGGTTTCATCGCCGGTTGCAGCGCCGTCCTCGCCGAACTCCCCGGCAAGCTCAGCGAGCGGCTGCTCGCGCTCATTCCGCGAAAGGACCCCAAGTGATGCCACAGCCCGATAAGGGATCGTCCGCGCCTGTGAAGCGCAAGACGCTGATCGGCGTGATCGGCGCGGCAGCCGCGCTGATCGTCACGCCGTTCGTGTCGGGCTGGGAATCGGGTGGCACGCCGCGGCTCGTCGCGTACCAGGACATCGTCAAGGTCTGGACGATCTGCGGCGGTGAGACGCTCGGCGTGAAGCCCGGCATGGTCGAGACGGTCGAGGGCTGCGCGCTGCGCGAAGAAGCCGCGCTGATCCGCCACGCCGAGCCCGTCCTCGTCTGCACGCCCGGCCTGCGCACCCATCCTAACCAGCTCTCGGCTGCGATCAGCCTCGCCTACAACATCGGCACGGGTGGCTATTGTGGATCCACCGTCGCGCGCCGCTTCAACGCGCGCGACTGGCGGGGCGCGTGCGACGCCTTCCTGATGTGGAACCGGGCGGGCGGGACGGTCGTGCGCGGCCTCGACCGCCGACGCCGCGCCGAGCGCGACCTCTGCCTGAAGGAGCTGCCCCGATGATCCGCGCCCTCTTTGCCAAGGTGAAGGCCGAGGCCTTCTTCCTCGTGCTGCTCGCCGTCGCGGCGGTCGGCGCCTGGCTGTACGTCCAGTACCGCCAGGTCAGCGCCGATCGCGACGATCTGCAGCACCGTGCCGAGCTGATCTGCGCAGGGTCCGGCACCGACTTCGCCGCGATCGGAAAGACGGCGCGCGGCGTGCGCTGCGCCCAGACCGTCGCCGGCCTCGTCAAATTCAAGGGCGACAGCGACCAGCTCGCCGCGGCGACGCTCGCCCAGGCGATGGCCGATCACGACGCTCGACAGAACAACGACACCCGCGCCGCGCGCGCTGCTGCCGAAGCAGCAAGCTCGGCCGCACAACGAATGGAGATGGCAGATGCGCAAGCTGAACGGACGAACCTTGTCGATCGTGACTGGTTTCGCGCTGTCAACGGCGTTGCCGGCCTGCGCGCGGCACGCTGAGGCCCCGCCCGCGGTCGTGTCGACGCCGATCGTCGTGAAGGTGAAGGACACGCCGCCCGCCGAGCTGCTGCGGTGCGCCAATCGCCCCGAGGGACTGCCCGAGGATCCGGCGCTGATTGCGCAGATCCCGACGCGGATCCGCGCCGGCATCATCCGCCTCGCGCGGTCCTTCGCCGCCAACGCCGACCACCTCGACCGCCTCATCAACTGGAACACGCCCGCCGCGTGCCAGTCCCCCAAGGAATAAGACATTGGCCGGTACCCGCTACGTCCACACCGAACACGCCAACCTCGGATCGCCTCGCGCTCCAGCGTCGTCACAGATCCGGCCGGTCGGGAAGACCGCCACGGTCTCGGCGACTGCCACCGGCGTCGTCTTCACGCTCGCCCGCCTGCTCGGCAGTGCAAGTCAATTGGCGCTGATCAATGGCACCAGCGCGAATCTGAAGCTCGACGCGGCGACCGGTTCGATCAGCGCCACAGCGGCGCTGGGCGACGGCGTGATTCAGAAGGCGCTGGTGAGAGAAAGCGACGGTGAAGTCGCCGTCGAGTATCCCGTCACCCTCACCGGCGTCGCGTCGGTCGTAGCACCGGCACCGGCACCGGCACCTACTCAGGCCCCTGCCCCGACCCCGACCCCGACCCCGACCGTTTCGATCTCGGCCGCCCAGAGCAAGAACGAGGGCAACAGCGGAACGACGTTTTTCGTCTACACCGTCACGCGCTCGTCTGCGATCGGCGCGGCTTCGGTGCCCTGGTCGTTTAGCGCGAACACCACCAGCGCGAACGATTTCGTCGGTGGCACCTATCCCCAGGGCGGGACCGTCGAGCTGGCGGACGGCGTAGCAAGCGGTACGTTCAGCGTCGGCGTGAACGGCGATGCAGCCGTCGAGACCGACGAGGCCTTCGGCGTCTCGATCGCAACGCCGGCCGGTTACGCAGCAGGCACAGCAATGTCGGCAACAGGGACCATCCTGAACGACGACGTGGCACCGGTTCTTGCCCTTTCGTCGGTGGCGCCATCGGTTGCGGCAAATGCCGCAGCCGGCACGCTGATTTCGAACATCGCCAATGTGCCAGCGGGCGTCACGCCCACGGTTACGCCGAATGATGGCCGGCTAGTGATCGCTGGGAACGCATCGACTGGTTGGAAGGTCGTTGTCGGCCTTTCCGCTATGTCGGCTGGAACGATCGATTTTGCCGCTGCTGCAGCCGGCGCGACCGGTGCGAACGGCATCCTCACCGTGACCGCAGCCCCGGTCACGCCCACCGTCACTCTTTCGGGGGCGCAATCGAAGTCCGAGGGCAACAGCGGTGCGACGGTGTTCACCTACACCGTGTCGCGATCGTCGACGTCGGGCGCGATCAACGTTCCTTGGTCATTCACCGCAGGCGGCACTTCAGCCAGCGACTTCACCAGTGGATCGCTTCCTACTGGCGGCACCGTGGCAATGGCGGATGGCGTCGCCACAGGCACCTTCTCGATCAGCGTTAATGGCGACACCTTCGTCGAAGGCGACGAGACCTTCACCGTCCTGCTCTCGACCCCGAGCGGTTATGTCGCGGGCGCCTCGATGAGCGCTACCGGCACGATCCTCAACGACGACAGCTCAAGCGTCATGCCGCTGCGCACTATCGCCGTTCAGAACCGAGTTCACACCGGCAAAGAAGGTCGCACTGGCATGGACCGGTGCATCGTCCGCTGGCCGATCGTTATCGGAACGGACGCGAGCGAAGCCGTGATCTGGATGTCGAATTGGCTGCACCTTCCGCCAAACGTCAATCCCGGCAACACACTCGAAGTTCTGGACATGTCGCTATCGCGCAGCACCGACTCCACGGCTGTCCCGGTAACGTTTGCGGGCGCTCGCAATAGACTGATGGCTGACGGGGAGTTGGAAGTTCTCTCTGATCCTCTCCTGCCGTCCGCATTCGGGCAGGGCAAGTTCACGACCGGCGACGTGTATTGGGTCAAAGCGCGTTTAGCCGTGCCTGCTACGGGTAATGTTATCCCAAGCTCACAAAGGTCATCTGGTCAATTCAGCGGGTCCTATGTTGGCTTCTATAACTCCGCCAACAGTGTGCCGAGCGCAACCGATGCCAACGGGCCTTACACGGTAACGGGCACGGGCTTCGATCCTCGCTCGAACGGTTGGTGCCCAATGCTGCTGGGTCGCCCCCTCGTCGACGGGCCAAGCTTTCTTGGCATCGGCGACAGCATCATGGAAATCACGGGAGACAGCGGCGCGGACACCAACAAGGAATATGGCTTGGCCTTCTTCCAGCGCGGTATGCACGACGCCAGCCTCGCCCGCACCAACCTCCGCCCGAGCATCTTGTGCGCGCGGGTCGGAATCGCGGCATCGGCCGTGTCCGTCTCTGCCAACTGGAACGTGCTGACCAAATACTGCCGATACGCCGTCGAAGAACTCGGCACGAATGACATGGGCGGCACCGTGTCTTCTATCCAGGCGAACCTGTCGTCGATCTGGACCGTACTGCGCAACGCCGGCCTGAAAATCTATCGGACGAACTTTATTGCCCGCTCGACGTCCACCAACGGGTGGGCCGACAAGGCAGGGCAGACGCCAAATAACGGATGGGGCGCAGGGGAAACACGCGATCAGTTAATCTCCTGGTTCGACACCAAGGTCGCCGATGGCACGCTGGCCGGCGTCATCGATACGCTCAGCGCTGGGTCCGACCCGACCGACAACCACTACTTCGTGTCGACGGGGGTTGCATCGGCAACAACTAGCGACGGGACGCATCCGCGTGACGCTGTTCACGAGGCAATGGCCGCGAAGGTCCGCGCCGTTATTCAGCCCCTCCAATAATAGAGAAGGACAGCAGCAATGCCGACCAATTCCACGTCGGGGGTTAACTCGTCGATGCGCGCCGCCCTTGAAACCATGAACGAGATCGCAACCCAGATTGCGGCCTTTTATATCGTTGCCGAGACCAACACCGCGAAAACATTGTGGCGCATCGAGAACAAGGCGCCTGCGCCTGCGGTAAGTCCTGATCTGATCGCTGAATACGATCGTGCTGCCTTCGAAGCCGTCATCTCCGGTCTCCCGTCAGCCGTTGCCTTGCTTCAGCTGCTCGATGGATCGGACGAATATCAGGCGGCGTGGCAGGCTTTCCGCCAGTCCGGTTCCGACTTCGACGGTGGGAGTACTGATCCGCTCGCTGAATACGAGCAGGATCCGGCATATTGCCGCCTAGCGAACGCGATCACGGCGATGCGCGATAGCGCCCTAAATCTAGACATTCTTAGCGCAACAGCGGTCGCATGATCTGCTGACGCTTTGATCAATCCCATAACCAAGCTGAAAGGAGGTGATATTCATGCGTTATTGGCCCGTCGGCAAGCCCATCCGTTGATCTATACGTCCGGTTCTTTCGAACGGGGCGACAACACTCCCAACGTAACAAGAAAGGAGGCTAAAATGCGTTATTGGCCTATTGGTAAGCCCGTCCGTTGATTGATGCGCCCGGCTCGAAAGAGCCGGGCTACATCTTAACCCAATGCAATACCCTTATGACGAAGGACGTTCGTTGAAAAAGCCGGAAAGCTTGCGGCAGACGCTACAGATGTTCGTGCCTGCGCTTGCGGCCGATCCGTCCAAGTTGTCGATATTCGTCGATAAGGGGCGGATCGCGGCTGGCGCGGGATCGCTTAGCCTCGAATATCGCTACACCGCCAATATCGTCGTGCAGGATTACGCCGGCGACGTCGACGATCTCATGGTGCCGATCCTCGCATGGATCGCTCAGCACCAGCCCGAGCTGCTGCAGCGAACCGACCAGGAGCCGTTCCGCTTCGAATCCGAGCTGCTCGACGCGGAAACCGCCGACGTGTCGATCTTCATCGACCTTGACGAAGCCGTGCGCGTTTTGGCGAAAGAGGGCGGCGGGTTCACAGCCGAGCGCTCAGATCCCGTGGGTGATGCCGACAGCTTCGGGATCGGGTGCGTGCCCCTGTGGCAGCTCCTCATGGGTCTCGATGTCGTGGCGCAGACCAATGACCCGCGCTTCGTGGATGACCAGTGAGCGACTTCGCCGACATGGAGGCGCTAGCTGGCGCGCTGCTGCGCCGTGTCGATGCCGGCGAACGCGGCAAGATCCTGCGCGTCATGGCGCGCACGCTCCGCAGCAGCCAGTCGGCACGCATTGCCCGTCAGCAAGATCCGGACGGCCAGCCTTTTGCCGCGCGCAAGGCGCAGCCCCCTGGTCGGCTGCGGCGGGGTGGGACGATCAAGCGCAAGGCTATGTTCCGCAAGCTCCGCAACACGTCCAATCTTAAGGCGGGATCGACCGACACAGAGGCGTGGGTCGGGTTCAGCGGGCGCGCCGCCCGGATTGCACGCGTCCACCAAGAGGGGCTCGAGGATGCACCGGCCAAGGGTGCGAAGCCGGTCCGATACGCGCGACGCGTGCTGCTGGGCGATACGGAAGCGGAGCGCCAGGCGCTGCTCGACATTCTCTTCGCGCAACTCGTTAAGGCCTGACGTCCTTCCTTCCATTCATCAAGTTTTAGTTAAAAAGCGTCATTGCGGCTTAACTGCCTTAAATTGATTAGGCAGCGTCTTTATGAAGGCTTCCATCTCTTTGGGGTTGTCAAACGTTCTTATGGCAGGGCGTGATATCATATCGAAGTGGTGGGGAACAAGATCGCACATTGTTTTCAGAACAACTTCTTTTGGTATTACGACCTCATTGAAATGCACTGCGCACTTCGCAGACCATTGACGGGCATGATAAGCAAGAAAATCTGATATCTGTATAGCCCTACAACTATCTTTAGCTACAAATGTTAATGACCTTAACACACCTTTGAGGTCACCATTCTCGCTCGCATTATCAAACCATTTCTGAATGCCCTTATTATTTTTGTGTCCCGTTTCTATCACGAAGGACAGCCCCTCACGGCGTATCGCGGCGGCGTTTGGATGGAAGCGCGTTAGAAAGCCGACTAAACGGACAAACTCGTGCTCAAATAACGAAGACGACGCAAATACCTTGTGCTGCTCTTTAATTGTTTTGAAACTTTTTGCTCCTGAAAATGAAAGACCGATAAGCTGATTTGTTGGACCGGAATATAACTCCTCAACGAAACCAATTTTTTTCGCCCACTTCCAGTCTTTAAAACTTCCCTTAGTGCCGACAAATTTCATGGCATGGAGAATTTCAACATCATATTTTGCGCAAACGCCTTCCAAGTGTTCTTCCACTATATTCCATGCCGATGCTAGCCCCGCATAGCCAGCTATTGTAATCACCGAAGATTGATCGGAATCACTATCGTCTAAATAGATTATAAGGGCCATACGAATAAATACCCCGTCTAAGGCCTCCTTAATATTTTCCATATTAGGAGGGAATAATAAGGCAGCAGATAATTGAAATTTTCTCAGACGAAGACGTTCTGTAAATATACATAAAGCCTACGACACGCCGATTCGCGGAATCGGCCCCTGTTGAGTTTGGCGTCATCCACTATCCTTTGATAGAGATATCGTCAGAGTGTGAAATACCATCCCACACCCAAGCATGATGGCGCTGCCGTGACCTGACGGACGACATGGCCGGATGGCCGAGCCGTCAACCTTCACCGCTGTCGATCTGTCGCGCCTGCCGGCGCCGACCATCGTCGAGACTCTCGATTACGACACGGTCTACGGGCAGATGCTTGCTGCGCTGCAGGCGCTCGTGCCGACGTTCGACGCCACGGTCGAATCTGATCCCGCCATCAAACTGCTCGAGGTCGCCGCGTATCGCGAAATGCTGCTGCGCGCCCGCGTGAACGATGCCGCTCGCGCGGTCATGCCCGCCTATGCGATCGGCGCGGATCTCGACAATCTGGCGGCACTGATGGGCGTCGTGCGGTTGCTGATCACCCCCGCGAATGCCCAGACCAACGCCCCCGCGATCTACGAAAGCGACGAAGACTTCCGCCGTCGCCTGGTGCTCGCCCCCGAAGGCTATTCCGTCGCCGGCCCCGAGGGCGCCTACATCTTCCACGCGCTGTCTGCCGCGTCGGACGTGCTCGACGCCAGCGCGACAAGCCCGACGACCGGCGAGGTCCGCATCACCATCCTGTCGCGTGCCGGCACCGGTGCGGCCTCGCCGGCATTGCTCGACACGGTGCTGGACTACGTCTCGGCCGAGACGCGTCGTCCGCTGACCGATTACGTCACGATCCAGTCGGCGCAGATCGTCGAATATGCGGTGAAGGCTTCGATCACGACGTTTGCTGGCCCCGATGGCTCGATCGTCATCGCCGACGCGCGCGCACGGCTTACCGCCTACGTCGCCAACTCGCACCGCCTCGGCCGCGACATCACCCGCTCGGGGATCTTCGGCGCGCTCCACACCGAAGGCGTGCAGAACGTCGTGCTGACCAGCCCGGCTGCAGACATCGTACTCGATCGCACCCAGGCCAGCTGGTGCACGGGCGTGACCGTCAACCATGCAGGTCTCGGCGAATGACGCTGCTGCCCCGCAACGCCAGCGAGCTCGAGCGCGCGCTCGAGGCCAGCATGGCGCGGCTCACCGATGTCCCGGTGCCGCTGCGCGACCTGTGGAACCCCGACACCTGCCCGGTCGAGCTGCTGCCCTATCTGGCATGGGCGCTGTCGATCGACAGCTGGTCGAGCGCCTGGTCGGAAACGGTCAAGCGCGCGCGCGTGCGCCAGGCGCTGGCGATCCAGCGGCGCAAGGGAACGTCCTCATCGGTGCGCGACGTCATCGAGTCCTTCGGGGGCGTCGTCGCGATCCGCGAATGGTGGCAGATGGCGCCGCCCGGCGAGCCGCATACCTTCAGCCTCGTCCTCAACGTCACCGACGATCAGGGCGCGCCTGCGGACGCCGGCTATGTCGATGCCGTGATCGCCGAGGTCTACCGGACCAAGCCCGTCCGCTCGCACTTCACCTTCAGCCAGGCGCTCAATGCGAGCGCTGAGCTCGGCGTGATCGGCGCCGCCCGCCCCGCGGCATTCGTCCGCCTTTCCCTTACCGCCTGACGGAGTCGATATGGCCCTCACCCTTACGATCACCGATGCCGGCCGTGCGGCCCTCGTCAACGCCGAGCACAGCGGCACGAACGCGGTTCAGATCGCCTCGGTTGGCGTGTCGGGCGCGGGCGTGGCGCCGCTGCCGACCAGCACGACGCTGCCCGGCGAATACAAGCGTATCACGACCATCTCGGGGGCGGCGGTCGCAGCGGACATCATCCACCTAGTCGTGCGCGACGAGTCTGCTGACGCCTATCCGCTGCGATCCTTCGCGCTGTACCTCGAGGACGGGACGATGTTCGCGATCTACGGCCAGGCCGATACGATCGTCGAGAAGTCGGCCGCGTCGCTGCTGCTGCTCGCGATCGACATCGCGCTGGTCGGCGTGCCCGCCGAGCGGATCACCTTCGGCAACGCCAACTTCCTCAATCCGCCTGCAACGACCGACACGGCCGGCGTGATCGAGCTGGCGACCGACGCCGAGGCGGCAGCGATGGCCGATGCGGTGCGGGCGCTGACGCCGAAGAGCATGGCGGTGATCATGACCGCGGCGAACATCATCGCGCGGATGCTGACGGTCGACGGTTCCGGCTCGGGTCTCGATGCGGATATGCTCGATGGGCGGCATGGATCCGAGTTCGCGCTGCTGACCGGCGCGGCGTTTGCAGGGGCGCTGTCGTCGTCCACCTTCGCCGCTGCAACCAACATCACCGCAGGCGCGACGGTCGCAGCCAACTCGGTGCTGATCGGCGGGCTGCCTGCCTGGCATCCGGGCAATGACGGTGCCGGATCCGGGCTCGACGCCGATCTGCTGCGCGGTCAGGTGCCGTCGTCGGGCGAAGGCGCAAACACGGTCATGACCCGCGACGGCAACGGCGATACGTCGGTGCGCAATCTCAACCTGTTCGCGCCGGTCGAGGCGATCAACGTCATCAACGTCGTCGTCACCGCAGCCGATGGGCGGACGCTGAAGAAGGTCACCGCCGAGACCTTCCTCAAGTCGCTCGATCTCGTCACCGCAGGCAACGGCGCGTCGTTCGCCAAGGCGCTCAGCGCGCCCTCACTGACGATCCAGACCAACATCACCGCGGGCGCGACGGTCAGCGCTAATTCCTTCGTGGTAGGTGGGAGCCCTGTCTGGCACCCGTCAAACGACGGCGCAGGCTCGGGGCTCGACTCCGATCTACTCGATGGGCAGCAGGGCGCTTGGTACGCCGATATCGCCGGAAGGCTCGGCTATACCCCCGCCCGTCGTGGCGGCGACACGTTCACCGGGCCATTTGGCCGCGACGCGCAGTTCTTTCTCGATCTGGCGGGTGGCAATGCCACGCTGACTATGGGCGACGGCGCGTCCGTCGTGTTCGACCGCGCCAACAATGCGTTCCGCTTCAACGTCGGCGGCGCCGAGCGGCTCGTCCTGACACCAAACGGCATGTACGCGATCACGCCGATCATCAAAGGCAATGCGGGCAAGTTCCTGCATCATGCCGATGGCGCGGTCGTCGGCGACACGATCACGCGCAGCGCAGGTGCGCCCGCGGGCGGCAGCGACGGCGACCTGCATATCGAGGCCAGCCCCGGCGCCGGCACGATGCGCCTCTGGCACAACTATGGCGGCCAGTGGCTTCACATCTAGGAGAGACCCGATGAAGACGACGATCGGCAAATATGATCCCGCGACCCGCTCTGTGCCGGTCGTATTCGACCCGGATGGTATCGCGCATGCGCGAAACGTGAACGCCTGCCACCTCGAGGATGGCAGTCATGATCGCAAGGGCACCATCGCGCGCGTCGCTGAGGTGGCGCTGGGCGTGGCGGTCAAGGCCAATCTCGGCGTGATCGGCAACCCGTCGGAAACAGACGCGCCCGCCGCCTGATCCTTTCGGGTGTGGGATCGCATTCCACACCCGCCGCACCGCGCGCGTTGCGCACCGCGCCGCCAATGTCGCGGCTCATGAACGCGCTACCCGATCCCCGCCGCATTATCGGCAACATCATCCGTCTCGGCACCATCGACAGCGTCGATCGTGGCGAGGCGACGTGCCGCGTGCGGATCGGCGAGATCGTCACCGGCGATATCTGCTGGATCGTGCAGCGTGCCGGCAACACCCGCACCTGGTCACCGCCGACGATCGGCGAGCAATGCCTGCTGCTCTGTCCCGAGGGCGACACCGATGGCGGCGTCGCCGTCCTCGGGCTGTTCTCCAATGCGATGCCCGCGCCCTCGACCGAGGATCTGGATCTCATCCAGTTCGGCGACGGCGCGATCCTGTCTTATGACGCGCACGCGCATCTGCTGGTCGCGCAGCTCCCCGCAGGCGGCAAGGTCCGCATCGACGCGCCGGGCGGCGTCACCATCACCGGGCCGGTCTCGATTACCGGCGACGTGACGATCACCGGCAAGGCAACCGCCAGCGACGACGTGATTGGCGGAGGCAAGAGCCTCAAGTCGCATGTGCATAGCGGCGTCCAGTCGGGCGGGGCCGTTTCGGGACCGCCGCGATGATCGGCATGAGCGCCGTCACCGGCAAGCCGCTCGAAGGGCTCGACCATCTGCGCCAGTCGATCGCGGACATCCTGTCAACGCCGATCGGCTCGCGCGTCGGCCGGCGCGAATACGGCTCGCTGCTCGCCGACCTGGTCGACCAGCCCATGAACGCACTCGGGCGCATGCGCCTGATGGCCGCAACGGCGCTCGCCATCCAGCGCTGGGAACCGCGGGTCACGCTGTCGGCGGTCGTCATCGAGCAGACCGGTCCCGGCGCATTCTCCGCCCAGCTCGCTGGCCGACGCACCGACGTGACCGGCCCGAACGCAAGCGCACGTCTCACCGTCCCGCTGCCCCGCAGCACCCCCACTGTGTACGCCTGAAGGAGCCACCATGCACGGCATCACCATCAAAGAAGTGACCGAGGGCGCCCGTTCGCTCGTTCTTGCTGCAACCGCGGTCATCGGTCTGGTCGCGACCGCCACGGCACCGGCCGGCGCTGCAACCGAAGCGCTCGACGCGGCCTTCCCGCTCAATCGTCCCGTGCTCGTCGTCGACCTCGAGGCGGCGATCGGCGTGGCCGGCACGACGGGCACGCTGGCATCGGCGCTCCGCGCTATCGCGGATCAGGCAAAAGCCCCCGTCGTCGTCGTGCGTGTCGCAGCCGGCGCGAATGCCGCGGCGACCAGCGCGAACGTCATCGGCGCCACGGCAAACGGTCTGAAGACGGGCATGCAGGCGCTGCTCGGCGCGGAGTCGCAGCTCGGCTTGAAGCCGCGGATCCTCGGCGCACCGGGCCTCGATACGCAGGAGGTCACGACCGCGCTGGTCATCATCGCACAGAAGCTGCGCGGGTTCGCCTATGCTTCCGCGATCGGCGCCGACATCACCGCGGCGATTGCCTACCGGGCAAACTTTGGCGCGCGCGAGCTGATGCTGATCCATCCGGATTTCATCGCCTTTGACACGAAGGTCGCGGCGAACGCGACCAGCTATGCGGTTGCCCGCGCCCTCGGCCTGCGCGCCCGCATCGACCAGGAGGAGGGTTTCCACAAGTCGCTGTCCAACGTCGCGGTCGAAGGCGTCGTCGGTCTCACCAAGGATATTCAGTTCGATATCCAGGACGAGAACAGCGACGCCGCGCGGCTCAACGACAAGCAGGTCACCGCTCTCATCCGGGCGGGCGGTGGCTTCCGCTTCTGGGGCAACCGGACCTGCATCGAGCAGACGTCGCCCTTCACGTTCGAGACTGCCACGCGCACCGCGCAGGTGCTGCTCGACACGATCGGCGCCGGCATGATGTGGGCGATCGACAAGCCGCTGCGGCCGAGCCTTGCCAAGGACATCGTCGAGACGATCAACCTGTCGATCGCCGGCATGGTAACCGCTGGGCAGCTGATCGGCGGCAAGGCCTGGTTCGTCGCCGACAAGAACCCCGCCTCCAGTCTCGCGCAGGGCAAGCTGTCGATCGACTATGAATTCACGCCGGTCCCGCCGCTCGAGAACCTGCTGCTCACCCAGCGCATCACCGACAGCTATCTCGCCGACTTCTCCGTCGCCTGATCGCCGCGAACCTTCCCGACCTGAAAGCTAGGAGCCGATCATGGCACTGCCCCGCAAACTGAAGAACATGAATCTGTTCAACCAAGGCCGTAGCTATATCGGCGAGGTGCCCTCGGTCACGCTCCCCAAGCTGACCCGCAAGCTCGAGGAATATCGGGGCGGGGGCATGGACGGCACCGTCAAGCTCGACATGGGCGCCGAGGCCATGGAGATGGAATTCAGCGCGGGCGGTCCGCTGCGCGACGTCCTGCTGCAGAGCGCGGCGCCCACCATCGGCGGTCTCTTCCTGCGCTTTGCCGGCCAGTATCAGAACGACGCGTCCGGCACGTCCGACGCGGTCGAGGTCACCGTGCGCGGGCGCCACGAAGAGATCGACATGGGCGAGCAGAAGGTCGGCGAAGGCGGCGACTTCAAGGTGAAGATGGCCCTCGTCTACTATCGCCTCGAGTGGAACGGCGAGGTGCTGATCGAGATCGACGTCCTCAACATGATCCACATCGTCGGTGGCATCGATCGCCTCGCCGACATGCGCGCCATCATCCTCTGATTCATCCGCGCCGGCACGACCGGCGCGGATATTTTCCGACCGCCAGCTTCAAGGAATTTCGCGTGAGCGACACCAACCCCGAACACACGACCGTCAAGCTCGACTTCCCGTTCGCCCGCGGCGACCAGACCATCGACAGCGTCAAGGTGCGCCGGCCGCGCTCGGGCGAGCTGCGCGGGCTCAACATCGCCGACCTGGTGCAGATGAATGTCGCGGCGACCGCCAAGCTCCTGCCGCGCATCACCATGCCGCCCCTGACCGATGCCGAGGTCAACAATCTTGATCCCGCCGACCTGACCCAGTTCGGTATGGAAGTGCAGGATTTTTTGCTGCCGAGGGCGGCGAAGGAGCAGGACTCCCGGAGCTAGTAGACGACGCGATGGCGGATCTGGCGATCGTCTTCCACTGGCCCCCCGCCGCCATGGACGAGATGACGATCGCCGAGCTGATGCGCTGGCGCACGCGCGCGGCCGAGCGCCACAACCCGGAAAGCTGACGCCATGGACCGCAACCTCCGCATCCGCATGCTGCTCGAGGCCAGTGACAAGGTCACCAAGCCGTTGCGCGATATCATCGGGGGTTCGGCCAAGGCAGCGGCCGCGCTGAAGGTCACGCGGAACAGCCTGAAGGATCTGAGCGCCCAGGCGCGGGCGATCGGGGAATTCCGGATCGGCCAGGCCAAGGGCGCGGAGATCTTCGGGCAGGTCGACGACGCACGACGGCGGATCCGTGCCCTGCGCGAAGACATCGCCCGCACCGACACCCCCACCAAGCGCATGACCAACGCGCTCGCTGCAGCAGAGGCGGCGGAACGCAAGCTCGTCCAGGCCAGCGAGGACCACAGCAACGTGCTGACGCGCATGCGCTCGGGGCTGACCTCGGCGGGTGTCGACGTTCGCAATCTGGGCGCGCACGAGGCGCGGCTGCGCGACAACATCGCCGCGACAACCGCGACCATGGGGCAGCAGCGTGCCGAGTTCGACCGCCTCGACGAGCGGCAGAAACGTTTCGGCCGAGCCCGCGACGGGTTCGCGCGAACCCAGAACATGGCGACCGGCATCGCCGCGGGCGGTGCGGCCGGCATCGCCACCGGCATGGCGATGGGCCGTCCGATCCTCGGCGCGATCAGTGACGCGCAGGAATATCAGTCGGTGATGACCGACATCGCCCAGAAGGCGGATCTGGGGCGTGACCGATCCGAGAAGATGGGGCGCAACCTGCTCGCCGCGGCGCGCGCTGCCAACCAGATGCCCGACGAGCTGCAAAAGGGCGTGGATACCCTCGCCGGCTTTGGTCTGAGCCCTGAGAAGGCGGTCGCAATGATGCGCCCGATCGGCCGCGCGGCGACCGCGTACAAGGCGGAGATTGCCGACCTGTCGGCCGCAGCGTTTGCCGCCAACGACAACCTGAAGGTGCCGGTCGAGCAGACCGCGCGCGTCATCGACATCATGGCCCAGGCGGGCAAAAGCGGCGCCTTCGAGATCAAGGACATGGCGGGCGCGTTCCCGGCGCTGACCGCCGGCTATCAGGCGCTCGGCCAGACCGGCACCGGCGCGGTCGCGGACCTGGCGGCTGCGCTGCAGATCGCCCGCAAGGGTGCCGGCGATTCGGCAACCGCGGCCGGCAACGTCGCCAACATCATCCAGAAGATCGCCTCACCCGCGACGATTAAGGCGTTTTCGAAGTTCGGCATCGACCTGCCGAACGCGCTGAAGAAAGCCTATGCCGACGGCAAGACGCCGCTCGAGGCGATCGCTGAGCTGACGAAGAAGGCGACGGGCGGCGATCTCGGCAAGATCGGCTTCCTGTTCGAGGACGCCCAGGTCCAGCAGGGTTTGCGACCCCTGATCCAGAACCTCGAGGAATATCGCCGGATCCGCGCGACTGCGGCCGGCGCCTCGGGCACGACCGACACCGACTTTGCCGAGCGCATGAAGGACTCGGC
>Ga0308158_10002088_pt1 | contig 19565 bp, 16 predicted proteins | sample PhyBR2_FD_201038 | JGI IMG/M metagenome (GOLD analysis project Ga0308158, IMG submission 201038) | Phyllosphere microbial communities from UC Gill Tract Community Farm, Albany, California, United States - DLSLB.R2 | ecosystem: Host-associated > Plants > Phyllosphere > Unclassified | place: USA...
TGGCCTGGCTGGTCGCGGAACTGAACCGCGCCAGCTACAACTACCACGTGCTCGACGCCCCGACGATTCCGGACGCCGAGTACGATCGCCTGTACCACGAGCTGGCCGCGCTCGAGACGCTGCACCCTGAAGCGATCGCGCCCGATTCACCGACCCAGCGCGTGGGCGACGCACCGATCCCGGAATTCAACCAGGTCACGCATGCGGTGCCGATGCTGTCGCTGAATAACGGTTTTGCCGACGACGACATCGACAACTTCGACCGTCGCGTGCGCGAGGGGCTCGAAGCGCGCGACGTCGCCTACAACGCGGAACTGAAATTCGACGGCCTGGCGATCAGCCTGCGCTACGAAAACGGCCGCTTCGTGCAGGCCGCCACGCGCGGCGACGGCTACACGGGCGAAGACGTCACTGCGAATATCCGCACCGTGCGCGTGATCCCGATGCGCCTGCATGGCGACGCCGTGCCAGCCGTGCTCGAGGTGCGTGGTGAAGTCCTGATGTTCAAGCGCGATTTCGAGAGCCTCAACGAGCGCCAGCGCGCTGCCGGCCAGAAGGAGTTCGCCAACCCGCGCAACGCTGCCGCCGGCAGCCTGCGCCAGTTGGATGCGCGCATCACCAATGCGCGCCGGCTGCGCTTTTTCGCGTATGGCATCGGCCAGCTCGATGGCGCACAGGATGCGCTGCCCGCATCGCATTCGGCGATGCTCGACTGGCTCGATGCCCTCGGCCTGCCGGTCGCGAAGGAACGCCAGGTGGTCACCGGCCGCGATGGCTTGCTGGCGTTCTACCGCGACATCGGCGAGCGCCGCGCGTCGCTGCCGTACGAGATCGACGGCGTCGTCTACAAGGTCGACCGGCTGGACGACCAGCGCACGCTGGGCTTCGTCTCGCGCGCGCCGCGCTTCGCGCTGGCCCATAAATTCCCGGCCGAAGAGGCCTTGACCACCATCCAGGCGATCGAGGTCCAGGTCGGCCGCACCGGCGCCATCACGCCGGTGGCGCGCCTGGTGCCGGTGTCGGTCGGCGGCGTCACCGTCACCAACGCCACGCTGCACAACGAAGACGAAGTGCGGCGCAAGGACGTGCGCGTGGGCGACACGGTCATCGTGCGCCGCGCCGGCGACGTGATTCCCGAGGTGCTGGGTGTGGTCCTCGAACGTCGTCCGGTGCCGGAACCCCCGGTCTACACCTTGCCGGCAACCTGTCCGGTATGCGGCTCGCACGTCGTGCGCGAAGAAGGCGAGATCGTCGCGCGCTGCTCCGGTGGCCTGAGCTGCGCAGCCCAGCGCAAGGAAGCCATCCGCCACTTCGCCGGCCGGCGCATGATGGACATCGAAGGCCTGGGCGACCGCTACATCGACAGCCTGGTCGAAGCGAACCTGGTCACCGGCGTGGCCGACCTGTACAAGCTGACGCAGGACGACCTGCTCAAGATGAAGCGCCTGGCCGACGAGGCCGACGATGCGACGCCGGAAACCGTCAGGCAGGGCAAGGTGCCCACCAAGTGGGCCGACAACCTGCTCGCGGCGATTGCCGCCAGCAAGGCGCCGCCGCTCGAACGCCTGCTGTTCGCGCTGGGCATCCGCCACGTGGGCGAGTCCACCGCCAAGACGCTGGCCGAGTATCTGGGCAGCCTGGCGCTGGTGCGCCGCGCGCCGGCCGCACTGCTGCGCGTGCTGCCCGATATCGGCGGCACGGTGGCGCAGTCGATCGCCGACTTCTTCGCCGAAGAAAAAAACCAGGCTGCGCTGGACGCCTTGCTGGCGGCCGGCGTGGCGCCCAGGGGCGAGCATCCGCCCAGGGCGCAGCTGCGCGAGCTGCTCGACGAGATCAAGCTGCTGGCCGCACTGGCCATCCCCAAACTGACCGAGCCGCGCGCGCGCCAGATCGTCGCCGCAGGCCAGACGCTGGACGCCATCGCTACGCGCACCGACTTCGGCATCTTCGGCTTGCCGGCCACGGTGGCGGCAGCGCTGGAAGCGTGGCTGGCGGATGCGGGCAACCGCGCGCTGGTGACGGCGCTGGCTGCCATGCGGCGCGAACTGCTCGACTTAGTGCCGGAAGCAGCGTCCGCGCCCGAGGGCCCGTTGACGGGCAAGACGTTCGTGCTGACCGGGACGCTGCCGACGATGAGCCGCGACGCGGCTGGTGCCCTGATCGAAGCGGCCGGCGGCAAGATTGCCGGGTCGGTATCCAAGAAGACTTCGTACGTGGTGGCTGGTGCAGAGGCGGGCAGCAAGTTGGCCAAGGCTGAAGAACTGGGCGTCGCGATCCTGGACGAGGCGGCGCTGCTGGCGCTGCTCGGCCAATCATCCTCACACGAGTGACCACGATGCCCCTGATCCGCAAAGCCGTATTTCCCGTCGCCGGCCTTGGCAGCCGCTTCCTGCCCGCGACCAAGGCGCAGCCGAAGGAAATGCTGCCGATCGTCGACAAGCCGCTGATCCAGTACGCGGTCGAAGAGGCGGTCGCCGCCGGCATCACGGAGCTGATCTTCATCACGGGCCGCAACAAGCGCGCGATCGAAGACCATTTCGACACCGCTTACGAGCTCGAGGCCGAACTCGAAGCGGCCGGCAAAACGGCGCTGCTCGAGACGGTGCGCAATGTCATTCCGAAGAACGTCAACTGCATCTACATCCGCCAGTCCTCGCCCCTGGGTCTGGGCCACGCGGTACTGTGCGCCCGCCCGGTGGTGGGCAACGACCCGTTCGCCGTCCTGCTGGCCGACGACTTCATGGACACCGCCGAGGGCCACAAGCCGGTGCTGGCGCAGATGACCGATCTCTACACGTATGAGCGCAGCAGCATCCTGGCGGTGCAGGACGTGCCGCGCGAGCAGACGCGCCAGTACGGGATCGTCAGCGCCGCGCCATACCGCCCGAACCTCGAACTGGTGTCCGGCATCGTCGAGAAACCGCAGCCGGCCGATGCGCCGTCGACGCTGGCCGTCGTGGGCCGCTACGTGCTGTCGGCATCGATCTTCAGCTACCTCGAGACGATCGGCAAGGGCGCCGGCGGCGAAATCCAGCTCACCGACGGCATCGCCGCGCTGATGCAGGCCGAGCGCGTGCTGGCCTATCGCTACGCCGGCCAGCGCTACGACTGCGGCTCCAAACTCGGTTACCTGCAGGCGATGACGGCCATGGGCCTGAAACACCCCGAGACGGCCGAAGGCTTTCGCGCGTCACTGACCGCGCTGCTGGCCGGGGAGGGGGCGCAATGACCGTACGAACCATCCTGCGCATGGGCGATCCGCGCCTGCTGCGCGTGGCCCCGCCGGTCACGCACTTTGACACGCCCGAGCTGCACACGCTGGTGGCCGACATGTTCGAGACTATGCATGCGGCCAAAGGCGTCGGCCTGGCCGCGCCGCAGATCGGCATCGATCTGCAACTGGTGGTCTTCGGCTTCGCCAGCAACCAGCGCTATCCGGACGCGCCGCCCGTGCCCGAGACCGTGTTGATCAATCCCGTGCTCACGCCGATTGGCGAGGCGATGGAGGAGGGCGTCGAAGGCTGCCTGTCGATACCGGGCCTGCGCGGCAGCGTGCCCCGCTACACGCGCCTGCATTACGAAGGCTTCGACCAGTTCGGCAAGCGCATTGCCGTCGACGCCGAAGGATTCCATGCGCGCGTGGTGCAGCATGAAGTGGATCACCTGCTGGGCATCCTGTACCCGTCGCGGATTCGCGACTTCAACCGCTTCGGTTTCACCGACGTGATGTTCCCCGACCTTGAACCGAAAGCGGCCACTTGATGCGCACTCTTTATTTGCTGGCGCTGCTGGGCGCAGCCCCGCTGGCGCATGGCGCCGACTTCTTCACGAAGATCGACCCGGCCCCGACAAGCGAGTTGTGGATCGACACAGGCTTTTACACGGCCCACTTCGACGGCGACAAGGACCTGAACAATAACAACAAGGGCCTGGCGCTCGAGTACCGCTTCAGCGGCACGCTGGCCGCCACCGGCGGGCGCTTCTATAACAGCGACCGCGCCTGGTCGAACTACGCCGGCGTGATCTGGCAGCCGTACGCGGTGGGACCGGTGCGCGTGGGTCTGGCGCTGGCCGCGTTCGACGGCTACCCGAAGACGCGCGACGGCGGCTGGTTCCCGGGCGTAATCCCCACGCTGACCTACGAGTACCAGCGCGTGGGTGTGAATGTCGGGATCATCCCGAACTACAAGGACCGCCTGTACGGCGGGATCTCGTTCCAGCTCAAGTTCAAACTGTTCCAGCGATAAATGCCAAAAGCCGGGGTCAGGTCTGACATTCGGACACGATCTCGACAGTCGGTAGCTGGAACTAGCTGGCACGGGGTGATGCTAGCACCAGGCAAGACACTAATCGACGTGGCTAAAGCCGAGGCCGTGTCCGAATGTCAGACCTGACCCCGGCTGTGCCGTTCACGCGTTCAGTGCCAGAGCGATCAGCTTTCCTTCGGATACGGACTCGGTCCACCGTCGGCGATGAACGCATCAATGCGCTGCTGCAGCACCGGCAGCGGCACCGATCCCATATGCAGCACGGTGTCGTGGAAGTTGCGGATATCGAACTTCGGCCCCAGTGCCTTTTCGGCCTTCGCGCGTGCTTCCTGGATCGCCATCTGACCCAGGTAGTACGACAGCGCCTGGCCCGGCCACGAGATGTAGCGATCGACTTCGGTCTCGACTTCGTGCTTCGACAGCGCCGTGTTCTCCATCAGGTAAGCCTGCGCCTGTTCGCGCGTCCAGCCCTTGGCATGCACGCCCGTGTCGACGACGAGGCGTGACGCGCGCCAGGCCTGGTAGCTGAGCATCCCGAAGACTTCATACGGCGTCTCGTAGATGCCCATTTCGGCGCCCAGGCGTTCGGTGTACAGTGCCCACCCTTCGCCGTAGGCCGAGATGTACGCACGCCGGAACGGCGGCACGCCTTTCTGTTCCTGCGCCAGCGGAATCTGGAACGCGTGGCCGGGCGCCGATTCGTGCAGCGTCAGCGCCGGCAGGCTGTAGAGCGGGCGCGCCGGCAGGTTATACGTGTTCACCCAATACATGCCCGGGCCGCCGCGGCCCGCCGTCCAGAACGGCGCCTGGTCGTCCGGCACCGGCACGATCGCAAAGCGCCGACGCGGCAGGTGGCCAAAATACTGGTCGGCCTTGGCGTCGAAGCGCTTGGCGGTCCACGCCGCACTCTTGAGCAGTTCGGCCGGCGTCTTGGCGTAGAACTGCGGATCGGTGCGCAGGAACTGCAGGAAGGCCTGCAGGTCGCCCTTGAACCCGACCTGCTGCATGATGGCGTGCATCTCGGCGCGGATCTTGGCCATCTCGGCCAGGCCAATTGCATGGATCTGGTCGGCCGTCAGATTGGTCGTCGTGAATTCGACGATCTTCGACTGGTAGTAATCCTTCCCGCCCGGCATGTCCTGGGCGGCCAGTGTGGTGCGCGCCTTCGGCACGTATTCGTCGCGGAAGAAGGCGAGGGTCCTGGCGTGCGCCGGCTGCACCTTGTCGGCGATGATGGCGACGGCTTGGCGGCGCAGCGCTTCCTGCTCGGCCGCGGGCATGGTCGACGGCATCTCTTTGAACGGGCCGTAGAACACGGTGTCCTGCGGCGTTTTGGCCTCGGTCACCGACAGCAGCGTGCTTTCGCGGCCGGCCAGCGTGACCTTCGGCGGCGTGAAGCCACGCGCCAGGCCCGCGCGCATATTGCCGATCTCTTCGTCGAAGTAGGCGGGGATGCCTTCGAGCTGGTCAAGATAGTTGCGGTAGGCCTGCGTGGTCTTGAGGGGGCGGCGCGCGCCGTAGGTGACGCCGGTCCAGAATGCGCTGTCGGCATTGACCGGTTGCTCGAACTCGCGAAACACCTGGGCATCGTGCAGCGACGCGATCTGCGCGCGATACACGGCGAAGTTGATGCGCTCGGCCGGCGACAGGCTGGCAGGCTTGATCGCGTCGAGCTGTTTCAGGATGCCGGCCCAGTACACGCGGCGCGCTTCCTGCGCCGGCGCATCGACCCGGGCGAAGCCGCGGCTGGCGTCCGGCGCGTCGTCATCGCGTTCGAGCTTTTCGGCGACGCGCCACTTCCATTCCCGCGTGTAGATGTCCTTGAAGCGCGCATCGGCTGGCGTGGCCTGCGCGGTTTTGCCCGCTGCCGGCGCTGCCGCAACCGACGCTGCTGGCGCCATGGCCAATCCCATTACCACGAAGGCCGTCGAGATGACGGCGCTGAGCTTCTTCTTTTCCATTGAATCCCAATCCATGAGTGTGCATGATGCTCGGGAGCAGGTTCGCCCGGCGCATGCCATCTTAGCGGGGATTGTCGCGCATGCCTACTGCGGACGGGGACGTCGCCACTGCGTAAACACGCGATATTGACTGCCTGTTCGTGTCGCTTTCTACCCCTTATTTACTTCACACTTTCAAGAGAAATTGTGAAAAGCCACGATATAATGTTGCCAACCTAATGCCGGGCAAGCGCACGACGCAAGCGTACGACGACTCCGCACCGCAGCGTGCATGGACCTTTCATGATGATAACGGCCGCAATTGCTTTTCGATCCAGACATGATGACGAGTAAGGGTGATCCCGGCCGCTCTGTCGAGCACCTGTTACTCATTCAGTCCTGGCGGCGTCTCGCCGACCAGTTGGGGCCACTCATTGGCGACAGCGGTTTCTGCGCGCTGTATGGCCGGGCCCTGCGCCTTGTCGGCCCCGATTACACATGGCTGGCCACGACTGCGCCGTGCAAGACCCGCGCCGCCCAAATCGACGCGCTGGACGATACGCTCGCCAGCGTCGCACCCGACCTCGCACAAGCGGCCCACGCGGCCCTGCTCCAGAAATTTACCGACCTGCTGGCGTCGCTGATCGGGCAAGCCCTTGCGCGGCGCCTGCTCGACGCCGCAGCGGTAGATGGAGAAGAGAAGAAAGTACAGGATCACAACTAATGAGCGACAAAGTATCACTTGGGAAATTGAGCACTGGTGTGCAAGGGCTCGATGTCCTGCTCGGTGGTGGACTGAGCGAGTTTTCGTTCAACCTGATCGCCGGGCCACCGGGTTCGGGCAAGACCACGCTCGCGCACCAGATCATGTTTTCCCTCGCGACGACAGAGCGGCGTGCCCTGTTCTTCACCGTGCTGGGCGAGCCGCCGCTGAAGATGCTGCGTTACCAGCAGCAGTACAGTTTCTTCGACATGCACAAGGTTGGCACCGCGGTGCGTTACGTGAACCTGGCCGAAGACCTGCGCGCGGGCGACTTCAGCACCGTGCTGGCGCGCATGATGAAAGAGGTCGAGGACTTCGCGCCGAGCCTCGTGTTCGTCGATTCGTTCCGCTCGGTGGCGCAGACGGCGCGCAGCGGCAACGAGGGTGCGGCCGACCTGCAGCACTTCATCCAGGATCTCGGCACGCGCATGACGAGCTGGCAAGCCACCACCTTCCTGATCGGCGAGTACGCCAACGGCGATGCCGAGGCCAGTCCGATCATGACGGTGGCCGACGGCATGATCTCGCTGACGCCCGTGCATGACGACAATTCGGTGGTGCGCAAGATGCGCGTGGTGAAGATGCGGGGCCAGGCCCACATGAACGGCTCGCACACCTTCCGCATCACCGACGACGGTATCCGCGTCTATCCGCGCATGCTGCCGCCACTGGCACACGACCACCATGGCGGCGCGCCGACCGACCGCGACCCCCGGCGCATCCCCACCGGCACGTCCGACCTGGATGTGCTGCTGCACGGCGGCCTGCCACAGGGGCATTCGTTGCTGGTGACGGGACCGAGCGGTTGCGGCAAGACCATCCTGGCCACGCGCTTCCTGCAAGAGGGCGTGCGCCGGGGCGAGAAGGGCGTGGCGCTCTCGTTCGAGAAAGGCACGTCGCGCCTGCGCAATGCCGAACTGGCCGGGATGGTGGCGTCTGGCGACGTGGAGGTGCTGGAAAGCCGCATGATCGACCTGACGGTGGACGAGGTACTCGAGGCGCTGACCGAAGCGATCGACCGCACCGGCGCGCGCCGGGTGGTGGTCGATTCGCTGTCCGAGCTGTCGCTGTACCTGGCGCCGGAAGGGCGCAACCAGTTGCGCTCGACCGTGTTCCAGATGCTCACGTCGCTGGCCAAGCGCAACATCACGGTACTGGTGACGATGGGGATGGATGACGACTTCACGCATCTGCGTTTTAGCCAGTCCGAAATCGCCTACCTGACCGATGCAGTCGTCCTGATGCGCTTTGGCGAAAGCGCGGGCCAGCTGCGCCGCTTCATTTCGGTGGTCAAGGTGCGCGGCAGCAGCCACAGTCACGACCTGCGCGAGTTCCATATCGACGACGTCGGCATCCACATCGATCCGATCAGCTCTGCGCACGAGGGCGTCCTGCACGGGTTGCCCACTTCGCGGGGCGCGGCCTGAATGACTTCCGTGCCGGCGCTACAGGCCAGCGAGCCAGCCACGCCCGACAGCCGTCTGGCGCAGCTGGAACGTGAGAACGCGCGACTGCAGCGCGAGCTTGACGCCAGCACCACGCTGGCCGTAAGCCTGCGCGAAGCCAACGAACACCTGGTGCTGGCGGCGGTCGATGCCCAAACCTCGCGCGACGACGCCGAAGACACGAACCGGCGCCAGAACGAGTTCCTGGCCATGCTGGCGCATGAACTGCGCAACCCGTTGGTGCCGATCAGCGTGTCTGCCGGCCTGTTGGCGCGCGGCCCGGTCGCGACCTTGCCGCTGGCGCGCCTCACGGCCGTGATCCAGCGCCAGGTCGACCACATGGCGCGCCTGCTCGACGACCTGCTCGACGCCGCGCGCCTGAGCAGCGGCAAGATCACGCTGGCGATCGAACCACTGCGCCTGAACGAAGTACTCGAACACGCGGCCGAGACGATCATGCCGCGCGTGCGCGAGCGAGGCCAGCGCTTGACGATCACCCACGACGAGCGCGATCTCGTCGTCGACGGCGACCGCGTGCGCCTGACGCAGGTCTTCACCAATCTGCTCAACAACGCCTCGAAGTACACGCAGGATGGCGGCCAGGTCACGGTCAGCGTACGCTGCGAGGATGGCATCGCGGTCACGATCGCGGACAACGGCGCCGGCATGTCGGGTGAGACGATCGGCCGCGCCTTCGAGCTGTTCACGCAGGGGCCGCGCACGCTGGCGCGCTCCGAGGGTGGACTGGGCGTGGGGCTGAACGTCGTGCGCAACCTGGTGAGCATGCATGGCGGCAGCGTGACTGCCGGCAGCGACGGCCCGGGCCAGGGCAGCGCATTCACCGTGCGCCTGCCGCAGTCATCGGCCGGCGCGCCGCACGTGCCCGCCGCTGCACCGTTGCATGCGGCCAGCGCCGCGCGCCGCATCCTGGTCATCGAAGACAATGGCGACGCCTCCGAGGTGCTGCGCCTGTTGCTCGAACTCGAAGGCCACCAGGTCGAGATCGCGGCCGACGGCCACGCCGGCCTGGCACTCGCGCTGGAAGGACGCTTCGACGCCATCGTCTGCGACATCGGCCTGCCCGGCATCGATGGCCTCGAACTGATGACGCGCCTGCGCGCCGCGCAGCCGGTCCCGCGCCCGCTGACGGTGGCGCTGTCGGGCTATGGCCAGCCGAGCGACCGCGAAAAGGCGCTGGCCGCTGGCTTCGATCGCTACCTGGTCAAGCCGGTGGCGTCGGCCACGCTGGTCGACGCGCTGGCGGGCGGGCCTGGCGTCCCAGAGCATAACGCCTAAAGCCACTTTGCGCCACGAGACCAGTCCCGCCCGGACTCCGCACGCTTGACATGTACAACGATCGTTGTACACTCGGGCCATGGACAAGAAAACTGACATGGCAGCATCTGCCGCACAGCTGTTCGCACGCGAAGGCCTGCGCGGCATTGGCGTCGATCACATCGGCGCCAGCATCGGCGCATCCACGCGTACGCTGTACAAGCATTTCGGTTCGCGTGACGGCCTGGTCGTGGCCGCGCTCGAATCGCGGCATGCGGCGTTCATGGCGCTCCTGCAGCACGACGATGCAGGGATCGGCCCGGTCGAAGCGCTGTTCACTACGCTCGAACGATGGTCGGCCGAATTCGGCGCCTCGGGTTGTTTGCTGCTGCGGGCTGGCAATGAGTACCGGGGCGCGAACGATGACATCGTGGCCCTGGTGCGCGGGCAGAAAGCCGCGTTTTTCAGCGAGATCACCAGGCGCGTCAAGCACGCGCTGGGGCATGACGATCCGCTGCTCTCTTCCCAGATCTGGATCCTGTTTGAAGGGGCCACGGCCATCGCGAGCCTGGACAATACAGCGGTGATTCGCGCTGCCAGGGCTGCCGCCTTGTCGCTGCTTGCGGGCGCAGTCAGCCACCGTGAAGCATAACGTCAACCTGCTGGCGGCCGCCTTCGCACTGACCGCCGTCTCGTACGGGCTGGCGCGGTTTGCCTTCGGGCTGCTGCTGCCGCAGATACGCACCGAACTGTCGCTCGATATCGGCACCACGGGCTGGATCGGCAGCAGCGCGTTCGTCGCGTATTGCATTGGCGTGTGCATCACCTTCATGGTGAACCGTGCGTGCTCGCCACGAACCATTGCCTTCGCCGCCGGGCTGGCATCGACCGTCGGCATGGTGATCGTCACCCTGTCCACGTCCGGGTTGGTGCTGGGTGTGGGCGTTGCGCTGGCAGGCCTGAGTACGGGCCTGACCTCGCCGCCATTGGCGACGGCAGTGGCATTGCGACTGGACGAGGCACACCGGCCGAAGGCCAATGCCATCATCAATGCGGGCACCGCCGCCGGCATCGTCTTCTCCGGCCTGGCGAGCCTGATCGCACTCGGTGGCTGGCGCGAACTCTATGGCCTGTTTGCGGCAATCAGTTGCGTCGTGACGGTCTGGGTCTGGTGTGCGGTGCCAACGGGGCGGGAACGCACCACGAGCGGGCCGGTCTCGCTCGCGATCTTCAAGCGCCCCGGCATGCTGGCGCTGTGCAGCGGCAGCTTGTTGATGGGCTTGTCGAGTACGGCCATCTGGACCTTTGGCGGCAGCCTGTTGCGCGACGAATTCGATTTCACGCAACGCGATATCGCCTGGATCTGGGTGGCGCTTGGTCTGGCCGGCGTCGCCGGCGCGATGACGGGCGCCTTCGTCCAGCGTTTCGGCCTGCTGCGCGTCCACCGCACGTCGTTGCTTGGAATGGCCGCGGGCATCATTGGCCTGTCCTTCACGTCGATCTCCGCCGCATTCGCGTTCGCCAGCGTGGCGCTGTTCGGGGCGTCGTATATCACCTCGTCCGGCGCTTACCTGATCCAGGGCATCAGGCTGCTCCCTGAGCGACCCGACCTGGGGCTGGGCATGCCATTCCTGATCCTCGCATCTGGCCAGAGCGCGGGGGCGCCATTGTTTGGCGCATTGTTGACGGGGTGGGGCGCGGGTGTTGCGCTGGCTGCATTTGCGGGTGTGGCGTTGCTGGCGGGTTGTATTCGTCCACGGCAGGCTGCAGATGCGCCGATTCGAGGCCACCCGATGTCAATCGGGCAGTGACGCCATGATCGCGTTCCTGCAACTGGTCAGGATGTCATCGGCCAACGGTGAATCGTCCGGACAGGCACGCGACATGACGATGGCGCCAACCATCTGCGCCAGGATCACGAGCGAGCGCGCCCGTGCCTGCTCGCCATCCAATCCATCCGTTGACGCGTCCCCGGCGCTCAATGCAGCGGACAGGCGCTCGATACTCTCAGCGAACGTTGCCCGAACGGCAGGCGGCTGACGCGCGGCATCCCCGCCCAGCGCCGCCATCGTGCAGCCGGTTCCCCGTGCGTCGCGGTGTTCGCGCGACAGATACTGATTCACGATGTCACCAATCTTCGCGTCCGCCAGCAGTGCCTCGGTCTGCGCGGCGCCGCAAGCTGCTGATTCCGCCATCAGATCGACCTTGGAACCAAAATGCTTGTAGAAACCCCCATGCGTAAAGCCTGCGGCGGCCATCAGGTCCGCCACGCCGACACCATCGAAACCGCGCTCCCTGAACAGGGTGGACGCCGTGTCGACAATATGCGTCCGGTTGGCTTGTGCCTGTGCCTTGGTGACTTTCATTTTTCCCGCCATGCAGTGATCGTAGAGCCGCCACTATACATTGATGTCAGTCGTAATCAAAAACTTGACATCAATGATTATGATCGTCATCATTAAAGCCGTTCATCCACAAACAGGAGTTATCATGCGCAGTCCATCGTTGTTCACACCCTATGTCCCTCTCGACCCAGCGTATGGCGACGCCGCCGCAGGCCATACCGACTACCCCACCGTGGCCGGCTGAGGAGACTTTCATGACCACACTTCCCACTGTGTTGATCACCGGTGCGTCCAGCGGTATCGGCGCGACGTATGCAGAGCGCTTCGCACGCCGGGGCCACGATCTTGTGCTCGTCGCGCGTGACGAGGCGCGTCTCGATACCCTGGCGGCGAGCTTGCGCGCCAGCCATGGCGTGGCCGTTAATGTGTTGCGGGCCGACCTGACACACCCTGACGATCTGGCCACCATCGAGGCGCGTTTGCGCGACGATGGGCGGATCGGCATTCTGGTCAACAATGCCGGGCTGGCCCAGTCGGGCGGCTTCCCGCAGCAGAATCCGGACGCCATTGACGGCCTGGTCACGCTCAATATCACGGCCCTCACTCGCCTGGCGGCGGCGGTCACGCCGCGCTTCCTGCAGTCGGGCAGTGGCTCGATCGTCAATATCGGTTCGGTGGTCGGCTTCGCCCCTGAGTTGGGTATGGCGATCTACGGCGCCACCAAGGCGTTCGTGCTGTTTTTGTCGCAGGGCCTGCACCTGGAACTTTCGCCCCATGGCATCTACGTGCAGGCTGTGCTGCCAGCGTCGACGCGCACCGAGATCTGGCAGCGCGCCGGGATCGATGCAAGTGCGATGACCGACATAATGGAAGTCGATGCGCTGGTTGATGCCGCCCTCGTCGGGTTCGACCGCCGTGAAACGGTCACGATTCCCGCACTGCATGTGGAAGGCCGCTGGCAGGCGCTCGAGGGCGCGCGCCAGGGACTGCTGTCGGATCTGAAACAGGCGCATGCGGCCGAGCGCTACCTGCGCAAGGGCTGATCAGGCCATGACATCCGGTTGGCAGTCGCCGGCAATACGCATCGTGGAGCACGACACATGAAAGCCTTCATCATTGACCGGTACGGCAAGCAGGAAACCGGCCGCATCGCCGATATACCGGCACCGGAACCGCAGGACGATGAAGTCCTGATCGATATCCATGCAGCCGCTGTCAACGTTCTCGACATCAAGATCAGGCGCGGTGAATTCAAGCTGATCCTGCCATATCCCACGCCATTGATACTGGGGCACGACGTCGCTGGCAAAGTGGTCAAGGTCGGCGCGCGCGTACGCCACTTCAAGCCCGGCGACGCCGTGTATGCGCGACCCGATGATGCACGCATCGGTACCTTCTCGGAGCGGATCGCTGTCAGGGAGCGTTCGCTGGCGCATCAACCCGCCAACCTGACGATGGAAGAAGCCGCCTCGTTGCCGCTGGTTGCCCTGACGGCCTGGCAGGCGCTGGTAGAGATCGGCAAACTAAAAAAAGGGCAAAAGGTCTTCATCCAGGCCGGCTCCGGTGGCGTAGGCACGATCGCAATCCAGCTGGCCAGGCAGATCGGCGCCTTTGTCGCCACGACCACGAGCGCCGCCAATGTCGACTGGGTGACGTCTCTCGGCGCCGATCTCGTCCTTGATTACAAAACGCAGAACATCGAGTCCGCGCTGCAGGATTACGATCTGGTGCTGCACAGCCAGGGAAGTGACGAGTTGGCGAAGTCGCTGCGAATCCTCAGGCGCGGCGGTCACCTGGTCTCCATTTCCGGCCCACCAACGCCGGCATTCGCTGTCAAACAGGGGCTAGCCTGGCCATTCAAACACCTGCTGCGCCTGCTGAGCTACGGCGTCAGGCGCAAGGCGAAGCGGCTCGGCATCACCTACACGTTCCTGTTCATGCACGCCGACGGCACCCAACTGCAGAGCGTGACGTCGCTGGTTGAGTCAGGTGCGATCAAGCCGGTGGTTGATCGCGTCTTTCCGTTCGCGCAGACGGCAGAAGCATTGGCGTATGTGGCGACCGGCCGGGCAAAGGGCAAAGTTGTTATCAAGGTCAAGTGATGCGGATCGGCGCACGTGGGCTGGATCCGGGTTCAACAAGCAGCCAGAGAAGCCAGGGTCAGGTCTGACATTTGGACACGGGCTCTTCCTTAGTACCTTCATCGGGGCATTCATGAGTAGGCTTCTTGTTGAGTTCGTGTCTGAATGCCAGACCTGACCTTGTTCGTCGACCCTGTTCGTCTGACCCTGTTCGTCTTTAGGCTGGCAACTTGCTGCTTCCACGTGGCCGACCAATTCCGGCAGGCGGGAACCTTGACACGAGTGCACCGGCCATGAGAATCTCGGGTCTCGTACACCGCGAAAAACGATGGTGTTGCTGTCCATGATGATGCAGTCAAGCAGCTAACCAATCGCCCACACGCCGCCTGACATCCTGTCATGCCGGCCAGCGTTTCCCCGACTCCGTCGGAACTCTTCGAGCTTGTGTGCCTGGTCGCGCATGCTCAGATCGGAACGCACCGCCATGGCCTATCCTGCACATCGTCCTTGTTCTATTCGTCCACGCATCGCTATCATCGGCGCCGGCCTGGCCGGACTGACGCTGGCACGTGTCTTACACATCAACGGCATAGCAGCCATCATCTTCGAAGGCGAGGAATCCTCCACAGCAAGAGCGCAAGGAGGGTTACTCGACATCCACGAGCACAACGGGCAGCCAGGTCTGAAGGCAGCCGGGCTCTACGACGCGTTTCAGGCACTCGTACTTCCCGGCGAGGATGCCAAGCGCGTCGTCGACAAGCATGGCACGGTGTTGCTTGACAAGCCTGGCTCAGACGCTGGATCAAGGCCCGAGGTAGAGCGGGGTGCGCTGCGCCAGCTCTTGATTGCGTCATTGCCAGCGGAAACCATCCAGTGGGGCTGCAAGCTCGCACAAGCTGTTCCACTGGCCAACGGGCAGCATCGGTTATGGTTTGCCGATGGCTGCACGGCCGAGGTGGATCTGCTCGTTGGGGCCGATGGCGCATGGTCGAAAGTACGCCCCCTGGTCTCATCCTCTACGCCACGATACAGTGGCACGTCCTTCGTCGAGACCCGTCTCTTCAATGGCGCGGCACGGTATCCAGCGACCGCAGCGGTCATCGGCTCTGGTACGTTGATGGCAGTGGCGCCAGACAGGGCGATCCTTGCACACCACCATGCCGACGGCACGCTGCACAGCTATATCGCCTTGAACAAGCCTGCATCCTGGATCGCTGCCGTTGATGTCAGCTCTGTCCGCGTCGCGCTTGACAGCGTCGCGAAGGAATTTGCCGGGTGGTCTCCGGAGCTTCTCACGCTGGTCGCCGCAAGCGATACCACGCCAGTCGTTCGTCCTATCCATGCGTTACCGGTGACCCATCGATGGCAACACACACCCGGTGTCACGCTGATGGGGGATGCGGCGCATGTGATGTCGCCATTTGCCGGCGAGGGCGCCAACCTTGCCATTGTTGACGGTGCTGAACTTGCACACGCGCTGTGCAATCATCCGGGTGATCTCGAGGCCGCTCTGACAACTTACGAGCGTGCGTTATTCCCACGCAGCGCTACAGCCGCAATGGCAAGTGCGCGTAATCACCGACGCTTTTTTGGCGGCGAAGCGCTTCGAAGCGTGGTTGCCATGTTTGCGACGCGTTGACGGGGACGTGCGCCAGGTAACTTCGGTGGATCTTCGATTGTCATTGACGGGCAGTCAAGCAGCGCACGCAGTTCACCGCCCCAGCTGCCGCGCCAGCCGCGCCACCGCTTCCTCGATCCGCTCATACCTGGTTGCATACCGGTAGCCAAGGTCAGGTAGCCAGGGTAGCCGGGGTCAGGTCTGACATTTGGACACGGATTCTTCCTTAGTACCTTCATCAGGGCATTCATGAGTAGGCTTTTTGTTGAGTTCGTGTCCGAATGCCAGACTTGACCCTGTTCTTGGCTGTTCTTATGACCCTGTTCTTGGAGCTGACCCTGTTCTTGTTTCAATCCCGCGCTCCGTGACATTCTGCGACTATGTCGGCCATGGCGATCGGCTATGCTGAGCCTACTTGATTGGCAACGAATAAAAAGGCATCGGCGGTATGAAAGTCATGTTGGCATTGCTGTTGTTGGCGTTAATCATCGTCGCTATTGGCAAGGTGGCGGGAAGAGGTCGGCGCAAAGGTGAAGCCTATCAATCCCGCGCATTGATGACTGAAAACGAGGCCGAGTTTTTCGGTCGTCTCATCGTCGCACTGCCGGATTGTTATGTGTTCCCACAAGTCGCTATGTCAGCCCTGATCCAGGCAGCTACGACAGACAAAAAGCGCGCATACAGTGACCACCTTCGTATCGCGCAGCAGCGGGTGGACTATGTGGTCTGCGATCGTGGCTGCCAGATCATTGCAGTCGTCGAGCTTGACGACAGAACACATTCACACAAAAAGGATGCGGTTCGGGACGGACGTCTGCTGCAAGCTGGTATTCGAACAGTGCGGTTCCAGTCCAAAAGCAAGCCGACTGCGGAGGGTATACGCGCCACGGTTCTCTCGGCATCTACCACGCCCGTGCCTGAATCAACTGCAGCCTGATTGCGGGAACAGGCCGGCCAGTGCAGTTTTCGAACCCGGAACCTGCCAGGCTGACGCGGCTGGCAGAGTTCGGCAAAAGCAGTCGTTTGATGTCATGCACACCGAGATATTCACGTCTTATTCCTGAGGCAAAGATGACAATGCAAAACCGCGACCGAAAGATCGACAATATTGAATTTAATGTTGCCGACATTGAGAGAAGTAAATTATTTTATGCGAAGGCTTTTGATTGGCAATATACGGACTATGGTTCTGCCTATACCGAATTCACGGATGGCCGGCTGACCGGCGGTTTCGTTACGGGTGAAACGCCACGCCCAGGTGGCCCGCTTGTCATCATCTACGCAGACAATTTAGCCGAAACGCAGCGGCGGCTTGAGATCGCCGGTGCCGTGATCACCAAGCCAGTGTTTGAATTTCCCGGTGGCTGTCGGTTCCATTTTCAGGATCTTGATGGCTACGAGTTGGCAGTCTGGTCTGACAAACAAGCCTAGAAATTTCCCGGACCGCTGATCTGTGCCGCTGACTCGAATGGCCAGCTTCGTAAAAAAGCGGAACAATATTGATAAGCAAGTTCACTAAACGTCCATGAAACTGCTTTTTTCGATGTATCTGATGGTCGCATCATCCGCAGTTTTTGCGGGCCAGCCTGCCAAATTTTGTGGGAAATTTTCTCCGACCGACCAAGTGTCCAGGCCTCTGACGATTGCTGAAATAGAGCGGCAAGAAAAGGCGATACTTCCGGATATGCTGAAACTCAGATCGGACTATCCGCAAGTGCCATTCGGATTCATGAACGCGGAATGGCGCGCTTTCAAATCGGTGGTTCGACCCGGCGACAAAATTGTCAGATACAGCACTGACCGGCATTCCTGGCAACACCTGGCTGGCGAAACCGGCTATGCATTGATCCGGTCGGGATGTGTTGTCGAATTGTTCAAGACGATGTGGAATTGACGGACCTGTGCCGCAGTGAACAAGGCTGGTAAATTGCTGCTATCACGCGGCCGGCCAATGTCGACGGCCGCGAACCTTCACCCAAGTGCAACGCCCATAAGAATTTAGGCTCTCTCACACCGCGAAAGACGATGGTTTGTCTGCGCGTGATGATGCAGGCATGCAGCTCACCCCAGCTGCCGTGCCAGCCGCGCCACCGCTTCCTCGATCCGATCATACTTTGTCGCATACGAAAAGCGCACATGCCGCGACGGTGCGGCCACGCCGAAATCATCCCCCGGCACGATCGCCACGTGCGCGTCATTGAGCAGCGCCATGCTCAGCGCCGCGCTGTCGCCCCGCAGCGGATGATCGAGCCCGGTGACGTCGGCGTACACGTAGAACGCGCCATCCGGCATCACCGGCACGCCGAACCCCAGCGCACGCAATGCAGGCACCAGATAGTCGCGGCGGCGCTGGAATTCCTGGCGCCGGGCTTCGAAGATCGCCAGTGCTTCGGGCCGGAAGCACGCCAGCGCCGCATGCTGGGCGATCGTCGGCGCGCAGATGAACAGGTTCTGCGCGAGCTTTTCGAACACCGGCACCAGGCTGTCGGGCACCACGAGCCAGCCCAGGCGCCAGCCGGTCATGTTGAAGTATTTCGAGAAGCTGTTCACGGTGATCACATCCGGGTCCAGCGCCAGCGCGCTCACCGGCACGTGGTCATACGACAGTCCCTGGTAGATCTCGTCGACGATGGCGAAGCCGCCACGCGCGCGGACGGCGGCCAGCATGTCGCGCAGCTGCGCCGGCGTCATCGACGTGCCGGTCGGGTTCGAGGGTGAGGCCACCAGCACGCCGCGCGTGCGCGCCGTCCAGCGCTCGTGCACATGGTGCGCGCCGAGCTGGTAGCGGTCTTCGAACGACGAGGGAACCAGGACCGGCGTGCCGCCAAAGCTGGTCACGAAATGGCGGTTGCACGGGTAGGAGGGATCGGGCATCAGGACCTCGTCGCCCTGGCCGACCAGCGCGGCGCAGGCCAGCAGCAGGCCGGCCGAGGCGCCGGCGGTGATGACGATGCGGCGCGGATCGATGTCCAGGCCCTGTGTGGCGGCGTAGTGGCCGGCGATCGCTGCGCGCAGTTCGGGCAGGCCGAGCGACTCGGTGTATTGCGTGACGCCGCCACGGATTGCGGCGACGGCGGCATCGGCGACGATGTCGGGCGCCGTGAAGTCAGGCTCGCCGACGCTCATGCTGATGATGTCGTGGCCCGCGCGCCGCAGCAGGGCGGCGGCCTTGACCATCTCCATGACGCGAAACGGTTCGATGGCGTGCACGCGCTGTGCGACCTGCAGGTTGGTGTCGAGGGAATTGGAAGACATGATGGCCGGATCGGAAAAGAACAATCCGGCCATCTTACAAGAAGCCTACCGGTGCGTGTGATGCTCGGCCGTCAGGCGGCGCATCAGCGGCAGTGCTGCCAGCGCGATCAGCGTGCACGCGATTGCCGCCAGGCCCAGTTTGTTGAACAGGCTCGTATAGATCGGCAGCGTCTGCAGCGGGTCGGTCATCCCTTGCGGCACGCTGGCCATCGTGGCCACCAGGCCGCCCAGGTATTGCGAAATGCCGACCGCCACGAAGTAGGCGCCCATCATGAAGCCGCCCATCCGCGCCGGCACGTAGCGCGCGATCATGGCCAGTCCCAGGCCGCTCACCAAGAGTTCGCCCAGCGAATACAGTCCGTAGCCCGCGATCATGATCCACGACGAGGTCAGGCCATTGACGGCGAAAGCGCCGGCGAAGCCGTATGTAAAGAAGCCCGCCGCGACAACGGCAAAGCCCAGCGCGAACTTGGCGGCGATCGACAGGTCGCGGCCCGCATTGCTGGCGCGCGTGTAGACCCAGGCCAGCACGGGGCTGAGCAGCATGATCCAGATGGCGTTGAGCGCCTGGAACT
>Ga0308158_10002089_pt1 | contig 19559 bp, 18 predicted proteins | sample PhyBR2_FD_201038 | JGI IMG/M metagenome (GOLD analysis project Ga0308158, IMG submission 201038) | Phyllosphere microbial communities from UC Gill Tract Community Farm, Albany, California, United States - DLSLB.R2 | ecosystem: Host-associated > Plants > Phyllosphere > Unclassified | place: USA...
ATAAAGACATCAGCATAATTAAAAACACAATAGCAGGTTGGGACAGTGAGAAGTCAGGTAAGCTTTCATGGGAATATCTTTGTGACAGGCTTGAACCTCTGATTGGTAAGCGACCAACCCGTCAGTCACTGGGACTTCACAAAGATATTGTCATGGCTTTCAATATTAAGAAGAAAAATATTAAGTCTGGAAACGATGAAGAAAAACGGCCAGCTAATTTAAAAATGGCCTCACAGCGTATCAGTAATCTCGAATTCAAAAATAAAGTACTGGCAGAAGAGCTCAGGAGTCTGGAAGAGAGGTTTGTTATATGGCAGTTTAATGCTATAAATCACGGAATCAGTTTTGAACAACTTAATAATGGATTGCCCAAGATAGACAGGGAAACGAATGCTGATTAAATATTTAATTGCGCAGATATTGCGCAATTAAAATTATATGTTATCTTGTATATATAACCAGGGAGTGGTTGATCAATTTTGCAAGGACGCAATCTATGAAAAATACAGAGGCTCTTTCAAGGGAAGAAAAGCTACTTTTGCTTTTACAAATGTTCATCGAGAGATTAAAAAAATCAGGTTTTGCACAGGACAAGATAATTCGCTATATCTGGCTGTTCTGTGTAGGTTACTACATTAAGTACTACCTTCCACAATCTAAAACAGATGTTGCAGATCGTTTTACGATCATATCTATGCTTTCAAATGCTCTAAAATCGAGTTCTCCAAGAATCATTCAGCATCTTGGTTATGAGCACGAGATCACTTATTTCTTCAGGTTTGTGATTAGCTATGTTATTGACAATGAAGAAGAAGCGGAGTTCATATATCATAAAGAACGTGTAAAATACGAGAAATCGGTTTTGTTGAGTCAATTGCTTACGAATAATAAAAAAAATTGGAGCAATCTAACATTATTTCAAATAGTAACGGGGGAGGGATTATGATTAATGCCTACCCCCCATCTTCAGAATGGAAGTAGGCACGATATTGATTAAAGTTATATTAAAACTTAATAAAAATCTTTTTCACCTATACTAGTAAGCAAAGCAGTATATTGATCAGGGTCTTTTTCTTTGATTTTCTTCAGAATATAAGAAGCTGTTGTTTTCATTTCAGGGATATCTATAGGAAGCATACTCCGTTCAAAAACCCCAGCTAAGTGTGAATATTCATTATTAATACGATCTGTTAATGACGCTGCTAAGGTATCATCTCCAAAAAAGCGTGCCAATTTATCATCTTTTTCATTTGCATCTGGGTATCGATAATAAAGAAATGCTTCAAGAAATTTTCTTGCATTATTTCCAAAGTTATAATAACAATCATGGTTTTCATCATGATCTATTTTCGCATTAGCACATTTAAAAATTTGGTGGAATAAGAAATTAAACTCTGTGACATACTCTTTTAAGTACTTAGGCATTATAGAAATTGTGCTTTCTTGATATGCTCTACGTATAATGAAGTACTGAGATGTTTTTTTATTCAATGCACCTGTAAGTCTCTTTAAATATTTTAGGAAGTCTAAGTTATGTGTAGAAATGAACAATTGCTTGAATCGAGGTCTTTCTTTTAAAACTCCGTCTTCTTGATACTTCTCAGGGGCAACGATTTTTGTGTTAATGATACTATATATGAAAAAAATATGATTGGAATCCAAACTGCAGATTGGATCGTCTATCCAAATAATAGGTTGATTACCTTTGGTCTCTATATCTTCTAATTTAGCCATAAAATAGCAAAATGCTATTAGACTACATTCACCTTCACTCAAATGAAATGCTTTTTTTTCATTGCGAGTTACTTCGAAACGGTATCCAGCAGATTCGTCTTCAAATTTTTCCTCTATCGCTTTAAGCAAAAGTGATTTATGCCCAAAAAAATTATTCAGGTAATCATTTACTCGCTCTGCACCTTTACTTTCATCTTTAAGTTTAGCTTTAAGCTCAGTTATAATTGCTCTTTTTTTTGTGACTTCGCTATTGGCTAAATTCTTTTTTTCCTCCATTTTATTTTTTAACTCTTTTAAAATCTCTATTACCGCACATTCTTCTATATAATTTATATCATTTATAAAAGTTCTGACTTCCTGTAGACGTAAAGCGACACGTGCTTTTAATTGCTCTTTTGAAAGTGACGATGTAAAACCGTTTGAATTAAATCTAATTTTTTCATAGTCAATATGAATTTGTTCGAGTTTTGATACGCAAGATAGTGGCTCAATGAGAATAAATGCATTAAAGATATCATTTTTTCTTTGTTCAACTTGTTTTTTTAAAGAATCAAGATTTTCTATATATAATTTTTTAGTGGTTGAAAAATTATCTGTGATGGCATCTAATTCGTCATGATAATTTGTATAAAAATCAGAGTTCTTTATGTTAAATATATTTTGTATCTTTGATTTCTCTTTTTCAATATCTATCAATATAATGTCGATTTTTTTTCTTAGTTCTTCAGATTCTTGATTAAAATGCTTATCAAGTTTTTCCCAAAGATCTTTTGGGAGTTCGCCACCACAAAAAGCGCATTTATCTCTTTTATTTTTATGGTGATCTCGTCCAGATCTAACCCAAATTTCCAGTAAGGAGTCATTTAACAACTCATTTATTGGATCTGATGGTAATATTTTCTTTTCGACTAAGTTTTTCGATTTTGAAAAAATGGCGTTGTATTTTAAATTAAATGGTTCTAGGGGGGGTATTTCATTTTTAGGTATTTCTCTTAAAAGATTTTGGTGATTTGAAATTTCATCGCTTGAGAGCGGCGTGTATGTTGCTTCATTAATTGTTGATATGTCACTTTTTATTTTGGTTACATTATAATTGGCGTCACCAAAAAATTTATTATGTTTAATTCCACTGCCTGATTTATTAGCTTTATCACGCAATTTATTTTCAATTTCTAATTGTTTATCTGTGAGGTTATTGTTGGCTTCTTCAAACTTTTTTTGAGCAGCTAAGAAACTTCCAATTAAGCCGGTACATTGTTCTGTATTCCCTAACTCTGTTTCATGTAACTCAATCTCTTCTTTAATTCTGGTGTTATCTTCACCTAAAATAGCAAAAGAATTTATTGCTTGGTCGTGATCTACTATAAACTTAAGGTTTTCTTTAACAAAGTCTTCATTAAAAACACGTATTATTTGCCCATGATTTTTTAATGAAACATGAGTAGCATTTCTCCCACCCTCAAAGGAGAATATAAACTCTGGATTATCATATTTTTCAGAGATAAAACCAGTCTCTAATGCCCTTACCGCTCTCGATATAGTTGTTTTACCTGAGTAGTTCCTTCCATAAATAATGTTGATATTTTTAAATTCAGCAACATTATTCCCATCATCTCTTACTGAAGTTGACCACTTAAAATCATGGAAAACAGCCATGTTTTTTATAGAGTCAATTTTCTTTATTTCTCCGCTCATACACGTCCCTTATTATGATTGAGTTTGTGTTTTTTTGAATTTTATGTTGTATGTTTGTTAATAAATTAAGTTCTATTTTTATGTGCATAACTAATAAGTGTATTTTAACGATTTACAATTTATGGGGTTCAGTTTCATTGTTGAGTTAGCTTTATTTTTATGGCAATTAATATAAGCAATAAAAAACACGTGAAGCCAAATGAAAATGTATAGAAAAGAGGTTTTAGGCTGTTTATTTTTTTTAAATTTTCACCTTCAAATGCAAAGCCATAAGCATCGTCATTTATGTCTAAGAAGAAAATTTTCTTATTTTGTGTTAATCGCACGAAAAAATAGGTCATTAGTGGTGAACCTATATACCCCATATTGCAGTGCAACAAGTAAGGGGTGGGAAGCGTATGCTTTTTTTGGAAGTCCGAGATCAATTGCTTGTAGCGAGACCTGTTCATTGCATACAAAAGAACACTTACGACTAAGCTAACCAAAGGAAGCATAATCAAAACCGCTAGAGCCGATTTCATTTTTCAAATTCCCATGTATTCATAGATAGTATCCATTACAGAGTCGCTCGCTTTGCCACCTACATAACCTCCAGCGATTGAGCCAACTGCTGCGCATACTACCGCTCCGGTTCCAGCTGTTGCGATCCCTATTGCTGCGCATACACCTAATCCTGCTAGAGAACCTGCTGCACCGCCTCCTAAACCTGCTAAAGTCGACGCTCCAAACTTACCATACTCTTTGAACGCAGTTCTTTTACATTCACTTTCACGTCCTTTAACGCAGGCATTGACTACATCATTTGTGGTTCCGGCAAAGGCAAAACCCATTCCTATGTAGCCACCTGATTTCAAGAATTTTGCAGCTTTCGCAGCATTGCCTACATAACTTGAATAACCAGGTATCCCTGCCAGACCCACTGTAGACCATTCATGTACTATGGAGCGGCTGGATAGATTTAATGCTCTACGCATGTCCTCGTAAGGCCTGAACTTAACCGCATTTCGTATCAATGATTTCAGTAGCGGTTTGTTCACAAGTTCTTTTAGCTGATTAAAGAGTTGGTTACGCTCTGCGAAGAATTGCTGACTAATCAGTGTTCCCTGACTACGAAACTGGTTTTGGTAACTGACCTCTATCTTTTTAAGGGTATTCTCGATCTCTGAAAAGTATCTTTCACCAACGTCACCAATAGCCCCAAATACTTTATCTCCCGCAGTGGTCAGTGCAGCGATCAAACTGTAATGCTGCTGCATGAAACTCGCTTCGTCAGAAGTCACGCCAACAAACGCTGTATTGGTTTTCTGTTTCGCCTGCCTTAAGGCACCCAACATCTGCATGGTTTGTGTAGATCTTGGGTCTGCCACGATAACTATCTGACCCGGATTCAGCCATGGCGTGTCTGCATTGGTCTGCATAAAGAGACGAGCTGCCTCGGAGTTACTGTCATTAAAGAGCATTCTTGCCTGGAATCCGAGATTGCCAGGTTGTTGAACTACACAGTATGCGGGGGCTAGAGTGCGTGACATATGGTTTCCTCCACTGAAACAGTTGCTTAGGTAAAATTCAAGCCTGTTTTCTTCCTTAGATACTTTAATCAATCATGCAGGATATTGTAAATACGTCTAATGGTTAAGGCAAAAATTGTTGGGTCACATGACGATGCTATATGAGAGTCAAAAGTGCCAATACTTCATTATTAGCTATATCTGGAGAGGAGGGAATAGAAGCATTTTAGAAAAAAATGGAAGATTCGAGGGCGAAGTTTGAAGGGCTACTTAACACAAATAATGTAGCCTAATTAAGCATTTATCAGATAAATTTACGGCGATACTTTCCAGCTACCATTACTTTTCATGAATTTGAATTCAGCAACTGTTTGCTTCTCGCCCATCATTGGCAATGTTATATCGGTATCCACTTTGCAAAGGTATGTCCCTTTTGCCTCTGACTCCTTACAGGAAACCTTCTCAGCTTTGTTCAAAGTCGTGAGCATGTCTTTGCTGTTTTCACCGAACCGCTGTCTGGCTTGCTGGTTTGTGTGCTCAATGTTTTCCTGCATAGCCTTTTGGATCTCAGAAGACGAGGGTTCGCTATCGCAGCCTGTAAGAAAAGCTGCCAAGGACAGGACTGCTAATGTTGAAAGTTTATTCATTTCTTAATCCCTTATTTGAACTTGTTGGTCAGTGTGTTTCTGTGGATTTGTTGAGTGTCTGGTCGAAAATTTCGCACCATTGCTTCAACTGCATTTCTGTATCCCGCAGCCCTCGTTCATGGTGGAACCGACCTTTCCGTGGGTGAAATTTGATTTGCCACTCTGGGATTTCGATGTCTTTGACTTCAATGAAGAACCCTGAGTTTTCGAAGTTTTTAAGGCGAGTAAGGTTGTTGTGACCTTTAGCCCCCGCCATACCGACTAAATCAAGAGCTACGATTTCCCCTCCATTAGCCAGGTGGTATCTCCAGCCTTTGACGTCACTGAACTTGTAAGCCTTTTTACGCTTACCTGCCTCGAGAGTTAACAACTCACGATTCGTATCAATGGTCATTTTGGTGTTCTGAAATTCATGGCTCCACAATCCATTGTCATTGACGTTCAGCAGGTCGACAGTGGAAGCGTTTGCCCTTTTATGTGTGTATGACACATATGCCGTAAGGAGTAAGAAGAAGGCAGGTAATGTCCACATGAACAGGAACCCTGCAGTGTCTTTTGGATTTGAATCAGTCAGTATCCACACAATCACCAGTACAACAATCCATAACCTGATAGAACGAAAGAACGAAGGTTTACGTACTTTCTGACCATTCAAAGCCGCTGTGTCCATTTTATATACCTTTAACGTTATGTGATTCATAACTAGCTGATTGGTAACTGCTTTTACGACGCATTTTTGAACGAGTTCAAAACTTAAGCAAATCACTTGTACCGATCGATGATTCTTTTTTGATAGTTTTTGACTATCATATATAGTTTATCGATCTGTAAAAACGATCAATTATTTGTTCAAATAAGGACTTAGGCTTGAAAATTGTGATGAGGCAGGAGGTTATCGAAAGGGCACTGCTGTGCGTTCAGTCAGTATTTCGCTGCTGACTAGTGGCTCAGATAACTCAGGCTCAGCTGAGAGGACTGTATGAATTATCGAAAATGAGGATTTTTGGTGGAGAAACGTCTTACCTGCCTTTTTGAGCAGGTCTGTGAAAGTGGCCAGGTAAGGAATGCTCATTAGCCACTTCAATACCCTAGTCATGAAGTAGTCAGCACTGCTGGTTTTCTCGCTTGGCATACGCGTTGTGTTGAGAAGTGTTTGCGCTTCAGGCCCTTGTTCATGTACTTGAGAATGCGTAATTGCCTTAGCCTCTACCTCTAAAGAAGCCGGTGAGGAGAGCGCAGGATCTCCTAAGGTCACCTGAGTGTCTGGTTCACTTGTCTCACTACTTCCCACTGCTGAAGCTTTCAAAGTAAAGAGTAGGGGATTATCACGTTCGGGTACGTAGCGAAGCTTCTCTTGCAGATTAGCCCATGAGTAAGATTTTCCCAGTTGGGAAGCTTTGAATGCGATCCCGGAGTATTCGAATGAGAAACCATTCATGCGGCCAGAAGTGGCAACATTCGGAACGGGCGTTATGCCGTGCTCGCGAAGTGCTTCAACGAAGCTCTGAATGTCATTGTGAGTACTAAGGATCGTGCCTACTGTATCCTGCAGGAATGTCTTGGGCGTTGGCTGACCTTCACGCTTCTCCTTCTGTTGCTCGCCACGTGATAGCTTCTTGCGCTCTCTGACAGAGGAAGGGCTGTGTGAAGGAGAGGGGCCTTTTGTTCTGGTCAGGTCATGAGTCAACTCAAGTTCCTGGATTACTCGTGTACTAATCAGGTTTTCATTCCTGCCCAGATAGAGCTTACCCCCTACTAAATCTACTCTGCTGGCAATGATATGAATGTGTTGGCCGGCCTCATCGTCATGCATAACATAGCAGCGTAGGTGAGTCTCACTGAACCCCATTCGATTCATGTAGTCGTCAGCAAATGACACCCATTGTTTTGTCGTGAGTGATTCACCTATAGATAGGCGAAGCGAGTTGTGCCAAACCGGTTTGGCAACGTCAGAGCGAAGTGAAGCAGAAGCGCAGAATTCAGTAATCAGATCTGTTGCCGAATCGCCCAGCATGTTCCCGCCGATAACAACCGGATCGGTTTTATGGTGCTTTCCTGGCTTCAACGCATATAGAACAACTCCTGCGAAGCTCTTACCTCGCTTGATCTTCTGCATGCCCTTCATTAGAGGGGATACTCCATAGATCAGCGGTAAGGAGGCGAGAACGAAGCTCACTGATTTGCCGCTTTACGGCGAACAGTTCTGTCTTGGTAAGAGGGTTACATGACTGCTTTGCGTTAAGGTGGTTAACAATCTCATTGAGCCTGTGATTTATCTCGCCAAATATTTTCCATGCCGCTCTGTTGATCTCTGGAACGACAGGAGGTTGGGTCTTTAAAAGGCACATGCGAAGCCACTCGCCCTTAGCGTGTTGCTTACGCTCTTGATCCAAAATATTTAGCTCTGAGTTATTGAGTCTGACGCTGACGCAATGAACACGTAGATTTTCTGCAAGGGGAGGGCGGTATATATCTCTCATAGAATCTCCATTTCTAAAAATAAGCATATTCCTTATGCCTGTTCTATTTATAACCGATAGATGAATTATGTCAACGATGTAGGTTTTGACTTCCCTTTTTCAACCGAAGGGCAGAAAAAGCAAGGCAACTCAGCTTCGCTGAGTTAGCCCTTGCTTTCTAAAGGGTTTACTTAATATAATCAGGCACTTCATTCTAAAAAATTTTGTGATAAAATCTTCCCGCCTAATATGCCAGCGGAGGGGCCAATTTTGATCTCGTAATCAGCGAGGTCAATAATTTCTTGTCTATGCTCAATAATAATAACTGAATTAAATAATGGGGTTTTTTTATAAATGTATTCAGCAACTTTGCTTGCAGTTTCCGGATCTAATCCAGCTACAGGCTCATCTACAATAAGTATTTTTTTTGTTTCTTTTTTTCTGGACAGATGCTCGCAAAGTTTTATCCTACGTAATTCACCACCAGATAATGTTTGAGTTTTGCGATTTAATTTCAAGTGTCCTAAGCCTAGAGAAACCATGGTTTCAATGTTTTTATGAAACGGTATGTCGGACTTTTCCAATAATGAATGTAACTCTTTTATTTCTTTATCGTAAAACTCAACAATATTCAAACCGTTTACTTTTAATTCAACACCTTCGCTTTTTTTATCAAACAAACTGCCTTCACAAGTTGGGCAAGTCAAATAAATGTCTTTATCATATCCTCTTTCATACCTGATGATCCCTGTGCCATCGCAGGATTTACAACCAGCTTCTTTTGAAAGTAAAAAGTTTTTTGGTTCCAAATTTGTCTCTTTGGAGTAATATTCAGCTATAAGAGTATTTATTTTTATCGTAGACGCTAAAACAGAACGTCCGCTGAAGTTTGAGGTCTTCTGTGAAACATAAATAGCATTTTCATTTTCTTCTATCACTTTTGCAATGGATGATTTTCCAGAACCAGATGGGCCAGTTAGGACAGTTAAGCAACCTCTTGGGATTTTAAATTCCTGATTAATGACATTATTTCTAGTTATTGCCTTAAATTCAATAAAATCATTTGTTTTGCGCCTCTTCAAGTCCATTTTAATTGGTGAAATGTATTCACTCGGGCAAATGTACCCACCTTTATCACCTGCTTCGATTCCTATATGTATTTTGTAATCTGCATTATCAATGAAATACGATGAATGTTCGATTAAAACAATAGTGTTATTTAAAGAAAGTTTAATAATTTTTTCATATATTTTGGGGAAGTCTTCCCTGTTTATTTGAGCTGATATTTCATCTATGACTAATAAAATGCCAGATATGTTTGAAATGAGTAATCGACTAAATCTAAGCTTTTGTAATTCGCCGCCTGATAAACTAGGAATTGAACGTGAAAAATTAAGGTACCCTAAGTCCATTTCACAGATTGATTGAAGGATCTTTTTGATTTCATCAGTCTCAGGAATGCTAGATATTCTCTCTAAGATGTCTGAAAAAGAGAGCGTCATAAACTCCAGCATATCAAATCCAAGAACACGGATGTTATTTTTACTATAATAGTTAAGATTAACTCTTGATCCGTGACATTCTGTACAGGTATTTTTTATAGTTGAATTTACAAGTGATTTTTGGCCTACCAATCTTTGAGCAAAGATCATCACACCTTCATAATATGCTCGCCTTTGTCTTGTTGAACCTTTATATTTAAATTTAAAAGCTAATCTCGATTCCGATACACCATAGAGAATTTTTCTCTTTACAGTTTCAGAAAGATTCTTGTAAGGGATTGATATGTTGATATTTTCAAGTTGGCAATAAGATAGTAACAAATTATGATATAAACCTGAAAAAGTCCCTGTCCTCCAAATAGAAAAGGGTTTTTCTTCAATACTTAGATTTTCATTAATAATTGCATTTGAATTAATAGAGGATATTTCACCTAGGCCTTTGCAAACAGGGCACTCATTATCAGGCTTGTTAATTTTTAGGAATTTGAAGCTTGGAATATGTTTACTGTTTTTCTTTGCAAGAAACGATAATGTTTGCGGAATGTTCAAATATGAATACAAAGTAGATCTAGGGTTGTTATTATTATTCGATTGCGCAATGGCTATTGCCGGTATAATACCAGCGTAACTTTCTATTTCGTATTCGTGATTTTCTCCATAACCATTCTCTAATGCGTCAAATTCATCACTACATAGTTTATATAGGCTAGAAAATGCAAGTGAACTTTTCCCAGCTCCTGACCGACCATAAATTGCTGTTATTTTGTTTTTATATATTTCAATATCTATATTTTTTAAATTATGTGTAGACACGCCATTAAGTCGGATACTATTCATTAGATCACTCTCCGCACCATTCACATTTAGGATTTCTAGTTATATCCATAATCTGCATACTAAAATCTATTGAATTGAATTCTATCCTTTTGTTCGTTTGCTGTAACATATCATATCTGTTGATAAGAATCTTGAATGCATCTAGAGAAGCCAAGCTTGCTGCTATTCCAGATAGAGGTGAGAAAGAACCAAGCTTGCGATTATTTCTATTTAAAGCTTTTACGTTTTTCAAATCATCATCGTTAATTGAATTTAAAGCTGTTTTAAAACAATCGAAGCAAGCACTTTGGAATGGAATTATAGTCTGGCCAATTAATGTAAGATGTAAATTATAACCACCACCAACAATATGCGGGATATTATGATCCATGGCATATTTAGCGATAATTCTACTTGTTGCATCAACACTTGGCTCATCAGAACAGTTTATTATCAAATCTATGTTATTTGGTAATTGAGTTACTTCAAAAAAATCGGAAGTTAAAAACTTCGAAATAATAATAGTATTAATGTCTGGATTAATACCTTTTAATTCTTTTTTCAAAACCGTGGCTTTATCTAAACCAACATGACTTTCAAAGTAATATTGTCGATGAAGGTTGCTCAAGTCAACGATGTCACTATCAACCAATATTAAATTACTTACATGATTTTTAGCTAAATAAGCAGAAATGATACTACCTACGGCACCTAATCCAATGATCATTACTGTCGAATTTTTTAGCCTCTCTACTGCTTTAACAACGTCACTTGTAGAATGGAAATAATCCTCTAGTAAATTAATTAGGCGGTAATCACTTTCCAATATTTCGATAGGGTAAGGCATGTCTTGTTGAATGAGAATAAACTGTTCTTTCAAATAGGAAGCTAATTTATTCAATTGTTTTACATCAATAAACCCATGCTTTTCTGAAATTTTTTCAATGGATGTCTTACCATCAAACTGATTTAAAAGATTAACAATGTCAGGGAAATTAATTTTTAATGAAAGATTTTCACGAGTATTTGATTTAAAGAAATCTATGCCGGATTCATGAGATATTATCCCAATGCTTTCTCGTAATCTTAGCTTATCTATTACACACATTACAATCACCTTGCTTTGATAATGTAAAGCTTGTTAGGTCACCGCTATTTGGAAGATATTCATAACGGATGGTTGAATAATTATATTGAGAGTCTTCCGACAAGAAGTGAATTATTTTGAAAGTGCTTAAAAATGCTGAGTACCCGCTCATCGAAGCTATGCCACCAGGACCACCGATGACATATTCCGTAAGTATGTCATTTTTATTGTTAAAGTCGCTCACTAAAGGTTCAATATTATCTGTCCTGCTATATATTGGTTTCCAGTCACTTAATGCATTACTGAATGTCTTTTGAATGCAATCTATACAGGGGGTATTGGGAGGATAGACTAATTCTCCAGAACTCATCAGGTGAGCATCAAATCCGCCCGAAACGTATAAAGCAATATTTTTCTTTTGAAGAAATCGTCCTAACTTTACAGATGTGTGACCTATATAAGGTTCATCGCAACCATTAATTACAAGATTAACGTCCTGATCAATCCATTTAGATAAATTGGAATTAGGTAAAAGTTTTTCATGGTAAAATTCTATTTTAATTCTTGAGTCTATTCTCTTTAAATAATTGGCTAAGACCTCAGCTTTATTTTTACCTATATCTGAGACTCTTGAAAAAATATGCCTGTTTAAATTAGACTTTTTGAAATTTTTAAAGTCGACAAGAATGAAATTTAGGATGCCAGCTCTTGCTAAGTTTTCTGCTATATTCCCCGTAACGGCTCCGCAACCTATTATTGCGACTTTTTTCGACTCTAATATTTCTTGTGTTTCATGCCCTTTCCTTTCTAATATCATATCATCAAGGTAGGCAATTTGCCGAGCATACCGAGACTTTGCATCAACGTTTTCATTGTCTTCAGTAATCAAATGTTGACCTAAAAGAAATTCAATTAAATTTTTAGCTGAATATTGTTCGAATGCCCCTAACATAGTTAGTATTTCTTGGACTGATTTTCTTCCATCTAACAAAGCTAAAAATTCAGCAATTGTTTTCGATGTAACGATTTCTACTTTTTCACGAGTAGTCATTCTATGAAAAGTAATTCTAACTTTTTCATCTTTCAGTTCAGTAACGTATACATCCACTGTGTGTTGTAAATAAAATTTTTTATTTAACATAATGTATTGATTTAAGTGTGGTTAAAAGTTCAGCCCATTTATGACTGCAAAATGGGCTGGAGTGATTAGTATTGTAATACACCTGCATTCATTTGTAAGTATTGATCCCAAGCATCCATTCCAGATTCAGTTTCCGACCCGTTTTCAATACCCCGACAATTTTTTGCTGTGCAGTATGTTGAACAGCAAGTACTAGTACCGTTAGTCTTACAACCCGCACTGTTTTGAGCTATAACATTCTTTTTTATTACTTCAAAGGTAAGATCTAAAAGCTGGCTCATTTTGAATATCCCTCAATGAATATTAAAGTGTAAAAGAAAATATAGAATAAACTCAACGCTAATCTCGGTCAACTATATTTATCTAAGTAATGATGATTTTAAAGGATTGTCTATAGGTTATTGTCATGAGATTACAGGAACTTTATCAAAAGATTATTTGATAAATATCATATAGTAGTAATTTATAGCCAGTAAACCATAGAATAGAGTGCGATATTTTCCCTGTTTGCTTATGTATGGTGTTCTCTAAGGACGGCACGAACAGCAATAAAGCATATCTGTAAACATTTAGACAACCAATGAAATTCATGAATTTTTAACTCTAAATCTTTTCCATGAAATAAAAATTGATATTAACTATAGCTTATTGTATTGAAAAATATACGGCAATTCATTGATTCAAAATGTCCGGAATCTCTCAGGTTATAGTTGTTAAAAATAGCATCAAAGAAATAAAGAAGCCCGACTCATGTATGCTTTAAATGCGTTTAGAATGAAATCTACAGAGTATTTAAATGGCCTCCGATAAGATATAACTATTAATTTGATGTAATGACGGAGATGCTTTTAATATTTACGGGGTAATAAAAAGTCTGCCGATTTTACTTTTAATATTTCCTTAATATTGGGTTGGCTAACCAAGTTTTTTATTAACGTGTCAAAATTTTTTTTATAGGGGCACTCTTACGGTTTGGCATAATTTTATTCAAAGTGTATGAAGGTCACCAATAAAAGAGAGCATATTTTTAATGTAATGAAGGATTTGAATAATAATTTTTTAAAGCATTGCAGTCCCCATTTTGCTTTGTTTTTTGTGACTATAAATACAATTGTACTATTTTCTTATTTTTTGTTGACAGTTTTAAATTTGATGTTATCTATTAATCAATCATTTTATTAAATGATTGATTATCAATAAAGCTTAGGTGCTCTTCAATAGGAGAATTTATGAAAAATTTTTTTATTTTTATTAAAAGTGAATTTTATAGATTGATTTTTTTTATTGTTTATCTCTCTTTTTTTGTTTCGGGTCTTGCTGGATATAATAAAAGCGTATCTCTTATCAGTATAATTGCATCTTGTTTACTTGCTGCTACAGTTATGCTTTTTCCTTTTTTTATAATTTATTGCTTCGTTCCACTTTACCAAAAGTTTGAAGAAATTGTTTTTTTTAAAGTGTATTAAATTTTCCAAGTCATGAAGGTACGTACCTTTCTTTGAAGTCTAAGGTATTTAGTTTTCATATTTCTGAGAAAAGTTTTTCTTTTTTTAGGTGCTGAAAATTGTGATAAGTAAATTTTTCTTGCTTTAAATGTTTCATCAGCAGAGATGAAGAATTTGATGCTTGCAAAAAAAGCAAAGAAAACTAAAAAAAATATTAATATGCCATTAATAAAAGGACTGTGTATAGTTGAGGCTGGGCTTTCGGTGGCAATATCAAATTTTATTATTGCAAGACAAGCCGTAACTGTGCCGCTAAAAAAAGATACTGTATCAGCGATTTTTTTTAGATAATCCTTCAGTTCAATATAACTCATTGCATAGGTCATAAATCCAAATACTACAGGAAAAAGCAACATAACAACTATACTAAGATCTGAAAAATAAAAGGAAAGTAAGCTCAAAGCACAAAAAATAATAAAAGGAGTAAATATTCTCCATAAAATTGAATTCATTAACTTTTTCTTAAAATCATTTTTTTGACCTAGAATAACTTCGCTACCCTCTTTTAATACTAATTTATATGCCTTTTTACTGTTAAGTAATGGCAATACTAGAATTGTATAAGGTCTTCCATAGATAGTTTCTTCTTTAATGATAATTTTATTAGTATTAATGTTGACTGCATTTTTTCCGAAAAATGAAATTCCTTTATTTTTCAATGAGTTGGTGACTTTTACCACATTGTGCTCCTTTTAGCGATTCCCTTTAAACATTAACTTTACTCATGAAAATAGGAAAATTCAAAGCTTTTTTGAAGGAGGGGAGGAAAAAGTATTGTAACTATGCTTAATTTTTGGATTTTAAGAAAAATATCTATTAATTTTAATACGTTACATTTCTAATAATGTTACTACATGATCTGTGAAGGGGATTTAATTCAGTAACCTCTTTAAACTTTGAGATTGCACATAATCACTCCATCACTCCATCACTCCATCACTCCATCACTCCATCACTCCATCACTGCATAAGTGCATCTCGTTGTAAGATAATCTGCGCGAGAATACGCAGGTACAATTTCGTCTTTCTTGGAGTGAGCAAGTGCTGCTTCGAGAACTTCAATTCTAAACTTGCCGGATTCTTCTGCGGCTGTCCTCGCTATTGAGCGCATACCGTGGGCTACAAGCTCACCTCCGAATCCCATTCGAATGATAGCGGCATTGGAATTGGCTGTTTGTTCATGCAAATGATTGAGAGTTTGTTAAAGTTATCTTAGATTCTCGCCTAGTATTAAATTTTAATTGAGGCTTAAAGATATAATAGTTCATTATTCTGACCGATGTATTTTTTAGGAGAATTCTTTTTTTCGCTGTTTTGCCAGTGCTAGAATGTTTTTTAGATATTCAAAATGATTGATAATATTTTTCATTACAATGGCTCCAAGGGAAATCCCGAGAAGAAAAAACAAACCTAATATCGAAATTATATTAGAAACGTCAGAGTTTAATATTCCTTTAAATAAATTGCTGCCTATTTTTTCAAATCCACCCAGAGATTGTACAGCAGAGTATGATAATCCTAAAATAGATATAATGGCTGTTTTAGTACCAAAGAAATCTGATATACGTGCTTTAAATCGTTCAATTTTAAGATTTAACCAATATGTTGCATATTCCAACTCGAGAATAGAATAGTGATCGAGTTGTTCAACATTCTTCTCACCGTGATTGATTTCTATTTGAAAGTCGTTTAATACTTCCTTTCTCATATTAAAGAAGAATTTCATATTAGCGACTATAGGTGTTGATAAGCATATAATTCCAAATATATGATTCATTATAAGTAGCAATAAAGCGTAAATTTCTACGCTCCTTTTATCAATATTAAAAGTTATGCATAGAATAATTAGTACCCCCAACAGCAGAAGACATAGAAGGCATCCAAGCAAAGAGTAGTTTTGTATTTTCATTGAGGTTTTTTTCTTAGATTTTATCAACGCAAATGGAGTATGTGATTCCATTTTACTAAGAATGCTAACTATCTGATTAACTCTATTCATTTTGTTCTCGCACTTCTAAATTTAAATGTTATTGATTTAGGAAATCTATCTTCGTAATTTAAATCAAAACACAAGTCATAATTAACAGTAACTATTTTTTTAATATTTGAAGATTTAAAATCATTTAAATTCTTCTATTATTTTTTGATTGTAGTCTTCTAAGTATTTTTGTAATTCATTTCTGTCAATCAAGCGTACTTTTGCTGATTCAGCAAGTTCTTTAGCCGAATTAGTGAAATATGAATTTGTAATAACCATTGCTTCGTCACATGAGTAAAATGCTTTAGCGGAGATCGCTTGTTGTACTGCTGAATTACCAACTGAGCCAGAGTAGTTTTTTGCCTGGATAACAATATTTTTGTCAAAGCGAGTGACAAATAGATCTGCTCCTTGATCTTGGGTTCTCTTGGTTTCTTTAACATCATACCCAAGAGTCTGAAAAATTTTGACTAAGAAGTCTTCAAATTCAAAACCATTCATTGAATCCACTGAGTACATATTAACATATTTATCGGGATTGAAGTGCTCAAGGCGTGTAGCCAATCTTTCGACTAAAATGTCAAAGTATATAGTTTCACAGATTGATATATATTTTCTAACATTATCAATCGATATCAATGGTGTGCCTGGAGTGTTTTGAGCATTCTCATTGAAATCTAATGCAGGGAAGGTTATTTTATTGTTCCAGACAAAATATAGAAATAAAGATAGATCTGCTCTAAAGGTTGTTCCTGCTTCTTCAATCCATGATTTTAAAGATTCCGTTAATGTAGGTTTGATATGCCTTTTGATCTCATTCGAAAATCCACTATATAAAGCGTTGAATGATGTGGTAAGTAAAAGCTTGTCCAAAAGCATTGGCAGCTCTTCTAACTCATCAAAGCCCTTCCGAACAAGTACTTCGCGAAACAAAACAAAATCAGAATAGGTACTTTTGTCTTCAGTCAGATTATTCTCTGAACGCTTATCATGTGAAAACTTTGTCGTGTAAATGAAATTTGTGAAGTAAGGATCCTTAAATTTTGCATATTTATCTAGGACATTTTGCAGGAGACTATTGAGTTGGGATTGCTCTTTCTTTTTTCCGAATAAGTCTTTTATGATTCCTTTTGACTGATATTGAAACTCTGGATAAAAAGAGGGATTAAGAGGAATCATTTGTTCTGAGGTTACAGGGGGAGGCGTTTTTGTGCCCCATGAATTCGTTGCAGTTTGTACCCCGCCAGAACACCAGGGACAAATAATTTCGAAAGATGTCTTGCTGCATGAGTAACACTGATAAATCATTAGGCTATTTCCTTTTGAAATTATTAGGCTTAGTCACGGTCTTTGGATCTTAAGGTTTAGTTGCTACTCTTTTAGTTGAGTATAATATTAGACGAAAATACTTTTCATACTTTCACCTCATGTTAATGATTTACTGAATCATTTTCCAATCCTGATGAAAAGCTATAGTTGCCACTTGCTGATTGTTCAACATGCCTACCCCACCAAGCCATCATTTCTCTTCGTTGATCAAGATACTGAGAACGGTTATATGCTCTCCTGACCTCATTGGTATCAATATGAGCCAGTGCTGCTTCAATGACGTCAGGTTGAAATCCCTTCTCGTTGAGAACAGTTGAGGCTATGGATCTCATACCATGCGCAACAAGGATATCTTTGAAGCCCATACGTTTCAGCGCCATGTTTGCAGTCTGACTGTTCATTGGTTCCAGGGGATTGCGGTAACCGGGAAAAACGTGTGGTCTATGCTGGCTGATTGGCTTCATAACTTCTAGCACAGCAAGTGCCTGTTCAGACAGCGGTACAATATGCATACGTTTCATTTTCATGCGCCCAGCAGGAATGTGCCATTCCTTTGTCTCGAAGTTGATTTCATCCCAGCGTGTCATCGCCGCTTCTGCCGGTCGTGTCATTGTAAGGAGCTGCCATTCGATAAGACAGCGCGTCTGTCTGCCAATACTCGCAAATGCGAGATTCTTCATAAGCAGAGGTAGCTGTTCAGGTAAGAGAGCGGGGCGGTGTTTTACTTTTGGCTTATGGAACGTCTTACCGATTTTTGCCGCTGGGTTTGAAGTGACTAAGCCAGAGTTCAAAGCGTAATCCATAACCTCATTAATACGCTGACTCAACCTTTTAACAGTTTCGAGTCTGCCTGCAGCATGAGTTGGGCTAAGGGATCCAATAAACTGTTGGGCTGTAATGCTGGAAATAGGCATAGAGCCAATATGTGGGAACACATATTTACTCATTGAACGCCAGATATCGTTAAGAGTGTGAGTTGTTAATCCTGCTGCCTCTTTTGTCTTAAACCACTCAGCTGCCACTTTTTCAAAAGTACTTTCACTCACACTCTTCTGACGAAGTTGCTCTGCTTTTTTGTGCTCTTGAGGGTCGACGTCTTTGCTGAGAAGAGCGCGGGCTGATTCACGATTTTGGCGGGCTTCAGAAAGCGAAACGGAAGGGTATGAACCAAAGCTAATCATGGCCCGTTTACGAGTGAAGGGTTTGTAATAACGAAACCGCCAGAGTTTTGAGCCTCCGGGAGTAACCTGCAGTTCCAGACCATCCCCGTCATAAAGAACCAATGCTCGCCCAGCAGCTTTGACGTTCTTCACTTCGGTATTGTTTAAGGGCTTGGTCTTTCTTGCCATGAGCAGTCTCCATTCTGTTCCTCGGAAGGCTTAGGCATATCAAAAGGCAGTCTTAGAAACGTATGCCCATGAGTATGCCTAAATCAGGTGGATTCCACTGTATCAATCAGGATTTCACTAGACAACAGAAAAACAGCAGGTTTCAACAACCTACTGTTTAAACTGTTTTTTATGGTTCTCTCTGGACTTCACCAGACAAAACGTTGGGAGAATTTGGTCGGCACGAGAGGATTTGAACCTCCGACCCCTGACACCCCATGACAGTGCGCTACCAGGCTGCGCTACGTGCCGAACTTTGGAAAGCTAGTCTACTGATTCTTCGTACGAATGCAAGCTACCCGGCAACTAACTGCCGCATTATTAATCAGTTAGCGATAAAACGTTTCTCTTCTGTGAGCACCTGCAACAATAGCGCCAGCTCCGGTTTATGATCTTTCAGCACTTTTCCACTGGCGTCATAAGCGCGGTAACTCCCGTTATTGTTCAGCACCAGCGTGATGTCACGCGTCGTGATCACCAGCTTGTTGTCTTCACTACTGGTGACCCAGTCATGGCGACGCTGAGCAGCAAACAGATCTTCGCCCTGGGCATAATTCACCGGATTCGTACTAACGTGCAGCAAGCGCTGCATCAGCGTCACCATCACATCCTGATGATCGGAAAGGCGCGTCACCGTCTGTGCTGGCGTATCCGGCCAGTGAATAACCAGTGGAACCTGCAGGATTTGGCGATTGCCTTCATTATCGGGATCGCCATCCAGCGGCACGCCATGCTGCGCCGTAATGACCACCACGGTGTTTTTCAGCAAG
>Ga0308158_10002092_pt1 | contig 19541 bp, 33 predicted proteins | sample PhyBR2_FD_201038 | JGI IMG/M metagenome (GOLD analysis project Ga0308158, IMG submission 201038) | Phyllosphere microbial communities from UC Gill Tract Community Farm, Albany, California, United States - DLSLB.R2 | ecosystem: Host-associated > Plants > Phyllosphere > Unclassified | place: USA...
AGGCTCCTTGTAACAACCAGCTATTTATGATAGTATCAAGTTGGTTATATAAGGTGAAAGCCTTATAATGAAAGCAGGAGAGAAAGAGATGCCGTCTAAAAGGGATTATGAAGAGGCAGCGAGAAAGTCCAACAGGGACACTCTCAACGAGATTAGAAGAACTATCGAGATTCGAACTGTAGCTAAGAACTACAAAGAAGCTCTCAACGCAGCCCAGATGGCTAACTACAAGAACCTTACAAACAAACAGCTGTACACAATCTTTGACGGCTACACTGGCAAGATCGAATTGACCCTCAAGAAGCCTGGTTTAGAGCGAATCTATGCGGCTCATAACACGCACAGCTCTTACCTGAACACTATTTCTTACTTGCGGAACGTTGACCGTTCAGTCTGGGCTGCCCGTCTAAAACTCCGAAAAATTCTGGGTACCTCTTTGCCTAAACTCTTCGTCCTGTTTGATAAAGCCTCAGAGACCTCTGACGATTTTGAAAACCTGCCTGATGTGGAAGCCTTTGCAGTCAAAGTCGAAGCTGCTTCTAAAGCCTTGTCGGAGCAGTACCCTAAACCAGTTAAAGCTCAGCCTCAGATGTCTGCCATTCCCTTGAGAGGCACAGGACAGAAGGCTCTACCTGCTGTTGAAGCTAACGTTGCTCCTGAAGTCACTGCTGTGTTCAGAAAAATTGCAGCACTCGTGGCTGAACTGCAGAAAATGAAACTCAGCCCTGAAGATGAGTACTTCATGGAAAGCATCACTAATGAGTACCTTCCATCTATTAGCAACGCAGCTAAATCGCTGACAGTTGCAGACGAATGGACTCGGGTCGAAGCTAACCGAAACTTTGTTACTCAGCTGTCTTTGATTGAGAAACGGCTAACGGAACTGCTTGACGGAGCCCATGAAGGAACTCTTCGTGAAGTGAAAGTTCAGACAAGCTTTCTGAGACAAAAATTTGGAGACAAGGACAAAGGATTACAGCTATGAGTGAACTTGGCACAGTAGAATGGGTGAAGAACTCTTTCCAATCTGAATTCGATGCTTTCATCAAGACCTTGAAAGACGATGTTCAAAAGTCTTTCAAGCAGAAAGAAGTCCTGTACTGGAATTTTCAGAACTACTCTGCTGCTGATGAACTCAAAAATGCTTTAGACAGGACCTGCGCAGTGGACCGGACTAATGACATTGTAGCTCGTAAGGTTCACAAGTTACTGTTCAAGAAGATTGTCCCGTTGCTTGATTTTGTCCGAGACTACAGAGAGACAAGCCTTAAAGACCTCAGGAGTGGCTATCATCGTCAACGGATTAGTCGGATGCATCGTTATGCTACAACCATCAGCAAATACAGCAACGCTCTGCACGGAGTCCAGCCTGGAATCCTGACAACCCATGCAGCTTTGCTCGCAGGGACACCTGCTACTTCAGGTATTAACGCAGTGTACGAGCAAACACAGTATGCCTTGGTCAATTCGCTTATCTACGACATCAAAACTTTGAGAACTGTATGTCTTGAATCGAAAAGCACTCCTGAGGAGGAGTACTTCTTGGAGCAAATTGTCACGTCTTACATTCCAGCTGTGGTGAAAGGAGCAACTGCGGTTGCTAACGCTTCGTCTGAAGTGAACCAGCAGGCAGAGAAAAACTTTATTCGCCAGTTGAAGCTGGTTCGTACTAAGTTGCAGGAGCTGGTTGAGAAAAACAGTCTTGCTGCTTTGAAGGAAGTGGAAGCTCAGACAGAGTTTTTGACAACCAAGTTCGAAGAGAAACCAGTTAACCAAGCTTTGACTTTGGGAAAGAGTACATCTGCTCTGAAGCCGCTTCCTCAGGGATCAACGAAAACAGTTGACTCACTGGGTTTTGACGGTCGCCCTATTCGGTCTGCCAAAAAGTACCCTGCAGGAGTTACATCTAAAAGCACAGTCCTTTTGGGGCACCAGAACTCGCATTATTTTCATGAAAAAAGTTGGTCCGATTGAACTACCAGAATAAGCGACTGACCGTACTGTTCTGTTAGTATATTGAAGAAGCAAATGCTTCATGTTCAAGGAGGAATTATGTCTCACACGCTCAACCCTGTGGATGTTCGAGAAATAGCAACTAATGCTGTTCGGCTGATCCAGTTCAATGATGACAACTGGGAGCAGGTTTATGAGTTCGTAAACTTCGAATGGGATGAAGACGACAAAAACGTGGGAGTTCCTGACCGTTTACTGTTGGATGCTGCCGGTCACACAGAACCTCTTGTTGTCGAAAAAGGTCAATGGATCGTGAAGTACAGCGACTTGATCGTGGATGTAATCTAAAATCATGGCTGTTTACGTGGATGATATGCTCATGGAAGCAACTGTAAACGGTGTCACATCCAGATGGTCTCATCTGTTTGCGGACACTACTGAAGAACTCGTAATGTTTGCTTGGAAGCTACGGTTGTCCCAGGCTTGGATTCAATACCCTGGAACATGGAAAGAACACTTTGACCTCACCAAAATGGTCAGGCTGAAAGCATTAGGTCTTGGCGCCATCAGTGTTCCCATCATGTCCCAAGAGTGGGTTGATTTGCAGAACAAGAAAAGAGAACAAGCAGGTCTACCTTTGTTGGTAAAACGGGTAGATTCTGCAGATTCTGAACCCGCTTCTGAACTTACTCTGTTCTAACTGTGATACAACTAAGTAGGACCCGACAGAATCTGTCGGGTCCTACTTTTATGTTCAACGGTCGCTGCGATGAATCTCGGTAATCTTCGTGCCATCAGGGACAGTGATGGTTGTGAATGTCGAGTAGGTGTTCATTTCACCAGAAGATAGCGTGACAGGCCAGTTGGGGAGAGTGTAATCCTCTTCGTAAAGACCAAGTGCTGCTGTCCAGCAGCCGTTAGAGCGGTAGTCCACGTACAGAATGGCAGTATCTCCATTAGGGGCTTCAATCACCCCAGACCAATGTCCGTTGACTTCGTTGAACTCGTCAGCACCTTCCACCCCGCCGATTTCAATGAGGTCATCACTTGAACCATAAACTGTAAGCTCAGCCATTTATTCGTCCTTTCACAAACGTTGTTATGGTTCTATTTTACCATCATTTGCTACAGATGAGAAGACTCATGAGCAGGAACAAACTCCCACTGACCTACATAGCTCAGACGCACAAGCGTCTGCCTCTGGTCCTCAGGAAGAGTGTAGTCCAAAGTAGTTTTCGCCAGAAGCTCCATCTTGCCTGAACGCTTGTCTCGGATTGCGTACTCTTTCCGAGCTGGTACCAGGTCAAAAGTGCCCAGCGAATCGATGACAGCATTCACCTGCTCATCAGTGAAACCCTTGCTGGCGAGTGAATTCTTCAGAGCCTCAAGCTGGTCTGTCATTTTTCTATGTCCCTTAGCTGATTTTGTATTGAATGGCGAAGCCGAAATGTATGGAGAACGTACCAGCAACTCCTTTTGGAGTCAAGATATCACCATGAAACTTTTTTCGTGCCACTTTGGTCACTTTTCCCACTGTACCATCAGGAAACTTCAACCGGTCACCAATTCTTACTCCAGATTCTGCTGCACTGATAGAAAGAAGGTGTTTAGCCCGTTTGTTTCGTTCAGCAATGTCTGGACGAGCAGGATTATCTGCTGTTCGTTGCCCGGTGTAACCCAAACTTGCGGCTTTTTTCTTCCATTCCGGTCCATGACCTGCTGAAGGAGGTAGAAGAGCATGAGCTATTTCATGCAGCATCGTCTGATGCACATGCTCCCGCGTCCCAGCTGCAACCATATGCCGACTAATACTGATTGTTCGAGTATGGAAGGTAGTCAAACCTAAACGATTTTTTGCTCTGTCGAACCTAAACGACCAGTTCTTTAATCCGTGACGCACCATGAGGTGCCGAGCAAGCCTTTCCGCTTTTTCTAATTCCATTTTTCCTTCTAAGATCAGCCTAAATTCTACCATAAACCTCTAATCCAGAAGGTTCCAGGCAGGTGTTATTCGTACATCATTCGAATATAGAGTAACAGTCGAAAAAAGTTCAAAAAAGGGGTTGCACCCTGTAGCCAACTAGGATAGTGTCAGTTTTGTCAGAGAGAAACGGGTCCTGAGAAACCCACTAAACAAAGGAGAGTTCAATGCGAGCGTTCATCACGGGTGTTCTTGCCCTCACGGTCCTTGTGACCTGCACCACGGGTGCGGCTATCGAGGCTGAGGCTGCGAACGCAGTTCCGACCACTGTCGCTGCAGGTACCGCTGCAGTGGGTGTTTTCGCCTAATCAAAGCTGTTAGGAAGAGGGGAGCAGAAATTTCTGCTCCCCTCTTCCTGTTAAATAAAGCTTCTGAGCTTGACTTCGCCTTGATACTTCTGATCGGAGATGACCATGACTATCCTCATTTTAGCGACCGCTTGTGCTGTAACCAGCACTTCAACTGTTCTCCTCTGGATGAAGCTGCGTCATGCCAAGGAAGAAAACACACGTAAAGAAGTGCAGTTGATCTACCGGAACAAAAAAGACGCCCGTTTGGCGTACCAAAATGGGAAACGAGACGGACGCAAAGAAGCTAACTCGTTGAAAGCTGAAACCCCTCAGATGCCTCTGTAAGGCTTTAGACAATAACAACCACCAACGCCTCATAGACAGCCGGAAAAAGCCTTAGAGGCAGTCCAGAGGCTTCTCCTGGTGTATTCTGACCTAATCAGGAAGTTTTATTCCATGTTCTTGTCTCTGGCTGATGTAATCAAGATGAGCTCGCATGTTTTTGGTATTGCCTGCAGAGAATTGGTCTTGCAAAATTTCTGCTTCTACTCTGAGTGAGTTCAAACCCTCCATCAGCAAACTTGAGCTCTGCTCTTTTACCGACTCAGCATAGAGCTGTAACAGCTGATCCAAATCTCCCAGCACCCTTTCCACAGCATGTCTTTCTTCTACGGAAAGATTCTGGTTTTTGAGCTTATACATTGAGTAACGGATTGCAATGCATGCTTCGTTAGCAGCTTTGTCCATCTCAGGGTCTGAAGGGACTACCAGCTGGTCTTCATGGAACACCTGCTCATGCTTTTCTTCGAAATGCACAGACAGAAGAGTTCCTTCCTGTGCATTGACAGTAAGGAAGCACAAATCTCCTGTGATTGATTTGACTTCCAAAGTGAACTTGTCATCATCTCGATACAAATGAGTAAAGCCTTCCCATAGTCGATCAGAGGTCGCTGAAGGCAGCAAAAAATGCTTTAACTCAGGTTGAGTATTCCACCACTTTCTGAACCTGTTACGGAACAACTGCTGACGAGTGGGTCCCATAAAAGCAGACCAGGCCCCTACTGCCATGGCTGCCGTACTTGCCAAAGTTGCCAATGCTCCGACGACTATGAGTTGAGGAGCTACTGCAATCAAGCCAGCTCCTGAGGACATGAAAATGGTACCACCTAAGGTCAATGCCATTGCATTGTCGCTGCTGAATCCAGAAGAAAAACGGTAAGGCTTTTTCAAGTTGACAGTGCGGGTGACTGTTTCGATTACTGTGTTAGGCGCCGGCTCCACCTGTCTGTCAGAGGGAGAAGAGTTCAGGTACAGAGCTGTTGCATTTTCATAAGCATTATTTTTTGCAGTCATCAGCTAACTTCAGTGTCTTTCCTGAAGCACTCAACTACATGCTCAGTTTGGTCAACATAGTCTGCTGGCTTGCGTTTGAAAGAGTCATGAGGTGAAGGTGTGTCAAACCACAGAGCAACCGACCAGTCTTCAACATTACGGTCAGATGCAATTTTCAGAATTTGCTTCATCGCAGGGTAAGGCTTCCTGGTCTCATCTAGCTGGAAAGCCGGGTACAGCATGACTCCTGAAGCTTCGACACCTAAACCGACACGGTTGGTTTCCGCGATTTCCATTTCATCAGAGTCGAATACCATGGGCCAGTTTTTCAGGAACGCTGATTTCAGTTCAACAAGTCTGCGGGCAGGATCGTAAGTCATGCTTGAATTGTATCTCATTTCAGGTAAACCCGCAGGTAAAAAGCACTTTGAGCTGTTGCGGGAACATGCTTTTTGAGCTATGCTGAGCGTCTAACTGACCATGAAAGGTACAACAATGATTGACCACAGTGACGCAAGAACGCAGGCTCTGGTTATAAAGCACGCAGACCTCCTTGTGGAGACCGCCTGCACGTCCTACGAAAACCGTAAGGTATTCAACAAGAAAACACGTGATGTGTGGTGCCCTAAGCACAACGCATTCCATCTTGTGTACGCAAGTCAGTACACTTCCGTGTGGGACAGCCTGAAGAGCTTCCTCGACATCGAGACACCTATCACTCTCGACCAGGAGAAAGAGCTGAGTGCCATCTCTCGGCAGCTTGTGAACATCCTTGACGGACCTAACGGACCCATGGTAAAAAGGAATGCGAAGAAGCCTGCTGCTAAGGTACATAAGCAGGTCATCTCTGGTCCTTCGCCTCTGGTTGCAGCGAAAAGCAACAAGAACATCCTGTCCTACAAGAACAACATTTCGCTCACAGAGGCTGAAGCTGAAGAGTTCTCCAGCTGCATCCGTAAGAGGATGTTCATTAACGCTGCTGCGGCGGAGACTTTCCGCGACAGAGCTGCTGATGCTAACGACTTCCATGTCTACTCTTGTAACCACTGCGAATGGTGGCACATCGGTCACATCGTAAATGAGAGTGCAGCTCGCCCAGAAGGGTACTACCGCATGAAGCTGCTTCGTCTTTCACCTCAGGACAAGGACCTTCTGATTGAGTTCAAGAAGAAAGTTCAGGTCCGACGCGAATACCTGACACAGACTGCTTAAAGTAATAGGGACCCTCCACACTGGAGGGTCCCTATTACTTTAAGCCATATGGTTGGAGGCTTGTTTCCATAACTCAGCCGCACAACAAGAACGTTGAATAATTTTCTTAGCTTCTGGTTCGGACACCTGAATTGTCCATTGTTTGTTCAAAGGATCATATTGAAGAACTCCTCGTTCAACGGCTCTATCCATCGCAATACGGCCAGTTTGTGTTTTCAGAGTGAAAGGACTTAACTCTAAGTGAAACCGCAGTTCACATTCAGAAGGGAAATGATCTTCGAATACAGAGAATGCACGCACAAGACGGGAGTCAACGCATTCAAAATCGATCACCTGGATACCTTCGATGCGTAACGATGCAGTAATGCCATCAATAAAATCATCCAGGTTAACGCCGGAAGTCAAAATGTTGTCCTTTCTCATCTGTGGGCTAAACGGGGGATACCCACGTATACATCATAATGCATAAATGTATTTTTAGTGGCTAAACACGCTTTGGTAGTAGCCAACAATAAAGACTTGCAGGACTACTGCTAATGGTGTAAGCTTTTGCTATATCTTCCGCAAGCCAACATACTAAGGAGAACACTAATGGCTCGCACGAACACCTTTGCTCAGATTCAGACCCTTGCTGGTCTGGAGAAGGCTCGGGACCTGGTTACTGACCCGAAGAACATCAACCCTGACGGTCAGCTGACTGCCCGAGAGACTCGGTTCCGTCAGAAGCACATCAGCGAGGACTACATCACTCGTCGTGCCCAGATTCTGATTGCACGAATGAAGTAACGAATTTAAGTCGTTCTGCCTGAACATGGCAGGGCGACTTTTTTCGTGCTGATAGTAGTACCTATGCTCAGAATAGCCACCCAGAACCTTGGAATGCCTCAGAAGTCTGACGGTTGGAAACACCGTTGGAGCGTTAGGCAGAAAGCTCACGCAAATCTCCTGAACAGTAACCGCTTCAACTTAGTTGCTCTACAGGAGCTACCTGCTGAGAATTTTGACGACTTCAAGCACACAATGAATCACAAAAGTGAAACCTGGGAATTCGTTGGTGATTCGTACATGAATGCTGTGGCTTTCAACGAAGACTTTATTCATGTTGCTGATGAACCAGAGACGTTTGTCTACTCAGACAATGCGGAAGGTTGTTCATCAGCGTTCACTGCCGTCCCTTTTTACGACCTCGGTGCTGAAGTGTACTTTACGTTCATCGTCACGCATCTCAATGGAGGTGACCGAGCCATTCGCACAAAACAGACAGCAGAGCTTGTAGCGTATGCTGAAAGCAGGAAGACTTCTGAAAAGCCTGTTATTGTTGCGGGTGATTTCAACTCACTCTCTGCAGCTCAAGCAGTGTTCCGCTCCGCTGACTTCGCTGACTTATGGGAAGCCACCCCGAATAAAGAGAACACGTTCATGGACTCTTACCAGGGTTGGACAGAAAAATCGAAAGCTCGCCACCAAGAGGAGCGAGTTGACGCTATCTTCGGTTCAGGCAGCCTGCATGTGATTGAAGCAGGGGTTCTTCCTTCTGTGTGGCATAACGTTCAAGCGTCTGACCATAACGCTGTATGGTGCGAAGTGACGTTGAATGACTAAGGCTTCAGGTACCGAACAAAACCTGTATGGTCCTCTTCTGCTGACACAACCTGCATGGGTGCCATGTCTTTAACCAGAGCCTTTAAGTGCGGGTCTGAACGCCAAGCCCATTTGTCTTCTGTGTAAGAACAGGAAGTTTCAACAGCTTTCAATGCTTCCATTGGGTCGCATCCGTAAAAACCACTGGACCAGGCACGGTTGGCTTCCACTACTAACCATTCGTTACGGTCCATGTCTAAAGCAACATCAAGTACATATGCAGGAGGGGTGTCTCCAACATTAGAGGTTTCGACATGCTGAGCAAACTCTTGGGCGTTGAAAAGTTCTGAAGAGTCAATGCCTGGATGGAAACCAGCCCCTTTTACAAGGTACGGACTGCCGGCGATGACTTCTCCGTTGCGGATAAAGAACCGGTGTTCGTAGTCTAAGTTGAGGAAAGAGTCAGTCCATTGCAGATGAATGTCATCGGATAAACTGTTAGTCAAGAAGATGTCTTTCAGTTCAGAGTAACTGTACCTTCCTGGAGCCAATGACTTCACTTTCGCTTCTGCCGGTTTGACCCACATTTGGTCAGAAAATTCAGGCATCTCTTTGAAAGTAGCTGCAGTGATTTTTCTACCAGTGAATTCAGGGTTCAAATTAGCCAACCATGCACTGCCCGGTGAACACAACTGCGAGGCAAACCCAAGCTCTTGGAGCTGTGCTGCGTACAGTCCGCCCATCCAGTAGATGGTGTCATAGTTTGTCAAATCAGGGATGACATCGCCGTAACTGAAAAAGAGCTCTCTGTCAGTTATACCCTTGCTGATCGATTGAACAAGGTTCACGCTGTGAGCTACAGTTAGGACGGCTTTCTTCATGGTTCAAGTATACATGATTTTCCCAGCAATAGAAAGAGGACCTAACCCCCGATAAAGGGTTAGGTCCTCTTTCTTGTTACTCGGTTGGGTTAGATGACTTCCAGCTCATCCTCACGACCAAGAACCGTGTAAACAGCCTTGGTGGTTGCCACAGCAAGGTCCAGGTCCATGTGACGCAGGAACAGGTACTTGGTGAACAACTTCGTTCGGTTGGTAGCCTGGTCAGCGGAGAAGCTCTCCGAGAGCAGAAGAACCACAAGACGCTCTTCATCTCGGGCGTTGTAGCCGTGCTCGGTGTAACTGTCGGAGACGCTCTTCAGAGCAGCAAGAGCGTCAATGCGGGTGGTGGTGGCGAGTGTGACCATGGTTATCTCCCTTGACAGTGGGAAGTGCTGTTCACTTCCTGTAGTAACACTGTAGTACGAGAACGAGCAAGAAGCAAGTATCTCGACACATGTTTCTGGATCAGTTCTTACCTGATTCCTAACGTTGGACAAAAGGGTAAAAATGGTCTAAGATGGAAGTACTCTTTGAAAGGTTTTTCATGCCCATCCATGTTGACATTAAGATCAACGACACAGTTGTCGAGTCGTTACATGTGGGTCGTATGAGTAAAAACGGAACACATGCTGGAAGCATTAACGAATACTCCATTCTCAAAGGCAGCGACCTGAACAAGCCAAGCTTGGTCTCAGAGCCAGACGAATTTGAATGGGACAAAGGTATACGCTTCAACCATCGTTACGGTGATGATATACTTCTGGCTCTTTTTAGAGGTCTTTATTCTCTCCATGGGCAGCCGGCAGTAACTAAACGTGAGCTGGAGTTAGAGCAGGAAGTTGCTCGCCTGAAGGCAATTATTTCGGCTGATAACTAAGAGTCTGGTCAGTTCAGCTCTTCGTAGTTAGCTGGTAGTTTTCCTGCATCATATTGGCGTTCCCATTCATCAAAGCGTGAACTCTGAGTGTCTAACCACTCTTGATGCACTGCAACTTTTGCATGAGCTTGCATTTTCTTTCTTTCTACGGAACGTAGATACAAGCGGTGACCGAGGAAGTCGATTCCTTGTTTCGCGGCAAAGCACATAATTGGGGTAAGTATGCCCATCCAAGCAATAGCTGAAACGGAAAAGCCTTCGTTCTGAAGGACGAACAATGTGCTAATGAGGGAACTGGCAACCGCTCCAGCAGCAAGCGTGTTCGTTACAGCAAGTACGAGTCGGTCAGGTTCTTCCTCTATGAAAGGGTTAGAGGATCGACCAAAAATTTCTCCCATGAGCAAAGCCATGCATGCAACTGACAACCACATCAGGTTGCCGCCGCTTAAAGGCTGATCGAAGGAACGGAAGATAATTGACCCTATTGCCAGGATCGCTCCTAAAGAAAACCACATGGTAAGTAACTTATATCGCATCCAGTTACATTATCAGCATGTTTTCAGTAGGAGTCATTTTAGTCATTCAGGGTACAAAAAAGACCCCATTTAGGGGTCAAATTTGCTGAGTCAGGTGTTACCTGTTGTCAAGAAGAACCTTGAACATGGTGCTGAACAGCGTCCGCTGGACCTCCTCAAAGAGGTCAAAAGTCTGAGCAGGGACAAACACCAGTTCCACCTGCATCTTGTTGTGGATAACAGCCTTATCCTCTGACATCACCACCTCGAACTCGACAGAAACCTTCGGGTGGACCTCACCAGTGAAGCCAGCGTGCCGCTTGATGAGGGGGAAAACGTCGTTCTCCAAGGCAGCCTCAGCGGAAGCGGCAGTCTTCTCTCGAAGCTCCTCAAGCTGCTCAGCCGGGATGACATCCTTCAGTGCGGGCAGGGTAACCATTGTGTCTCTTCTCTCTCAGTTGAAGTAATTGATTGAAGCCTACACCATTCCACTGACAATGGGAAGAGTGTGTTCAGAATACTCTCATTATCTGACTCAAGACTACCATTTATCCCTGCTGTATGGTAAGATAGAGAATACGACTTACAGTAGAGGAAAACTATGTCTTTAACATTAGCTGAAATTAAGAGTGCCATCGATCAGTACGAGGTGGACCGTGAAGAAAATGACGACACACCTTTTGCAGAGACCCTTATTGACGGTGACTGGTCTCTCCCTCGGGACCAGCGCAAGCGAGAGGTGGAGCTTCCTGGAATTGGCACAGCTGTTTATGTCGATGCCAAAGACGGAGCTGAAGGCGGCGGTGAAGACATCTGGGTTGTCTTCAAAATTGGAGAGCGTTTCTTCCGTCTGAACGGTTACTACGCATCCTACGATGGTTCTAACTGGGGCGAAAGCGGTCTTGATGAAGTGACACCTAAAGAGAAGGTTGTCACTGTCTTTGAGACCGTTGACAGTTACCGAGGCTGGTGAAACATGGCTTTAACAGCTGCACAGGTTAAAACTGCCATCCAGAACATCAAAGAGACCAGCTACTCACCAGAGCTGGGTGCTGCTTATGGGTTTGCTGCCACTTTGGCTGATGGTAATTTCTTCAACAATGAATGCGAATACAGCATCGAAACAGATTTGGGTGTTGCCGAACAAGTTGACTACACACGAAATGTGGACAACCAGTTGAAGTTGGTATTCCAAATTGGCACCCAGGTGTTCGCCATTGACGGACTCTACGATTCATATGACGCTGACGAATGGTACATCGATTCTGTGCGTGAAGTGACTCCTGTCGAGAAAACCATCATCGTTTACGAGAACCTCTAAGGATACAAGACTATGACTTCATTAAAAGACCTTGCTACAGCTATTGAAGCTACCAACCTCTTCGTTTTGCAATTGGAGAACGACAAAAAGGTGAACTTGGGTTCACTTGGTGAAGCAGAGTATGTTGACTCAAAAATGCAATCTGCCTCCGTAGGTGATATCGTGTGGGTTGTCTTCCGTCACGACAACGACCTTTACCGCATGTACGGTGTTGTAGAACAATTTTTCTCGGAGACTGTTCGATGGCAGACTGATTCACTTGAGAAGGTGAAGAACTACGCTATCAAAGAGAGAACATACAAGAAGTCTGAAGACAACTCAAAGCCTGCACTGACAGTCAAAAACTTTACCGACCTGGCAAAAAGCTATGGTTGGGGCTACTTCATCCGCTTAGTTCAGAAGAGCAGCAACACTGTAGCTGTTCAGGTCCCTAACTTCCCTTACGACATCTACATGTTTGAAGATTACCGAATGGATAGTGAAGGAAGCGGTGAAATCTGGATGGTCTTGCGAATTTTCGATGTTGAGCAGAACAAAGACCGTTTCTTCAAAATCGAAGGTTACTACGACTCATACGATGGTGAATCGTGGAACCAGTATCACCTCCGCGAAGTAGTTCCACATGATCGAGTGGTCCGTTTTTACGACTCTGTATGGTCAACAAATTAATAGATGGTAGAATGGTTCGAGTAACCATAAATTAGAAAAGAGAGAGTTATGCCCACAGCTTATTCAACCGATGAAATTCTCGAAGGAATCAAGGCTTTCCAGACAACCAGTAGCTGGATTTCACCTGCTGGTGTGTTCGTTGAAAAGATGACGTACGGCGACAAAACCGCCACCATCCCTGGTGTCGGTGTCGCTACTCTGAAAGATGAGAAGCTAGGAGAAGAGGGAGAAGGTGAGAACATTTGGGTGGTGTTCGAGCTTTATGGTTCCCTGTACCGGCTCAACGGTTTCTACAGCTCTTACGATGGGGAAGACTGGACTTACGGCAGTGTTGTTCAGGTCAAGCCTCGTGAAATCACAACAACAATCTACGAAGCTGTCTAACTAAAGCAGCGTTCTCCTCTACCCTGGTTCTGTCAGGGTAGAGGGGAAACTTATTTGAGAAAGGTTTTACTGTGATCCCTGTTATTGCTGAAGGTAAAGGGGCTAAAGCTTTGGCTCGTCTGACTCCTGTCGAAAATTATCGAACAGCCCAGAGAGTAGAGAAATTTCAAATTGCAAGCGGAGCAACAACCCTGTTTGGCTCTGCCATAGCTGGTATAGCCCTTCCAGCTATTTTCGCCCCAGAAGCCTTTGCTGTTTACCTTTCTGTAATTGGAGGCATCCTCAGCCCAGTCTTAGGGATGCGTGTTGCACGAAGCATCTACAGGCGATTCTTGTTCACAGATACAACTGACCTTGCGATAGGCATTCGAAAAGTTCTGTACGATTGGGCTTATCAACAGTACAACGTCAAAATTGTTTCACAGTACTGGGTTGACACAGAAGCTTTGTACTCTGGACAAAAATCGGATCGTCATCTGGGCAACATGAAAGACGAAAACGGTAACGAATATCAGCTGTGGGTTAATTCTGAGCAAAAACTGAGTCTCCAAGAACATGTAATGGGACAAAGTTATAGCATCCAAAAACCTATAGCTCCTCTACCGAGGCAGAAAGCTTTGTCTGCAGCTAAAGCGAACACTGAAGAAGCTTTCTTCATCTCAAAAACACAATCTGTTGACATTTTGATTGAGTACTTAGAAGAACTTGAACTGGACGCTGAGCAGGCTCATTTGGTTGAAAGAGCGAAAGACGATTTAGCTTATGCTCTCGACATGTATGAGAACCTACTGAAAGTAGGGGAAAGTTCTGAAGCTAATCAGCATCTGAGGTTCGCGGTTCGCACTTTAAGAAATGAACTCCAGCAACTGAAAGAGGAATACATCCAAAGTGTCAGAAGCCAAGCCCATCTTCAGCAAGAGTATCTGAAAAGCCGTACTGCCGGCTCACAAGATTCAAGTCAGCTGCAGCTACATCCAACGAAAAATAGTTAAACAAAAGGCTCTTCGTGTACAGCTTAGAAAAAGTCATACACGAAGGGCCTTTGCTTATGTTCATTTTTTGGTGTATGATGAAATGTACCATAGTAGAAAATAGGTACTAACATGACTCGCAGTTTAACTCCTGCCTTTGCAGATATCGTCAATAGAGCGGATGCTCTTCACATGACCATCCCTGAACTCTACCAGCATGAAACAGCAGAGCTTCAGAAGTCTTTCTCTGGATTTGAGTTAGCAATTCGAAGAAACGAACTGAGAAAGAGTTACGACCGCAAGTACGTCGGAGACAAAGACTAAAATCGTCCTTTCCCAATCAGTGGCCAGTTATAGGAAAGTGCCGCAAATTGCATCCAGTTAGGTGCATAACCGGCACATGGTATAATTAAACGTATGATTTTACCAGATAAAAACTCAGCACAGGGAACTTCTTTACAGGAAGTTCGTCAGTATGCTTATAAAGCACAGCCTGCAGTCAGCCGAAAGTATCAGGTCATTTTCCCCATTTGGGTCATCCTGATGACCAGTGCAACTTACCTCTTGGGTCTTGCCATTACTTTTGACATCACAGGTGACTACGTTAGTTGGCTCACAACTTCAGCCATCCTCATTCTCTGTTTAGCGAATTTCCTTCAACTGCTTATTTTGTCGAAAACCTCTGAACAGTTAATCCAAGCTGCTCAAGCTAAGTACTCGGATAAAGTTTCCCGTAAAGCCATTATGGCCTACAATAAGGCTGTCCTCTATCTCGGTCCTGCTGGGTTGATACTGGGAGCTGTGACAGTTCTTGTCTTCTAATGATTTTTGAGTTGTTTTCCGCGTAAGCTTGTGCTAAGCTATGAAAGTATTTTGTTGGAGAATAGAGAGAAAACCAAATGAAGATTCTTGTCGGTTCAACCGCATTGAAGCATCACATGCCTGATATCCGTGAGCCTAAGGACTTGGATTATCTCCTGGTCGACCCCACTCCTGAAGAGCTTGAGCTTCTGAATGAGGGACAGGGTGTTGATGTCTTTACTCACCCTGACCTTTCCAAGTGGGACTGGTCAGGTGAGGTTCCCTCGCTGGATGAGCTGTACACGCTCAAGGTCTCACACTCTTTCTGGGAGCTGAAGAACGGCTCTTGGGACAAGCACATGTTCGATGTGGTGAAGATGAGCGAAGCTGGAGCGAAGTTCATTCCTGAGCTTCACGCTATCCTTTACCCCATCTGGGTGGAAAAGCATGGGGTAAAGAAGGCTAACCTGGAGCTTGCTCCTGATGAGTTCTTCAACCCTCATGTTCAGCGTAAGTACGACCATGACTCTGTTCATGCCTCTGTTGCTTACCGTGAGTCTGGCATCCCGCTGTTCAATGAGATTCTTCGTGACGGTCATCAGGTTGCTGTGGACCGTGCCAAGTTTGAGGCAATGCCCCTGGAGACTAAGTTCCAGCTGGTTCGTGAGGAAGTTTACGCAACAGCACTTGAGCGTCGCCTGATTCCGTCCAACTACACGTTGAACCCTCGTGTGGGTTACGCTTATGCTCTGCGTCGTACCATCACTTCGTACACAAAGGGCTGGTTCCCTTTGTTCATCGTCCTGAACTTCGGTGAACTTCGTAAGCCTGATGTGAACTTTGTGCAGATTCATCACGAAAACGCTAACCGTCTCATTCCGTTTGATGATAAGGTGGAAGCATGAATCAGCCGCAGATTATCATCACTCTGAACTCGCGTCAGCAGGAGACCCTTCGAGACGCAGCTAAGTCCTGCCATGTTCGCATCCGCAGCATCCTGAAGAAGCTGGATGAAACAACCCTCACCTCGCATGGCTCAGCCATTTTCTACATCTCTCCTCGGGAGCTGAAGGAAATCAAGCAGCTGGACGAGGCAAGCCGAGTAAACCTGAATGACATTATGGCGATGACTCGTTCAGGTAAGCGTCTGGCTAATCTGTAATATTCTCACCAAACCAAAGAAGCCCCTCCAGATTTCATAGTCTGGAGGGGCTTCTTTGGTTTAGCTTACCTCACCCATTTAGGGTGCAAGTTCGTCGGGAAGGTTGAATAGTCAGCAAAGAAACGGTGGTCTGTTACTGCACTAACATTCCAGCCTGTCAAATCTTGCTGGAATCCAGTGTTCTTATTGAAAGCACTAACCATAGTTTTGACATTTTTAGTGTCCCAGTTGTTCAACGGTTGATTGAAAGTAGAGTTTTCAGCAAAGAGGTAGTCAATTCCTGTTACGTTACCTACATTCCAACTGTTGATAGGCTGATTGAATGCTTTAGCCTGGTAGAACATTCCACCAATTACTTGAGCGTTGGACATGTTCCATTTATCCAACGGCTGGTTGAATGCTGTTGTCTGGTAGAACAAAGAACCAAAGTGAGTCAGATGACTGACATCCCAGTTGTTGATTGGCTGGTTGAATGGTGTTCCTGCAAACAAACCACTGATTTTTTTAGTCCCAGTAAAGTTCCAGTTGGCCATTGGCTGATTGAAGCTTGAGTTCTGGAACATGTAATCCATGATGGTTACATTTTTAGTGTTCCAGTGCTGCACAGGCTGGTTGAAGGAGGTTGCTCCTTTGAACGTACCTAATAATGTTGTGACGTTGGTAACATCCCAGTTGGATACGTTTGGGTCGTTGAAAGCTGGAGCGTTTTCAAACATAGAGTTTATCCAAAGAACGCTTGCTGGAATACTGCGTGGCACCCCAACAAAGTTAGGCATGTCACGGAAAGCAGCTCCGGCTGAGAACGTCTTGGAGTTAGTTCCCCATGAGTCCATCGAACGAAGACAGTTTTTCTGAGTCTGAGTCATGTCTTCCGAAGTCAAGATGTTGAAAGTGCCTTTGAAAGTTGCTGTGTAGGTGACTCCAGGAACAAGATTTCTGTTAGTCGGAGCGTAGCCGTTCATGTACAACTTCTGGGAGTATCCATCGCTCCACGTGAGCATTCCATCACCTTGCTCGACGGGTACGGCTCCTACAGTGCCGACTGGGCAATTAATTGTGAATGATGTCTCGCCATAGAAAACAGGTGTTGTTCCACCAGGACCACTTCCTGGAACGCCCGGTACTCCACCGTCTCCGTTACCGCCGGTGCTGCCACCTGGAGTTGTGCCATCACCTGGTGTTGTTGTGTCTCCACCAGTACCACCAGTGCCTCCTGAGCCATCACCAGGTGTTGTTCCTCCGCCAGTGTCTCCGCCGGTATCTCCACCAGTGCCGCTGCCAGTTCCTGGAATGCCAGGAATAGTGCCAGTTCCATCGTCTTGAACTACCTTGCCGTCAACAATAGGACCTAAACAACTACCCAAGTCTGTCCCGGTGATTACTTTAGGAGTCTTAGCATAATTGTATGACACAAAAATGCGCCCTGAATCAGACTTAGAGTACCCTGCGTAGTCTTGACCTTTGCTATCAGTGACAACTTCAGTACAGTACTTGATTGGCTGATTTGGACTTTCAATGAGGAGGTTGTTCAATGCCAAATCGGCACTGTATCCGAACGTATTGTTCTCTCCATTGATGAGCTTATAGTCAGGAGTTGCACTCAAACCATAGAAGGCGTTCTGTGCTGTGTGAATTGACTGCAGTTGATGCTTGGCTGCGTTATCTTGGGCCCAGGGAATGACAGCAAAAATTGTTGCCGAAATAACACCCCCAATGAGACCAATGACAATGACACCAACCATGATGGAAGCCAGATCGATGGCTGCTTTTGAAGAGAACAGAGCGTTGCGTAGTTTTAGCATGCGTGCGGAGGACTTTCAGTTAAAAAGGATACTGTCTAATTTATCTGCTAGGCAGGGGAACTCCAGCTTGATATCGGATTCCTAACGACCAGGATAAAAACGGTTGTCGCGCTGCATTTTCAATCCAGTTATGCTAAGATGAAAGAAGAACTTTATTAGATGACTGATTTTATGAGGATAACTGGATATGCCTGAGACGAGTAACGGATTCCGGGAAGAGATGTTCTTTCTGAGCAACTTCTACGAAGCACCTGTCGAAATCGACTACCAGGGTGAGAAGTTTTCCCTGCTCACTGGTGAGCATGTTTTTCAGGGGATGAAAATTGCAGCAGCTCTTCGCCCAGAAGGAAACGTAGAGGCATTACGACGCCTGGAGGCTGCTCCGACACCAGGTAAAGCAAAATACTGGGGTCGAAGCATCCGCATTGATGTTCCTCGATGGAATGCCATATCTGAGCAGTGCATGCGTCGAACGCTTGAGTTGAAGTTCACGCAACACCCTGAGCTCATGCAGCAACTAGTTGCAACTGGCGACCTTGAGCTTGTTGAGTACAACGACTGGAATGACCAGCTGTGGGGTAAGAATCAAGCCACTCGTGAGGGTCAGAATAAGTTGGGCCAGCTGTTGATGGAACTCCGAGCTGCTAATGCAAAGTAAGTTTTAAATGAGTAACGCCCCTCTAAGTTAGAGGGGCGTTACTCATTTGTCTTGTTTAGTCCAAATGACCTGCAGCATCAGCTCCACCGACGATACTGCCGAAGAAGAACAGGACACCGCCAAAGACCAAGCCTTCGTCTTTGATGATGAATCCTGTGACGACTGCGGCTGCCATCAGGAAAGCCATCGTGTAGAACAGAATTGCGACAGGGTTCACCTCTCGTGAGGTGTCAGCCTTCGACTGGGAAACTTCACTAACTTCGTCCTTTTCCTGCAGCTTAGACAGAGGATAAGAAGCCTTTGAAAAGTTGTCCGTCTGAAGGTAGAAGTCTTTCTCCTCCTGGTAATCCTTCTCTTTGTACTCTTTCATGGAAGTTTTCATGACCTCAAACTATCTAAGTCAAGATGCTTTGTCAAGTGGGTGCGGCGAATTATTCTCCACAGCAGCTGAATGACGAGCGTGAGTACTCATCAGCTGACGTGCCGAACTCGTACCCTTCATCATATCCTCGGCTGTATTCCGAGTAATCTCCTTCAGCCCTTCCGAGTTCGTACCCACGAGCATAGCCGGTTTCTCCAGCTGAACGAGCCCAACCTGTAGTGAACCTGAGGACTTCCTCAGTTGTTGCTACCCCTGAAGCGACTAAACGAGCTAAAAAGGCATCAAAGTCTGAAGCTTCGTCCATTACTGCTTCTGCAGCTGCAAGACGGGCTTGTTCAACCCGAGCGGCTTGCACCTCTTCAGTCCAGCCGGCGAAAGTGCTATCGAAGAAATCTGCGAAATCTTCTTCGACTTCAAAAACTCGGTCACGGGAACGACCAAGGTTTGAAGCTACCAAAATGCGTCGTGCAGCTCGACGGACAGTGAAAAACTCGTCACGAACACGTGTGCGTCGGTTCGCCCAGCTGGCTCCAGTTACTAAACGGCGGCCGTCACGGATACTTACAGTCATTATTCCTTCTCCTTGTGAAACATATGGTGTGGTTAGTTTTTGCTTGTAGTGCAAACCCATGTTTCTCAGCTGCTGTTAAACAGAAGAGGGGCTTGCAACCGTCTTTGGTTACGAGCCCCTCTGAAGGAATTAGCTTCAGTTGGCGTCTACAGTAAACCCAGAGCGACGGATGAGGTCGTGAACATTTGGGATGTTCGT
>Ga0308158_10002094_pt1 | contig 19534 bp, 19 predicted proteins | sample PhyBR2_FD_201038 | JGI IMG/M metagenome (GOLD analysis project Ga0308158, IMG submission 201038) | Phyllosphere microbial communities from UC Gill Tract Community Farm, Albany, California, United States - DLSLB.R2 | ecosystem: Host-associated > Plants > Phyllosphere > Unclassified | place: USA...
GTTCGCGGTCTTCGTCGCCTTCGTGGTGCTGATGGCGAGCAACGCCTGGCTCAAGGGCATCTTCGGCTATGGTGAGATTGCGACCGACATTCCGTTCCTGCTGGCCGGCGCGATCCTGTTCCTGGCCTGGCGGTTCAACCGGCGTGCCACCAACCAACACAACGATCTGCTCGGCTCCGCCCGCTTCGGCGACCGCGCCGACGTGCGGAAGCTGGAAGCGAACGGGGATCTTCTGATCGGCCGTTCTGCCAAGTCGGGGAAGCTGCTGCACTACGACGGCGCGGCGCATCTGCTGACGATGGCACCCACCCGCTCGGGCAAGGGCGTCGGCACGATCATCCCCAACCTGCTGCTGCTCGACCGCTCGGTGATCTGCATCGATCCCAAGGGCGAGAACGCCCGCGTCACCGCCCGCGCCCGTGCCGCCAAGGGCAAGGTCTGGTGTCTCGATCCGTTCGGCGTATCGGGCCAACACCCTGCCCGCTACAATCCGCTCGACCGGCTCGACCCCGCCAGCCTCGATCTTGCGGAAGATGCCAACACCCTTGCCGACGCGCTGGTGCATGACGCGCCGGGACAATCGGGCGAAGCCCACTGGAACGAGGAAGCCAGGGCGCTGATCGCCGGGCTGATCCTGCACACGGTCGTCCACGAACCCGCCCACGCCCGCGTGCTGGCGACGGTGCGTGACAAGCTGACGCTCGCCCCTGCCGCCTTCGCCGCGCTGCTGGCCGATATGCAGGACAGCGCCGGTGCCGGTGGCCTGATCGCCCGCGCCGCCAACCGCCAGCTCGGCAAGTCCGATCGCGAAGCCGCCGGGGTACTGTCCTCAGCACAGCGCCACACCCACTTTCTCGACAGCCCGCGCATCGTCGCCAGCACGGCGGCGTCCGATTTCACCTTCGCGGGATTGAAGGACACGACCGCCACCGTGTTCCTGTGCCTGCCGCCCGATCGGCTCGATACCTATGCGCGGTGGCTACGGCTGCTGCTGTCGCAGGCCGTCACCGACATGGCGCGGTCCACCGCGAAGCCTCCCCGGCCCGTGCTGTTCCTGCTCGACGAGTTCGCCGCGCTCGGCCGCCTCGAACCGGTTGAGCGGGCGATGGGACTGATGGCGGGCTATGGCCTCCAGCTCTGGCCGATCCTCCAGGACATGCACCAGCTCAAGGCCACCTATGGCGAGCGGGCCGGCACCTTCATGTCCAACGCGGGCGTGATCCAGACGTTCGGGATCAACGACCATGCCACCGCCGACATGCTTTCGCGTACGATCGGCGACACCACGATCGAATATGATACCGTCAGCACGTCGCGCGGCACCGGCTGGGGTGAAAACCGCGCCGGCCCTTCGGAAAGCGTCAGCGGGCACGTGTCCGCCCGGCGGCTCGCCACGCCGGACGAAATTATGCGGATGCGGCCCGACCAGCTCCTGCTGCTGCGCCAAGGCGAACACCCGCTCGCGGTGGAGAAAATCCGCTATTATGATCAGCGCGAATTCGCTGGGCTATTTGATCCGGCGTGATTTAAGCCCCCTAACGGCGTTACCCGCGGCAAGCACCCCACACGTCCTGAAAATCCCTTTCTTACTCTCACGGCGCTCCTAGACGGCCTTAGCGGGCGATTCCGTCGCCACTTGCCCACTTCTTTTCCGCCTAGCCAGCGGCGCTTGCGCCGCCCCTGTGACGCCGAAGGCGGCACGAAACGAACGCGTATCGGCCAAAGGCCGATTCTATAAATGGTTTCGTTTGTTGCCTGGTGATCGAATTCCTACGTTAAAGAGTTCTGTTAAATAGGAATCGTTAAGAAGGTTAAGCTGTAAAAAGAGGCTGTTTCTTGCTTTATAATCAGCAGCTTACGGGGGACGGCGGTGTGTGAAAACACGTGTTTCGGTGTGTGAAAACACGATAGTGAGGTGTGTGAAAACACGAGTTAAAGGTGTGTGAAAACACGACAGCTAACTGCCCTAGAACACTAATTCCCGCCAGCCTGTTGGCCTTGCTACGGCCTGATCTCAACCACGCTGCCGCGCCTCTGGGGCTGGCGGTGTGCGATAACACGATAGTTAGGAACGTCCCGAGAGTCGGTCCATCAGGTCATCAACCTCGGCGGTGCGCCGTCGATCGGCCTCCATGCGGTCGCGCCGATCCTGCTCGGCTTGGAGCTGCTCCGAGAGTGCCAAGGCTTCCGCCTCCCCTCTCAATCGGAATTGAATGGCTGGGCTACCATCATTCGTCGCCACCATCTCCACAGCATAATCAGGGAGTTGGTTGGCCTCCACGATCTTGCGGAGCATCCGGTTGAACTCTTTGGGCTTGCTGTCGCTGCCAGTCTTGTCCCGCAGTACCTCTACCCGGCACGTCCACCCGCCGCGCTGATTGCCGGCGTGTTTGCGGGCGATACGATAAAGCGCTCGCTCAAGCCCGCCGGTCAGCAGGAAGTAATCCGGGTGCATGGTGAGAAGCGACCGCTCCGCCACGATCCCCTCATAGACCCAATCCGAGAGTGTGATGGTCATACCGCGAGGCTGGTCAGTTTCGGGATCGACCTCCAACGTCCATTTGTCGAGCCAGTTGAAACCCGCCTTGCTGCGACGCTTGGGCGCGCGGATGGACGTAGAAATCGAAGTCGTCTGCAACCGCTGTAGGGCGGCCTGGAGGTCTTGATAGGCGCGCCCGCTGGTGTTGCGCTTGATCGCCCGCAAAAGGTCGTAGGACGTGGTTGTGAGCGTCCTAGGCAGGTCGTTTATCCCCTGCTCCCGCATTCGATTAAGCGCTGACGTGGCCCATATGATGATATCAGCATCCCATATCGTCGCCATGCCGTAGGCGGGTATGGCCTCAATCTTCACCCAGGTCGCGCCGTCCGGACTGGTATATTCGATCGGCTTGACCCGCTTGCGTTTCTGCAAGGAAAAGAATGGCCGTTCCATCGTCTCCCGCTGATCCTTGAGCGGAAGGTCGCCCATGATGGGCAGAAACAGGTCGAACTCCGGGTTAGGGTCGCGGCGTTTCTTCATGCTTCAATCCTGCACGCTTGCAACTGTGCATGTGTGCACACGTTCAAGCACGTCCGAACTGCTTGTCTGCATCATATTTGGCGACCAGCTCGGCGATCGCTTCGGCCAACAGGTCCTGATGGCTACGGCGCGTCCTCGCCGCCAGCACTCGAAATGCCTCGGCGGTCGGATCGGCGGGGTCGAAGTAAGCACCCAAGTGATACTTGCCCGATCGTTGTCCACTCGATCGCGGGGCACGCTCGGTTGGTGGCGAGGCTGCGCGCTCGGGCGCGGCGGGTTCCGGCTTCTGTTTCGTTGTTACAGCGGGCGCGAGAAGCGATGATCGTCGTGCCATAATATCAGACCTTCACATTTGCAGGTGTGCAATTCTGCAATTCATCAAACAGGAATTGACGAAGTGATGCAATCTCCTGAGCGGCTTTGCCGGATGGCTCATGCTCGATCACGCCAAGTCCGTAGGGCCATGCTGCGCGATAGGCGCTGCGTTCCCTGATAACTGAACGCGCCACCCTTAATCCCGTGTCTTCTGCCAGTGTCCTCGCATCATCCAGCAGCGTCGTTGCTGTAGGAGGAGCCGCATTGAGCACGACGAAGCCAGTCCTGCCGGTGCTGATGATGAGCTGAGCCGTGCGTTTGATCGCGTCGAGGTCAATTAGGGAAGGGCGGCACGGTATCAGCACGATATCCGCCCGTTGCGCCGCTGCGGCTGCTTCGGCTCCTGCTGCTGGCGGCGTGTCTATGATGGTAAGACCAAAGCCGTTAACCTCGGCCGCGTCGATCGCTTGATTCAAGCGCCGTGCACTAATCGGTTCTACATGGGGTAGCTCTGCCACGCGACGTTCGCTCCATGCCGTTGCGCTTTCCTGTGGGTCGAGGTCGAACAGGGCGGTCTTGATGCCTGCTGCCTGCGCCGCAACCGCCAGATTGACCGCAAGCGTCGTCTTCCCGACCCCGCCTTTTTGTGCTGCAAGTGTGATTATATGCAAGTGTGCACACCTTCTGTTTTGATATCCTGACGCTATGCAGAATGGCATGATTGCACAACCTTCTTCTTGCTGAGCCATGCTCGGCCCAAAGGCTGGGTGGCCGGGCACGGCTTTTTGTGCGTAAAAATCGCTCGAAACCCGTTTATGCTGCGGACCAGCCGAGGGGGGGACCGGTGCGAGAGATAGAAGATTTCACCGACGACCGGCTGAAGGCTTGGTGCATCCATTGCGGTGACGTGATCGCTGACGTAAAAAGTAATCGCGACCATGTCCCGACCAAATCGCTTCTGACCAAAGCGCTTCGCGAGCGCGGTGCCAACTATGATCGCGGCGCGAGCGACGAACTGGGCTATCTGCCGCAGGTTGTCGTCTGCCGAAGCTGCAACTCCGGCTTCTCACCCGACGAAAACTATCTTCTCTGCGTTCTCCACGCGGTTATGGCAGGCAGTCTCTATCCCGATCCAGCTAAGCATCCCGAAGCGGCGAGCATTCTGCGAAGCAACCGGAACGTAGTCCGCGCCCTCAAGAAAGGGCCGGACGGACAGCTACTCCTGTTCAATGACTTGCAGCCGTTCACACTCTTTCCAGACACAGAAAGGGTACGGCGTGTCATCGTCAAGAACGCTCGGGGCCATGCCTATCACGAGATCGGAGAGCCGCTGCTTGAAGCGCCGGAACATGTTGCGTTCGTGCCGCTGGAGCGGTTGAGCACCGATCAGCGCGAGGCCTTCGAGTCCACGGGCGTGGGCGCGGACCTTGCCGTCTGGCCGGAGGTCGGCAGCCGCATGACCGTCCATCTACTCGCCGAGGAAGCCATGATCGGGGGCTGGATCACGGTCGAACCGGGTCGTTATCGCTATTCTATCGACTGGTCCGACGCCTTAACGGTGAAGACTGTTATATGGGAGTATCTCGCTACCGAGACACGCTGGGAGCAATAGGTGCAACCACGCCATTCGTTTGCCGGTAAGCTGGCCTCTCATTTCGCGACTCCAGCCAAGACCGTTGCGGGTGCGTACGATTTGCCCATCCTCTAACCGGCTCCCGTTAGGAAGGAGAGGGCGCTCGGTTTAGCGCAGCGGATAGAATGCGGTCCGCCTATGACCTAGCAAGCCGCGATATCGTCGCTTGGCTAACGTTGAACAATGCGGCGACGGTGCGTTGCGTGTCGCCGGCCGCAAGCCGCTGTAACGCCTCGGTCTGCTGGTGAGGGGTTAGGGCGGCACGTCGGCCGAACTTCACACCGCGAGCCTTAGCCTGGACCCTGCCGGCAGCGGTGCGCTCGGTGATGCGCTGACGCTCATAGCTCGCCGCGATCCCCAGTACGGCTATGACGACCTCGGCGAATTGTGAAGTGGTGTCCACCATCGGCTCTGCGATCGAGCGGAAGCCGGCACCGGCCTCCTTTACCGCGTGGAGAATGTTCAACAGGTCACGGGTGTTGCGGGCAAGGCGATCGGTGGACGTCACCATCAACACGTCGCCGGCATCGAGCGCGCCGATCGCGCGCTTGAGCTGGGGCCGCTCGGCCGTCGCGGCGCTGACCTTCTCCCGGTAGACCTTCGTACAGCCAGCCGCGTCGAGTTGGGCAAGCTGCTGCGCCAGGTCCTGCCCGTTGGATGAGACACGCGCGTAGCCGTAAATCATGCTCGGATTGTGCATCGGATTTATGCATCGTGGAAGTGCGCAGATTCCGGCCATTTTTCAGGTGATGCAAAACCTTTGATTTTTGCATCATGCCACCAGCCGACAAATTTCGTATCGCTTGGCGATACAAGGCCTTGTATCGCCAAGCGATACTTCCTATATACCTATCACTACCACAGAAGGACGGAGCAAAATGAAAACGACACACACAAAGGGTTTATATGACAATCACGATCGTATCGGCCAGTAAAGAAATAGAGGCGCTAATGAAGGCGCCCCCGGGTAAGGCAATTAGAGGCCTTCAACCGGCAGAAGCACGTAAGATACGACAGATGACCAGTGTTATCCTAGCCTCGGATTCTCTGGTAGATATTCAGCGGAACCATCCTGGATGGGCTGTACATCGATATAATGGCAATGAGCGAACGTGGTCGTTCTCTGTTGCTGGTGCCACTCGTCTCCTTATGGAGTGGGATGGCGACCGAAAAGAGGTCTCGAACATCCGGTTCGACAACCCCCATTAACGGGAGGGGGATATGCCCCCTCCTCGCATACAAGGTGAGCGCATGGCTCTCGAAATGGCGTATCCAGTTCATCCTGGCGAGATTCTCGCTGAGGAGGTTCTGCCGCGCTATAAACTCAACGCGACCGAGGCAGCTGCCCGGCTCGGCGTTGCTCGTCCTGGCTTCAACAACATGTTGAACGGTAAACGGGCCGTCACCCCCGAACTGGCATTGAAAGTAGAGCGGGTGTTTGGATATCCCGCGCGCACGTTGCTGGCTCTCCAGGGTGCATTCGATCTTGCGTCAGCGAAGCATGATGATGCTCTGGCGGCTAAGCTTGAATCTATGGAGCCCGTTTCAGGGTAGCAGACCCCATACCGTGGTCGATCAACTGTCCCCTGCTGCTCGCAGCGAAAACATGCGAAAAGTTCGCAGCCGTGACACCTCACCCGAGCTTCGCGTACGACGCCTCTTGCATAGAGCAGGCTACCGATTCCGGTTGCAACGCCGTGATCTGCCCGGAACGCCCGACCTTTACCTGCCGCGTTACAGGCTCGCGATTTTCGTTCACGGTTGCTTCTGGCACGGTCATGCTGGCTGCCGACGTGCCCGTTTGCCTTCTACCCGCCCCGAGTTCTGGGCGGCCAAGATCGAACGAAACAAGGACCGGGATGCTGCCGCCCTTCAAGCTCTTGAGGCCGCCAATATCCAAGCGATGACGCTATGGGCTTGCGAGCTGGATGACGACGCTATTCTCGCACACGTCGCCGCAGCAACGGCTGGTCTCACTCACCTTCAAGAACAAGCAGGCCCGTCCGATGAGTTTCGTCGTGATGCAGATTGCAAAGGGTGACGAGGTTTTCCGGAGTATTTGGCCCACGGTCGGCATGATGGATGCGATGATGAGCTTCGAGAAAACGGTGATCCTGCGGCGGAAAGCCGTGCGGCCAACCGCAGCCGCGCCAACGACATGACCAGTTGTCCCGCTGCATAACCTCGCGGCGCACGATTTCTGGGATATGCCGGTCGTGTGCCGGTGCCTGCTCGTCGCGCTCCAGCACATAAATACCGGCGGGAAGGGTAGGGTCGCCGGTGAAGCGCGTGACGATCGGCCAGCCGTCCTCAGTTCTCAACTCCCGCGCGCGACGCGGCCAATCGCTAATATTTGCCACATAGCGCAGCTCTTCGGACGTAATCTGCTTGCCGACGTTCGCACGAAAATACCGTAATATCTTATCGCGAGCGCCTGCGGTGCTACGGCGTATCTGGTTGGCCATGTTCCACCGATGGGCAGCGTCACGGTCCTGGCGATCCTCAACCAGAATGTATTGATCGGGTCGCATCGCCGGCGCTGCGTCCTCGCCCGGCAACCCTTCTTCGTCCTGAGCATCGCGCATTTCCCGCGCAGTGATACCGGACATGATCGGCCACCCCTCCTCCACGCGCAGCTCACGTAGCCGCCGCGCGTATTCGCTGATCCCGGCGACCACCATCAACTCGTCGCCGTCAATCACCTGGCCGGGGAAACACCGGAAATAGGCTAAAATTCGCTCTCGCGCGGACAGGTCATTCCCATTCGGTAGCAACGACACGCCCATGTCACGCAACAGATGGTTGGCGGGAACAAGCCGACGCACCTGGTCACGCAGATCAGCCTCGGTGAGATGACGCTCAAAATTGGTCAGCAGCTCGATGAGCTGGCGACGAATGGTATCTGCATCATGCAACCGTGGTCGTCGCGCCATGTCAGGCCGCGGCTCTCATTGCAGCATCGAGGAGCTGACGGACGCAAAGCCCGATCGCTCCCCCCAGTGGTGGCGGGACGGCATTGCCGATCTGGCGGGCAATATCGATCTTTGTCCCCTCGAAAATGAAGTCGTCGGGAAACCCCATCAACCGTGCAGCCTCGCGATGCGTAATGGGGCGATGCTGGTCAGGATGCAGGTAGCGGCCTTTTTCTGGCTTGAAGAACTCGGTCCTGATCGTGACGGAAGGCCGGTCCCACCAAAGTCGACCGAACAGGTCCGTCCCGCCTGACGTTTTTCTGATCCAGCAATCGGGGGTGATTTCGGGAGCGTTGCGCTGCAAATCGAAACGGTTTCCGCCAGGCGGCACGGCACGATAACGCTCCATGCTCTTTGCCGTGGGCGAACGTCCAAAATGAAGGTTGAACGGGGCGCGCATTGCCCGCTTTTCCGTACCCACAGGCTTCGGTAGGTCGCCGATCGCATCGCGCACGGTCAGCCAGGCTGGCAAATTCGACTTGCCGTTCGGGGCGGCATGCGTTGCCAGCGGCGGGAAGCTCACGCCGTTAAACTTGCTGCGTAAATACCCCACAATTACGGTGCGCCGACGAGTCTGCGGCGCGCCATAGTCTGCTGCCAAGAGTACATCACAGACGATGTCGAAGCCCATCTTATGGGCATGAGCCTTGATCTGATCGTATTCCGGCGATGCCCGCAGCTCGGCGACGTTTTCGATCACGAAGGCGGATGCACCGCTGCGTTTTACCACATCAAGAAAAGGGAGCCACAGCGCACGCCGACGATCGCCAGCACGCGCCTTATTCAAAAGACTGAACCCCTGACAGGGCGGACCTCCGATGACCACGTCAGCGACAGGGACGGGCCGATCAGATGCGAGCCATTCCTCAATATCGCCGCACTCGGCATGGGGGCCGAAATTACGCTTGTGGGTCGCAACAGCCGACGCATCGATATCAAGCGCCCAGACGCTCTCGAAACCGCCGCAAAAACGCGGGTCGGTGAAACCAAGCGTCATTCCGCCGGCGCCTGCAAACAGGTCGATTAGTCGATAGGTCATAGCTTACCCCCGGTAATGCTTTCCAAAGGGAGCGGAATTTGACCGTCACTGTTCTGCGCGCGCTCAAGAAGCGCGCAGATAGCATGACGGCCGAGCCATGCTTTCGACACCTTAGATTTCCCTGCAAGTTCGGTGAGCGCGTCAGCCTCCTCATCCGAGAGGTTAACGGTGACTCGATGCTTTGAAGTCATCCTGCCCCCTGCAACTCGTTTTGCTGCATGGTGCAGCACTGTGCATCTATCCATGAAAACGGGCCGTGACAATACGGCTGTGCCATCACCCATTCGCGCGGCGACTGAGCAGGACCACCCACGATCGCACTGCCGTCTCCCAACCAAACGGTTATGACGCCTACTTGGAGCGACTGCAGGGAACGGTTTCGGCCGTGATGCGCCTTGAAAGGCATCCGTTAGGGTATTGAAACCACCCTATCTATTGGTCAGAACAGAATCTCTGAGGGGAAGGGGCATTCGGGCTTTGCTGCAAAATGGTTTGGATCACCGCGTGGCAATTATTCTCGGCCTAGAGCGATTGATCGCCAGGCCGCAGCATGCATCACGAGTGAGCTGGCATGATTAGGCGCATCGCGTTTCAAACCAAAGCAAGGACCGTAGACCACCTAGGCCGTGAACAGATTGCCGACTGCCCGACTGCAATCTCCGAGCTTTGGAAGAACTCCTTTGACGCGTATGCACGTCGTGTAAGCCTAGATATCTTCAGCTCGTCTAGTCCTGTTGCAGTCATATCCGATGACGGTCACGGTATGAACCGGCTCGAGTTTGAAAGTCGCTGGCTTGTCGTTGGCACTGAGTCAAAGGCAACCGGCCAAGCCACTCCCATTAACGATCGAAGTGGCCTTCGTCTAAGACCACGTCAGGGACAGAAGGGCATTGGCCGCCTATCATGCGCTAATCTTGGGCCCGTCCTGTTCTTCATATCCAAGCGAAAAGAAGGTTCTTACGTTTTAGCCCTCGTTGATTGGCGTTTATTCGAGAATCCATACCTCAACCTAAGTGACCTATATATACCCGTTTCCGAGGTCGAGCGCCGTGATCAGGTGTTTCCCTTGCTTGTGGAGCTATCGGCGTCCTTATCGGAGAACGTGGTAGGGGCGCGTGACGACGAGCAGCGTTCGGAAAGACTCCGTTCGGCCTGGGAGGCGTATGATCGCCTTTACTATGAGGAACTAGGAGAGGGCACTACAACCAAGCTTGAGCCTCCAAGCTTGAGTATCCTCCGTTCGGCCACCAACCTTAGTTTTAACGCGGACCATCTTGCAAATTGGCCAGTGTGGACGGGGGAGTGTACACACGGGACTGCCCTACTTGTCTCAGATATAAACGACGACTTACGGGCTCAGCTAGATGAGAGTGCCGGAGATGTCTCGGCTAGGTCTAGCCGCGACCGGTTATTTGAAACACTGTCGAGTTTTGTCGATCCATTCGTTGACTATGAGGGTCTCGAAGTTAACGCTCGCGACCCCGAGTTTTCATATGCCGTTCGCGTGTGGAAAGATCGCAACCCACGCTTGGTTATTGGCAAAGACAAGCAGTTCGACCGTCACATGGTCGAGCCAATGGAGCACACCGTACAAGGCACGATTGATGAAAGCGGCAGGTTTCGAGGTCGCATTAAGTCCTTCGGTGAATGGCTCCCCTCGACTATCGAAATCGAGCCGCCCCACGATTTGGTCCTAAGCGAGCGCGCAGACATTGGCGTTGGCCCCTTCGACATATTCATTGCGTCTATGGAGTTTACCTCTCTAAACACCACGCACTCTCCCGCTGAGTTTCAGCACTTCCGTGACTTGGCTGAGCGCTATGCTGGCTTCATGATGTTCCGTGATGGCTTACGTGTAATGCCTTACGGAAGAGCAGATAACGATTTTTTCGAAATTGAGTCCCGGCGGAGTCGAAATGCTGGACGAGAGTTTTGGAATCACCGGCAAATGTTCGGTAGAGTGGCGATTAGCCGAGATCGCAATCCTAACTTAAAGGATAAGGCGGGCCGAGAGGGTCTTCTTGATAACCGAGCCGCCAAAAGTCTTAAGGCTCTGGTTGCGAATATCCTAATGCAATCAGCTCGACGATACTTCGGCTCTTCGTCCGATATACGCTCGGAACTACTGCCAGCTATCAGACAAGATAACAAAAAGGAACGTGCTGAGGAGGCAAGGAGCAAGCTAAGAAAGCGTCAGCGTCAAGCATTTAAAGCGGAATTACAGTCACTAACTAAGACAATACCAAGTCTCCTCGCCGAGCTAAGGTCGTTGGATACGGTTCGCATTACCGACGAGGATTCGATCGTTGACGCACAAGGTAGGTTAGAAGACGCGCGAGCGAGTCTATCAGAGTATCGTCTTCCAGGCGCACCAAAGAGTCTTGGGCCTCTTGAAGGCGCCTATGCCAGCTTTAGGTCATCGGTGAAAGAGGCGCAGGCTATAGTTTCTCGGACCCAAGACCGGTTCAACGCCGAGATCGAGATGGTTTCGCCTTCTAAGCCGGGAGACATATTGCGGCGACAGATCGCTAGAAGCTCATCCAACTTGGATCAGCGGCTTCAGCAGTGGCGGAAGACAATCGACCAGCTTCAGCGATCCGAGTTTACTCGTGTACTGGAACTCATCAAGGTTCGCCGTGACTTCTTCAAGGCTGAGGCAGAGCCTATTGTGTACCGAGTGGAACGGGGTGACCTTAGTTTCAGTGAGGGAGCTAGCCTTGTCGAAGCGACGCGCAAGCGTATTTCCGATGAAAACTCCGAGCTGTTCCTTTCATACATCGACAACATACAGAGCCTTCAAGAGAGTATCGATCTCCAGCACGCTGCCGCATATGGTATGGAGGAGCTAAGCGATTTACGCTCGGAAATAGAGCGCCTCAACAGCTTGGCGCAGCTTGGTATCGCCGTTGAGATTGTAGGACACGAGCTGGAATCCTTTGATGAGATCATCAAGAGTGGACTCGATGCGCTACCTAAGGAATTAGAGAACACCCGAGCCGTCAGAGACATTGCGTTTGGCCGCGAAGGTCTAACAGATCAGCTTCGCTTTCTTTCGCCACTTCGGCTTGCAGGGCAACGCATTCAGAGGTGGATCACCGGACATGACATTGAGCAATATATAGGTAACTTCTTCAAGATTGCGCTATCCTCCAACGGGATCACGTTCTCCGCTACAGAAAGGTTCCTAAGCTTTCGCCTTTTCGAGCAACAGTCCCGCATTTACCCAGTATTTATCAATTTAGTTAATAATAGTATTTATTGGGTTTCTACCAAACCGATTGCACCAAGAGCTATTGTCTTAGATGTACGTGGCGATGAGGTCTTTGTTTCTGACAGCGGTCCTGGCGTTGATAGCGAGGACATAGCAAACTTATTTTCGTTATTTTTTACAAAAAAGGCGCGCGGAGGCCGAGGCGTAGGTCTTTATCTAAGCCAAGCGAATCTTGCGGCAGGAGGGCACCGTATTAGGTACGACAGCTCCTCTTCTGACCGGCCGACTGCGGGCGCAAACTTTGCAATAAAGTTCAGGGGGGCGGAGTTCGATGCCGAGTGAGGAGTACAAGGACTTTATCAAAGAGGCTTTTATCGAGCCCATCCGCTCGGTGCTGATCGTTGACGACGATTACCCGACGTTTGACGAGGTCCTTGCTTCACAGATTAAAGCGAATCATCAAGGTCGCGCTCCCGAGATGAATCCAGAGAAGGATTGGTATCGCGATCCAATCAGCATTCAGGGGGTTCTAAATAGGTTCAGAGCGTCCCATCAGCCTTTACTCGTTGATATTCACGACGGGTCTAACGTCAATATAGGCGAGGAATATAAGGCAGCTGGTCACCTGCATCAGTCTGACTTATTGGTCCTGGACTATCAGCTTGACCGCCATCTACAAGGAGACGGTACTAAGGCGATCGATATTGCTCGCGCGCTTGGCCGCAGTAGCCACTTTAATCTAGTTTTGGTGCATACTAGTGAGGATCTTGATCGCGTCTTTCGCGAGATGCTCATAGGCATGATGCCCCCGTTTTCGAACTTGATAAACGATGATGATAATGCTGCTATAGGAGAAAAGCTTTTTGATCTTGTGGACGATTATGCAAAGCTAGAGTCAGAACTGCTACAGCTTGCGACGGAAGAGCATTATTTACATCTACGTCACAGCTCTGACTGGCCAGGGTCTGAACGACCGGATGGGCCATCTAAAGCAGGATTCGACGAGATTACAGCGAAACTTGGTATAGTTGAACCACGTGAAAAAGATCTAGTCTATCGCTGGGCGATTAAGCAGCGCGAGAAAGCTCTTTCTCCTCGTCTAAACGACGAAGGCTCATTAAATCTATCGTGGTCTGAGGAATACCCGAAGTGGATGAGGACAGATTCGGTCTTCATTGCTTTCTCTAATAAAGGTAGGAATGACGATCTACTTGAGGAGCTGCTTCAAGCTCTCACCGCGTGGCGACCACGCCCTTCAAGATTGTTCCTGGCAGCGCTGCGTAAAGAGCTAGAGGATAAAGGAGTCCTTGCTGAAAGCAAGGCGCTTGGTAACAATCACGTTCTTGCCCATTGGTACAAGCGTCTTCTTGAGAGTAGTGGGTCGGAACGCGAGGTTCTAGTCGGTGAATCTGTGACTCGCCATTCAGAACAACTATTGAACTTTGTACTTCCCACAGTTGTAAACTTTGCAACTCGCCTAGTTAGGTCAGAGTCGGATGACGCCAATGGTTTGTGTCGACAGTACTTTAACGTCGACTTAAATGATAACAGAGAAGCGGCGAAATCGCAGATTGAGCACAATGCTTTCGTTTGCAGCAAGAAGGTAGAAGGATATCATTTAACCACCGGTCATATCCTGCGTATCGGTGATGACCTATTCGTTTGCCTTTCCCCTTCTTGTGACTTGGTTCCAGGTCGAAAGTCGGAAGTTAGATACGGCGATATTGGAGACACACTTCCGTTTACAGCGGTGCGGCTTCAGTCGTTTGAAGGGGACAAACTTCCAAAGCGGGTACAGTCAAATAGGTTTGTGTTTTTGAAGATTGACGAGACCGTAAAGATCTTTGGGCTAAACGATCCTACTAACGAAGCTGCCTCACCGCATTCCTTTACCTTTTACGCTAGCAATGAGGGGCGCTTCCTACCTAACGAGAAGAAGCTTCGAGTACAAAGGATTGTGTCGGACAATATTGGCGGACTGAAGTCTCAGCTTTTTGATGCGGAAGTAATTAGTCAGCTTAGATATGAGTATGCCTTAAATCTGCTTCAAAAGCTCGGCAGTGTGAGTGGACGAGTGGGACTTGATTTTGTCGGGAAATAGGTGTTCGAGCGATGCAGGAGGCCTTTGCCGTTGCTGACCACCTCCGGGCGGGTAATTCACCGGAAGCTAGTTAAGGTTCAGATGTTGGCTTGTGTCTATTCGTGACCTTACATCCTTGTTGAACCTGCATCGGGATCATTCCGGCTAATGGCCTCGGCCGATGGGTCTGGCAGCCGAATGGCCTGATGGGCGCAGATGCGGGCCACGAGTTCATCCAGGTCGGTGCCATCGTCCCGCACAAACTCGGCAGAATGGAAGACGAGGTCGGACCATTCGGGATGCGGGCTGATCCGGCCGATGGCTTCGTACAACTCGTCCATTTGCTGCTCGGACTCCTCACAGGCGATCAACTCGGCCAGCAGCGCACGCAAAGCGGCGCGCGTGTCGGAAGGCGGAGCCGACTGGGTCATGATGCCTTCAAAGCTACCGCCCGCGCCCACGATCGTCACGCCCACGCTCCTTGTCGCGCTGTCTGGCCCGCTCGCGCTCCTGCTCTTGGAGACGAACGCGCTCGGCACGCTGCTCGCGGATGACGGCATCGTAGAGCTTGGTGAGGTACGGATGCACGCGCTCAACCCTGGCGCGCGCCAGCTCGTCGCCGCGATGACGACGTTGCCCAGTAACGGGGCCGAGATACTCCCTGAGCTTGCCCAGCCGCTTGGCGAGCTGCGTGGAGCGCTGCTGCAATCCGCGTGCGGTCTTCTCCCAACCCGTCCTCGCGGCGTCGTAGGACGGGCGCCGTAGCACCGCCAGGAGCCCGCTGGGCGGCAACGGCTGTGTGCGGGCATGATCACCCCTCACCGCCTCGTGGCGCTTGTACATGCCGTTCGCCCGCACTTGCGCGCGCTGTGCGCGCGCCTGCACGCCCGCCAGCTCGCGGCCGTGCTCTGCGGTCCAGCTCTTCACGACGCCTTCGCGTGTCGGACGCTGGTACCCTTGCGTAGGGGCAACCGGTTTATTAGCGCCCTGCGGTGTCGCTGCCTCGACCTGGTCCGCCAACGCCGGCTTCGGGTTGAAGCCGTCGAACATACCCAGCGCCTTGTCCCGGACGTGTCCGACCACCCGGCGCGCAAGTTCCGGGAACCGGATCTCGCGCCGATCGGCAAAGGCGCGGGCATGCTCCTGATCGCTCCGATCGGGCGCATAGTCGCTGGCCATGTCCTTGCCGCGGTCGCGCGACAGCACGCGCGCGAGCTTGCCCTGGTCAGCGAAGTCGTCGCGGCCATAGTGGAGCTGCACGCCCCCGCGGTGCCGCGACAGCCCGACATAGCCGCTGTGCCGGTCCATCCCCGGCGTAGCGAGGACATGGGCGCGATCGACGGTGACGCCCTGCGACTTGTGGAAAGTAGCTGCATAGCCGTGATCGACCGCGGCATAGTCCTTCGTCGCGAACGTCACCTCACGGCCGCCGTCGAGCCGCACCGTCATACCCTCGGGGCTGACGCGCCCGATCGTACCCAGCGTGCCGTTCTTCACCCCCAGCGACCGCTCGTTCCGCAGGAACATCAGCCGGTCGCCCGCTGCGAAGTCACGGGCACCCCGGTCGGCCGCAAACGATACGTCCTCGCCGAGCTCGCCGCCCGCGCGTAGCCGATCGCGCGCTTCTCCGTTCAGCTCGCGCACCTCGGCGTTGGTGTGGGTGAGAATGATGCGGCTCTGATCGGGTTCGGCCCGGCGCTGGCGATCCCACTCGTCCACCAACTCGGCCCGCGCCGCGTCGCGCGTGTCGGCCGCGTGGACCATGCCGTGCGCGGCATAGGCGTCCAGCGCCTCGCCCGTGCGGCCAGTGGCGAGCGCCCGCGTCGCCTCCTTCTGCCAATCCTCACGCTGCCGGCGGACCTCGGTGATCTCGGCTGCGCCGTGCCGCTCGGCGATTGACCGGAACGCCGCGCCCGCCTCGATCGCCTGCAACTGCTCGGGATCGCCCACCAGTACCACCTTGGCCCCGGCGTCGCGGGCATGGGACAGCACCCGCTCCATCTGGCGGGTGCCGATCATCCCGGCCTCGTCCACCACCAGCACATCACGCGGGCCTAGCTGCTCGCGACCCTGCCCCCATGCGTGTTCAAGGCTGGCGATGGTACGGGACTGGATGCCGGACCCGCCCTCAAGGTTCTCGGCTGCGATGCCCGACAAGGCCGTGCCGCGAACGGTGTAGCCCTCCCGCTCCCATGCCTCGCGCGCAACGCCAAGCATTGCCGATTTGCCAGAACCGGCATAGCCGACGACGGACGCCAGCCCCGCGTTGCCGGTCACATGGTCGAAGGCGTCGCGCTGCTCGCCCGACAGGACAAGGCCCCGCGCTTCGGTCTCGCCGATCGCCGCGTCCCGATGCCGATCAGCGACACCATGCCCGGCGCGGTCCGCCAGCTCGTCGCCAGCGCGCTCAAGCCGGTTCTCCACCGCGATCATGTCGCGCGACGTGAACCGCTCCTGGTCGCGTCCGTCCTTCCCCAATGCGACCAGCTCGGGTGATGCGCGCACCGCCCCCATCACCTGGTCGAACTGCTCCTTGCCGTCGCTATGCCGGAACGCGAACGTCGCAAGGTCGCGGACGGTGAACGTCGCCTGCTGCCGGGTGATCGCGTCCAGCGCGACATTGGGATTGGCGATGATCTTCTCGCCGTTCTCCCGCGCAATGCGCGTGTGATCCTCGATCCGCTCCGCCTCAAGCCCCTGCTCCGGCCTGCGCGATGCTGCGGGTCCGATCTTGTGCTGCGGCTCCAGCGCGATCCCCTGCGCCTCGTAGGAGCGATGGTCGATCCGACCCTCAAGCCCCAGCTCGGCCATGCGCTCGTTGACGTGCGCGCTCCACGCCTCGCGCCAGTCCTTCAACAGCTCGGTCGAGTTCCAATCACGGTTCTTTTTGCCAAACCCCTCCGGTCCCACATCGCGCATCGTCATCATCACATGCGCATGCGGCTTCGGCGTGCCGTCCTTCGCCTTGTCCCAATGCACGTTCAGGTCTGCGACCATCCCGCGATCGACAAATTGCTTCTTCACGAAATCGCACGCGAGCTGGATGCCCTGCTTCTCTTTCATCTCGCGCGGAATCGAGAACTCCACCTCGCGGGCAAGTTGCGCGTCCTTGCGTTTCTCGCCTGCCTCCACCTCGTTCCACAAGGTCGTGCGGTCGTTTAAACGCTCCGGTGCGTTCTTAGGCAACATCACTTCGGAGTGAATGACGCCCGCCTTGTTCGAGAAGTCGTGATCGCGATTTAGCCGATCGTCGTGCAGCTCAGACGCGGAACGATAGGCGGCGCTCGCGACGGCGCTCGATCCGTTCGCGCGGCTCACAATCTTGGCGGAGAAGTGGTAGATTGCCATGACGTTCTGCACACTGCCCTACTTAGCGCACGTCGGCAACGACGTATAAGCGCGCACTCAAAACTCGCTGTGCTCCTCGTGATTGACTTGGTGCCGCTTTCTGCTCGTTCTAGCTTTACCCATAGAGCGAGCGCGCTAAGATGCTGCTGACCGATACGCGGAAGGGTGAAGGCGATGCGGAAGGTTCGCGATTACGATGCCGAACTGAAAGCGCTGGGTGACAAGGCCCGCGCGCTCAAGGCGAAGCGGGTCGAACAGCTCGGCCAGCTCGTCGCAGCGACCGGGGCCGACGCGCTCGATGCGGAAACACTCGCCGGCGTGCTGCTCGATGCGATTGGGTCAAAGGATGCAGGCGCAAAGGAGGCATGGCGTGCGAAGGGCGCTGCCTTCTTTCAGCGGCGCGGGCGCAAAGGTGGCGGCGACGCTGCAATCGACGGATCGGGCGCTGCGACTGAACCGGGCGGCGACGCTGCGGGCGGAAGCGGCGGAACGGCGAACGGATAGCAGGGGCTGGGTCGTGCAACGTCGCGAACGCACACGCCACCTGATTGAGCTGGGCGGGCTGGTCCAAAAAGCCGGCCTGGTCGAACTGACCGGCGACGATCGCGCCACCCTCTACGGTGCGCTGCTCGATCTCGCCGGGCGTGGTCGCGGCGACGATTCCGGCTACGTGCTGGCGTTGTGGAAAAGACGCGGAAAACGCGCGTTCGATGCTGAGGCCGATGCACCTTCTGGCTCGCGTGCTGACGGGTGACGCCGTGACGGTCGATCATCATAAACGGAGAGGGATCGACCATGCGCTTCTTTAAGGACAATGGCCTGACGATCGTGCTGCTCCTACTGTTCGGGGGCAGCATCCTGGGCCATTTGCTGGCCGGGTGGCAGGTCGCCAACTCCGATGCAGCTCGTCATGGCCAGAAAATCATGACGCTTTCGACCTACGCGATCAGCCCGGAATTCCTGTCGTCCGTCTTTGAAAATTGGGAGAGCGAGTTCCTCCAGATGTCGGCCTATGTCGTGCTGACGGCGATGCTTTTTCAACGTGGATCGTCGGAATCAAAGGACCCAGATGGCGAGCCTCGCGATCAGGATCTCGAACAGCAGGCGATGAAGCCCGGCGCACCAGCAATCCTGCGCTGGGGGCCTGTCTGGCGAGCGATCTATGCGCGCTCGCTAGGCATCGTACTTTTCGTCCTGTTTCTGCTGTCGTTCGTTATGCACTGGACCCAGAGCGCCGCTGTCGCCGCGCAGGAAGCGCGTGAGCATGGCGAAGTCGCGCCTACCGTTTGGGGCTATCTCGGTGATCCGCAGCTCTGGTTCGAATCTTTCCAGAACTGGCAGAGCGAGTTCCTTTCGACGGCGGTCCTGGTCGTTCTCTCGATCTACCTGCGGCAACGCGAGTCCCCGGAGTCCAAGCCCGTAGCGGCACCGCATGCCCACACCGGCGACTGATCCGGCAAACGGCAACGAATTTCTCGCTGAGCGGAAGAAGGCACCATGAGCGATTTCGATATCGAGGCGATCCGCCGCCAGGTCCGCGCAATGGATTTCGTGCGTGGCACGCCAGCGGAAATCGCGATGTGGCATGAGGACATGGCGGACTCGCGCGCCAACCTAGTCATCGAGGACATGATCCCGACGCCTAACGACGATGCGTTTTTCGCAATGATGCTGGACGAGGGTGTGCCCCCTCCCCTCGTCTCGCAAATCCTACTCCGGCTGCTCGATCATCCCGACGCCGATCGGTCCCTGCCGGTCACGCCGATGGCGGCGCGGTGATGCCGAGGCGGCGGATCAGCCCGCTGTTCGCGGTCTTCGTCGCCTTCGTGGTGCTGATGGCGAGCAACGCCTGGCTCAAGGGCATCTTCGGCTATGGTGAGATTGCGACCGACATTCCGTTCCTGCTGGCCGGCGCGA
>Ga0308158_10002095_pt1 | contig 19532 bp, 23 predicted proteins | sample PhyBR2_FD_201038 | JGI IMG/M metagenome (GOLD analysis project Ga0308158, IMG submission 201038) | Phyllosphere microbial communities from UC Gill Tract Community Farm, Albany, California, United States - DLSLB.R2 | ecosystem: Host-associated > Plants > Phyllosphere > Unclassified | place: USA...
CCTCGCCGGGCTCCCCGTCGCCGTCATCGGCGCCGGCCCTGTTGGCCTCGCTGCTGCCGCGCAGCTCCTCGAACGCGGCGTCGACGTCGTGATCTACGAAGCCGGCCCGAGTGCCGCGACGGCGGTCCGCGCGTGGGGTCACACGCGCCTGTTCACCCCGTGGGAGCACCTCGTCGACCCGGCCGCCGCGCGCCTCCTCGACACCACCGACTGGGAAGCCCCGGCGGCGAAGAAGCTCCCCTACGGCTCAGACTTCGTCCGCGACTACCTCGAACCCCTCGCCGCCACCCCCGAGCTGTCGGGCCGCATCCGGTACGGGCACCGGGTCGCCGCGGTGTCCCGGCAGGGCATGGACCGCACCCGCTCCACCGGTCGCGCCGAGACACCGTTCCTACTGCGCCTCGACCACGACGGCGAGGTGCGCGATGAACTCAGCCGCGCCGTCATCGACACCTCCGGCACCTACACGACTCCCAAAACCCTCACCTCCTCCGGCGTCGGCCTCTCCCACGGCGACGACGTCGCGGGCAGCATCAGCCACGCCCTGCCCGACGTCCTCGGCCGCGACCGGGAACGGTTCGCCGGCCGGCACACGGTCGTCGTCGGCGCCGGACACTCGGCCGCGAACGCCCTCATCAAGCTCGCCACCCTCGCCAAGGACGCCCCCGGGACGACCATCACGTGGGCGATCCGCAGCAGCAACCCCGCCCGGGTCTACGGGTCCGCCGCCGACCAGCTCGAAGGCCGCGGCGACCTCGGCAGCGCCGTCCGCGACCTCGTCCGTGCGGGCGCGATCGCCCTGCTCGACCGCTTCGAGGTCGACGACGTGACCAAGGCCGTCGACGGCGTGCAGCTCGTCGGGCGTCGACGCGGTGAGCCCCTGACGGTCGCTGCGGATGTCGTGGTGAACGCGACCGGGTTCCGCCCTGACCTCGACATGCTCCGTGAGGTCCGGGTGTCCCTGGATGAGATCGTCGAAGCGCCCCGGCAGCTCGCGCCGCTGATCGACCCGAACCTGCATTCCTGCGGCACGGTCTACCCGCACGGGGTCGCAGAGCTCGGGCACCCGGAGCCGAACTTCTACATCGCCGGCATGAAGTCCTACGGCCGTGCCCCGACGTTCCTGCTCCTCACCGGCTACGAGCAGGTCCGCTCCATCGCCGACGAACTCGCCGGCAACCACGAAGCCGCCCGAATCGTGCAGCTCGAACTCCCGGAGACGGGTGTCTGCTCGACGAACCTCCCGGACGCCTCCGGGTGCGCCGTCGACGGGCCGGCAGCAGGTGGGTGCTGCTCGTGAGCGTCACCGTCCGGGCGATGACCCCGGACGACTGGCCCGGCGTCGAGCGGATCTACCAAGAGGGCATCGACACCGGTAACGCCACCTTCGAGAACCGCACCCCGGCCTGGGCGGCGTTCGATGCCGGCAAGCTCGCCGCGCACCGGTTCGTCGCCGTCGACAACAGCACGGGTGCTGTCCTCGGCTGGGTGGCGGCGTCTGCCACGTCGGCCAGGCCTGCGTATGCCGGCGTCGTCGAGCACTCCGTCTACGTCGCCTCGGTTGCCCAAGGCCACGGGGTCGGGCGGGAGCTACTGGGGGCGTTCCTCGACTCGGTGGATGCCGCGGGCATCTGGACCGTTCAGTCGTCGATCTTCCCCGAGAACGAGGCGAGCCTGGCCCTCCACGACCGTGCAGGGTTCCGCCGGATCGGGTCGCGGGAACGGATCGCACGCTCCGAAGCAGGCCCTTATGCCGGCGTGTGGCGCGACACCGTTCTGATCGAACGTCGCTCACCCACCGACCCCTTCTAGGCGCTGGTGCGGAAGACGCACTCGGTCGAGCACCGCTCAGACCGGTCAGGGCACTCGGCCAGGTCGTGCTCGGCACGAGCAAGGCGCGATCGGAGCCGGTCGAGCCGGGCCTGCTTTTCCTCGATCTGTCGCACCTGCTCTGCCAAGAGCGGCCGTAGCGCCTCTCGGACGTCGGTGCAGGACGTCGACTCCATGGTGCTGAGGTGCGACCCGATCTGATCGAGGGGCAGCCCGAGTTCCTTGCTGGCCTCGATCAGGTCGAGCCGGCTGAGCACGTCCGGGGTGTAGTCCCGGTACCCGTTCGAGGTCCTGGCAGGCGTCAACAGCCCGATGGACTCGTAGTACCGGAGCGCCGTTGCGGAGACGCCGCTGCGCTTGCTGACCTCGGAGATTCGCACACCGCGACCCTAGAGCCGCCAGCAGCGCTTGACCTTCAAGCGGCTCGAACCTCTACGGTCGCTGACGTGCCTTCCTCCTCCACACCGGTCCTGCCGTGAACGCGGCCGTTTCCTGGCTCGAACACCAGCAGATCGGCCTTTACCTGGTGGCGATCGTGGCTGCCGGCGTGATCGGCCTCACCGTGCCGGGGGCGCACCACCTAGAGGGAGCGATCGAGCCCGTGCTCGCGCTGCTGTTGTTCGCGACGTTCCTCGGTGTCCCGTTCGCCGCGATCGGGAGGTCTCTCCGAGACGGGCGGTTCCTCGCCGCGGTCGGGGTGCTGAACTTCGTCGTCGTGCCCCTCGTCGCGTACGGGCTGTCCCGGTTCGTCGCGGACGAGCCGGCACTGCTATTCGGGGTGCTGTTGGTGTTGCTGGCTCCGTGTATCGACTACGTGATCGTGTTCGCCGGCCTGGCCGGCGGCGCGTCAGAACGGCTCCTCGCTGCGGCACCGCTGCTGATGCTGGCGCAGATCCTTCTCCTGCCGCTGTACCTGCTGCTGTTCATCGGCCCCGAGGGCGTCGCCGTGGTCGAGGTCGGTCCCTTCGCCCGGGCGTTCCTGCTCCTGATCGTCATCCCGCTCGCGGCGGCCACGCTCGTGCAGGCACTCGCCCGGCGACACCGATCCGGTGTCGTGATCAAGCGGACAATGCTGGGCCTGATGGTGCCGCTGATGATGGCGACCCTATTCACCGTCGTAGCCTCACAAGCCGGCGCTGTCGGGGAATCCCTGGGGCAGCTGCTTGTACTGGTGCCGATCTACGCCGGATTCCTCATCGTTATGGCAGCACTCGGCATCGGGACCGGCCGCATCTTCCGACTCGACGTGCCAGCAACACGAGCCCTGGTGTTCAGCGGCGCGACCAGGAACTCGCTCGTGGTCTTGCCCCTCGCACTCGCCCTGCCGACGTCGCTGTCGCTCGCTCCGGTCGTTGTCGTCACCCAGACACTCGTCGAACTCATCGGCATGGTGATCTTCGTCCGACTCATCCCTCGTCTTGTCGTGAATTGGCGCTGTCAGCTTGAACCTAGGGCAGCCAAACCTGCGTCGCGATAGACGAGCGTTTCTTGACACTCTTGAGCGGATGCTTGACGTCGCATTAGGGGCAAGCAAGGCTGCAGAGCACGAGTGCCCGAGTACCGTGAAACCATGATCCTGACTCTGCAGTATTTCGATGGCTGCCCGAGCTGGTTGACAACTGAGCGGGATCTCCTTGATCTCGCAAATAAACATCACGATCTTGCTGTGGTGACTCAGCGGGTTGAGTCTGCCGAGGATGCCGAACGCTTGGGTTTCAGAGGGTCGCCGACGGTTCTCTTGGACGGCATCGATCTCTTCCCGGACGTCAATACGGCTGTTGGCCTCGCCTGCCGCAGATACCTCACTCCGGACGGCATTCAGGGATACCCGAGCCGTCACCAACTGCGGGAGGCCATTCTCTCTGGAATCCAAGACACGTAGGGTTTCGGCCCCGTGTCGCTCAGACATGCGGCCTAATGGTGGTGACTGTGGATGACTGCGTGACCCCGCCCTCGGCTGATCATCCACCGATTGACGGGGGTGGTGACGATGAAGGCGACAACGAGGGAGAACGCGAGAGCGCCCCAGAAAAGCCAGTTGTTTAGCTGTGCATCCATAGCCCCGGGAATTGCGACGATGACAGTGTTGTCGATGATCTCCATGACGGCGATGGAGACGGTGTCGGCGGCAAGGGCCACCTTAAAAGCAGCCGAAAAGCTCAGTCCGGAGCGGAGGACGCCCCGCATGGTGAGGGCGTAGCCGAAGATGAACGCGAGCACGATCGACAGGATGATCGTGCCGGTGTTGTGCAGGCCGGTCGCTGTGCCGATGATCATGCCGAGTACTTCACCGATTGCGCACCCGGTGAGGCAGTGCAGGGTTGCTTGGGCGGCCATCGACCAGGTGGTCGTGTTGTGGACGTGAGTGTCCATGGTGGGTCCTATCGGGAGCGGAAAGTGCGAAGTCGGAGGCTGTTGCTGACGACGAAGACAGAAGACAGCGCCATCGCGGCGCCGGCGATCATCGGGTTCAGGAGTCCTGCCATCGCGAGTGGGATGGCTGCGACGTTGTAGGAGAAGGCCCAGAAGAGATTCACTTTGATGGTGCCGAGGGTGCGGCGGGCGAGCGCGATCGCGTCCGCGGCGGCTCCCAGGTCGGCACGGATCAGGGTGATGTCGGCTGCTTCCATGGCCGCGTCGGTGCCGCTGCCCATCGCAATCCCAAGGTCCGCAGCGGCAAGAGCGGCAGCGTCGTTGACACCGTCGCCGATCATTGCCACGGAGCGGCCCTGCTGCTGCAACTGGATGATGGTCTGGTACTTGTCCTCGGGCCGCACCTCGGCCACGACGTCATCGATGCCGATCTCTGCGGCAACGCTCCGTGCGACGTCACTGGCGTCGCCGGTGAGCATGATCGTGCGAAGCCCCATCTGGTGCAGGCGGCGAATCGCGTCCGGGCTGGTCGACGCGATCGTATCGGCGACGCTGATGACGCCACGGGCAGCGCCGTCCCACGCGACAACGACCGCGGTCGCGCCGCCGCGCTCTGCGGTCCGGACTGCGTCCGTGACGGATGCGGGGATGGCGATCGCCCATTGGTCGCTCAACCATGCAGGTCGACCGACGAGCACGAGGGCGCCGTCGACGACAGCTCGGACACCAAGCCCTGCGGTGGACTGGAATGTGTCGGCGGTGGGGTGGTCGGTGGCTGCTCCGGTGATGGCGCGGGCGATGGGGTGTTCTGATCCGGCTTCCGCGGCGGCCGCGAGAGCAAGCACCCGGGTGTCAGCTTCCCCGTCGACGGCGATGACCTGGTGGACGCTCATTTTGCCGGTGGTGACGGTGCCGGTCTTGTCGAGCACGACGGTGTCGATGCGACGGGTGGCCTCGAGGACCTGGGGGCCGCGAATCAAGATGCCGAGCTGGGAGCCGCGGCCGGTGCCGACGAGCAGCGCGGTGGGTGTTGCAAGCCCCAGGGCGCAGGGGCAGGCGATCACGAGAGTTGCGACGGCCGCAGTGAACGCTGCTTGCACGTCCCCGGTGAGGAGCAACCACCCGATGAGAGTCAGTACCGCGAGCACGATGACGATAGGGACGAAGACGGCGGAAACTCGGTCGGCGAGGCGCTGCACCTCGGCCTTACCGGTCTGCGCGGACACGACGAGCCGGCCGATGCGGGCGAGTTCGGTGTCTTGGCCAACGCGGGCAGCTTCGACGATGAGTCGGCCGCCAACGTTGACGGTCGCTCCAGTGACGGTGTCGCCTGGGCCAACCTCGACGGGGACCGCTTCGCCGGTCATGACGCTGGTGTCGATGGCGCTCGTGCCGTCGGTGATGGTCCCGTCGGTGGCGATGCGTTCTCCGGGACGAACCACGAACCGGTCCCCAACCTGCAGGGCGGCGGTAGGCACCTCGGTCTCGGCGCCGTTGCGGAGGACGCGCGCGGTCGGGGCTCCCAAGGCGAGGAGCGCTTGGAGTGCGGCGCCGGAACGGTCCTTGGCGCGAGCCTCGAAATACCGGCCGGCAAGGAGGAACACTGTCACCGCAGCGGCGACTTCGAAGTACGGCTCCGGTGCAGCACCCGGGTGCGGGAACCAAGAGAAGGCCATCTGCATCCCCAGGTGACCCGCGCCGCCGAACACCAGTGCCCAGACAGACCACAGTGTGGCTGCGGCGACGCCGACGCTGACAAGGGTGTCCATCGTGGCTGCGCCGTGCCGGGCATTGATCGCGGCGGCGCGGTGGAACGGCCACGCACCCCACACCGCCACCGGTACTGCCAGAACGAGCACTGCCCACTGCCATCCGGGGAACTGCAGCGCCGGAATCATCGACAGCGCAACCACTGGTGCGGCGAGCACCGTGGACACGATCAGTCGCCGGCGCAAAGGTCCAAGGTCGTCTGTGTCGTCGCCGGCCGGTTCGGGTAGGTGCGCGCCGTAGCCGGCAGCTTCGACAGTCCTGATCGCGTCATCGATGGCCAGGTCAGCAGGCAGCGTCACGGTGGCGCTTTCCGTGGCGTAGTTCACAGTCGCCGTCACACCAGGGAGCTTGTTCAGCTTCCGCTCGATCCGGTTCGCGCAGGACGCACAAGTCATCCCCTCGATCGTCAGCGCCACCGGGGAGGAGGTCGTCATGATGCGACCAACGTGTAGCCGGCCTCCTCCACAGCGGCAGCGACTTCGTCCTGAGGGAGGTCGCGGCTGCTGGTCACCTGAGCGGTGGAGATGCCACCGACTTTCAGCTGAATCGTGACATCCGTCACCCCGGGCACGGCGGAAAGCTCCTCGTTGACGCTGCTCACGCAGTGCCCACACGTCATTCCGGTGATCTCGTACGTGTTCGTCAGCTGGGCCATTACAGGGAGTCCCTCCGTATCGATCAAGTGTAGATACCCCTGGGGGGTATCTGGTCAGTGTAACCAAGGCCGTTCAAATGTGTTCCCGATCCGAAGTCATCGGCACAGGGGAGAGCACCTGACTAGTTCACCTGGCAGCGACAAGGAACGCAGACTCACGCGTGCCGGCGGGCAGAACCGTAGGGCCGGGAGGAGCATGGCGGGCATAACCGAGCCCGACGCCGAGCGGCGACGGGCACCTCGGCATCACCCATGGAAAGGACGACTCATGAGCGCCATCACGGACATGCTCCGCAACTCCCCCAAGGACCTCTCGGGTATCGATCAGACGGCCCTCGCCGCCTGTATCGACGCCTGCTTTGAGTGCACAACGATCTGCACGGCATGCGCTGACGCCTGCCTAGCCGAAGACATGGTTGCTGACCTCACCACGTGCATCCGCACCAACCTCGACTGCGCCGACATCTGCGCTGCCACAGGCCGGGTCCTTACCCGGTACAGCGGCGGTGACTCCGCCTTTGTTCGCGCAGCCCTCGAAGCGTGCCTGGCTGCGTGCACGGCATGCGCCGCCGAGTGCGCTGAGCACGCCGAGATGCACGAACACTGCAAGATCTGCGCCGACGCGTGCCGCCGTTGCGAGGAAGCGTGCACGGCCCTCCTGGCCACACTCTGAAAGCGAGAAATAGACCGGCAGCACAGGTCAGGACGCGAGGGCGCGCTGGCCATTCCAGGAACGACTCGGATTACCCCCAGGGGGTACCTGTAAACATGCCGTCCACGTGCCTGCCTCCTGCGGGTGAGCAAGAACAGCTCTTACGCTGGACCTAGTAGCTGAGGGCCTGTGATTGAGGATCACAGGCTTTTAGACTTCGACGCGATACAGCCCAAGGAAAGAGTTATGACCCCCCAATCGACGCGCATCCCCTCGGGGTTGGGACGTCTGGGGACTGCAGTCGTACTCATCTTGTTGCTCATCGGCAGCACCGTGTTGATGCACTCCCTCGCCGGGCACACCACCAGCCATGCCTCCGCTTCGGAGGTCACCGAGCACAGCCACAGCGTCCCTCACACGGAGCGGTCGGCGGGCACCGTTCATGCCGCCGAGGCGCCGTTACTGGCGTCGGGTGCTGCGTCGGATGATTGTGGCGGACTGTGCGCGATGCTCTGCGCTGTGATGGGCATGGCGTGCCTGATGGTGTTGCTCGTCACCGCAGCCGTGCTGCTGCGTCGTGGCACTCGTGCCCTGTTCATCCTGTCGAAGACCCTGGGCGCATTGCCCGCCCTACCGACCATCGTGGTTCCCCGCCGGTCGATGACTTTGAGTCAGCTCAGCGTCCTCCGCGTCTAGATCAGCCCCTTGGGGATTTCTCCCCACACGAGACCCGCGGCCCATCTCGCCGCTTTCTTTCTCACCCCAAGGGACAACCATGAACCGCACCAAAACTCTGCTCATTAGCGCCACGGCCGTCGTCGCCGCCCTCACTCTGGCTGGCTGCGCCGACACTGCCGGCAACACCTCCTCCAACAGCTCTACATCGTCAGAGTCAGCCGTCTTCAACGACCAGGACGTCACGTTCGCCCAGATGATGCTCCCCCACCACAAGCAAGCCGTGGAGATGAGCGACACCTTCATCGCCAAGGGCGACAGCGTCGACTCCGACGTTCTCGCTCTGGCGGAAACCATCAAAGACGAACAAGGCCCCGAGATCGACCAGCTCACCACATGGCTGGACGACTGGGGTCAGGACACGTCCGCGTCAATGGATCACTCCATGGACGGCATGATGAGCGAATCCGACATGGCGGCCCTGGACGACACCGAAGGCGCTGAGGCGTCACGACTGTTCTTAGAGCAGATGACCGAGCACCACAAGGGCGCCGTGGACATGGCGCAGCAGGAAGTCGACGGCGGGGAGAACCCCGACGCCGTCGAAATGGCGAAGAACATCGTCGAGTCCCAGACGGCGCAGATCGATCAGATGGAAGCCCTCCTCAGCTCCCTCTAACCCCGCCAGGGACGAGGCACCTAGAGCGGTGCCTCGTCCCTGGACGTCGCCCTAATACTGGCCCCCGGGGCGCGGGCCGCGAGCCCTGATCCGTCAGTGATTGCTGTATAGTCAGCGCATGCTGACTCTTTCATCACGTGTCGACGTCATGAACCGCCTCGGGCGCGCCATGGCCGACCCCACCCGATCACGCATCCTGCTGCACCTGCTGCATGAGCCTGGTTACCCTGGCGCACTAGCCGATCAGCTCGAACTCACGCGGTCCAACGTGTCGAACCACCTCTCGTGCCTCCGCGGCTGCGGCATCGTCGTCGCCGTCCCCGAGGGCCGGTCGACTCGCTACGAGATCGCTGACGCTCACCTCACTAAGGCGCTGACCGCCTTGGTCGACGTTGTCCTCGCTGTCGACGACGGAGAGCCCTGCGCCGATGACAGCTGCGACATTCCCCTCTGCTGCGGAACCGGCGCATGACCACGGCAATCCTTCCAGCCCTGCTTGCGCCTGCCCGCCGACTGCTCCTCCAGCGTCGCATCCGGATCATCGTCGCGATCACGATCACTTACAACGTGATCGAGGCGATCGTCGCGATCACCGCCGGCACCGTCGCATCCTCGACCGCTCTGATCGGCTTCGGCCTCGACTCGATCGTGGAGGTGCTCTCGGCCGCCGCGATCGCATGGCAGTTCGCTGCCCCCGACCCCGAGAAGCGGGAACGGGTGGCACTGCGAGTCATCGCCGTCTCGTTCTTCGGACTGGCCGCCTATGTGTCCGTCGACGCGGTGCTCGCCCTGACCGGCATCCGAGAGCCCGACCACTCCCCCGTCGGCATCGTGCTCGCCGCGGTGAGCTTGGCGATCATGCCGTTCCTCAGCCTGGCGGAGCGTCGGACGGGCAAGGAGTTGGGCTCGGCGTCCGCAATTGCGGACGCAAAACAGACTCTCATCTGCTCTTACCTGTCCGCTGCGGTCCTCATCGGCCTCGTGCTCAATCTCGCGTTCGGGTGGACGTGGGCCGACCCGGTCGCCGGGCTCGTGATCGTCGTCTTCGCCGTCCGCGAGGGGCTCGAGGCCTGGCGCGGCGACGCGTGCAAAACGCCCGTGTCGGCTCTGACGGGTGAGCGTCAGGTCGACGCCTGCGACTGCTGCTGACGGCTGCGGTCTTCAGACGTGGGTGTGGTGTTCGTGCTGTGAGTGCTGGGCTGGCTCGATTTGGAAGGTTGAGTGCTCGACCTTGATGAAGAAGTGCTCGGCGACGCACTTTTGAAGGTCATCGAGGATCTGCGGTGCATGGCCGTCTTGGAAGCAGGAGTCCTCGACCGTGACGTGTGCACTCAGGATCGGTAGTCCCGTTGCTACGAGCGAAGCGTGGAGGTCGTGAACCTCGATCACGTGCGGTAGTTCGAGCATGTGGGCTCGCACATCATCGAGGTCAAGGCCTGTGGGTGTGGACTCCATCAGCACGCCGGTTGTTTCTCGGAGCAGCGTGATGGTGCGCGGGATGATGAGCAACGCGATGAGCATGCCAGCGAGTGCGTCAGCCTGGCCCCATCCGGTGGTCATGATGATGACGGCGCTGGTGATCACGGCGACTGAACCGAGGGCGTCGTTGACGACTTCGAGGAATGCTGCCCGCATGTTCATGTTGGCCGAGCGGCCGGCGGTGAGGACGGTGATGGAGACGATGTTCCCCACGAGTCCGATGATGCCGAAGATCAGCAGCTCAGAGGAGGGGACGGCCGGAGGCTCGAAGAGGCGCCGGCCGCCTTCGACGAGAGCGAAGAGGCCGACGGCGAGAAGCACGGTGGCCTGAGCTGTGGCAGCGAGTACTTCTGCTCGCTGGAAGCCCCATGTTCTTTTGGAGGTCGCAGCTCGCTTCATGAGCGTCGCAGCGAGGAGCGCCATGAAGAGCCCGCCGGCATCGGTGAGCATGTGGGCTGCGTCGACCAGGAGGGAGAGGCTTCCCGTGATGATCGAGCCGATGACTTCGACGACCAGGATGGACGTCGTGATGCCGAAGGCGATGGCGAGTCGTTTGCGGTGGTCGCTACCGCCTGCTGCCGCGTGGTCGTGGCCTGCGCCCATGTCAGTGTCCTTCGTGGTGGTGACGGTAGGCGGCGCCGACGGAGTGTTCGGCTTGGAAGATGGCGTCTTGAACGAGCTTGCTGGCGTGGTCGTTGGCGAGCCGGTAGAAGACACGGTTGCCGGACTGTCGCGTTGAGACCATGCGGGCCATTCGGAGCTTGGCGAGATGCTGGGAGACAGCTGTCGGTGATTTGTCCACGATGTCAGCCAAATGGTTCACCGAGAGTTCGTCGTCTCGCAGAGCGAGGATCATGCGGACGCGGGTGGCGTCGGCGAGCATGGAGAACACTTCAACGGCGAGTTCGACGAACGCGTCGTCCGGATGAAGCTCTTCATCCTGCGTATCTTCATGCATGCGAAGATAGTCACACGCAGTTGTCTTGATGTCTAGTGGTTTGGGGCGGTTCATCAGGGCCAGGCCGCTGCTGTTCATTACGATGTGATCGGCCCTAGCCCTGGAAGGAGGAACGATGTTCTCAACGACGTCTGTTGCCTCCCATTCACGGTGGTCCGTCGGGGTGTGGGCCTTGCTGCTGTCCATGACAGCAGCGACGCTTGCCGCGGTTCTCGGTATTCACACTCTTGGCGACAATGCTTTTTCCGGCGGGGTTCAAGCGGCGTCGAGCGTGACGCAGTCCGTGCCGGCCGAGGACTCGTCCTCCGGGGTGCTCCCCGACGTCTCCATGTCGACGGGCGGCGACATTGCGACGGCGATCACGGATGATGGCGGGGCTCTTGCCTGCACCATCCTCGCTCTCCTGTGCATCGTGACCCTCGCTGTCGTCCTTCTTCGCATGAGAGGCGCAGCAGCTCGCGCACTCGATCCACTCGCTGGCCCTGGAGCGGCTGAGCCTGCCGTGGCGACGTCGTATCGAGTTACTGCGATGAGCCTGACTGTCCTGGGCGTCTCCCGCATTTAGATACTCCCCGATCGCGACCTGCGCGTCGGCGGATGATGGCCAGCAGCCATCAGTCGTTTGGCGTGCTCCTTCGAGACCGAGGACACCCCTTACATGCTTCGCATCGTCAGGGTGACAGCGCCGGCCCTTGTAGCCGTTCTCGCTGCCACCTTCCTTACTGCCATCCCTTCTCACGCTGCGGCCTATCCGACGTGGGATGACGTCGTCGCAGCCCGTTCAAGCGAGGCGGCGACCGCCGAGAAGATCACCGAACTGACCGGTCTCCTCGGAGACCTCCGTCAACAATCCGAAACGCTGACCGCCACGGCTGAGCAGCGAGGCCTTGAGCTTCAAGAAGCTCAAGATGCTACCGACGCCGCCACGCAGGCTCTCCGTGATCTTGCTGATGACGTGGCCCGTGCCGAGGATGATGCGGACCAAGCGGAGCGGCAGATCAGTCAATGGGCCGCATCGCTGAGCCGCACGGGCGGAACGGACGTGTCCATGAACGTCGCGGTCGCTGGCGCCGACGCCGGGGATCTCCTCTCCCGGCTGGGTACGGCCTCACAGCTGTCGAAGAACTCGAATCGGATGCTGGGTGACGCCACTGCCGCGGCGAACACGGCCGCCGGTCTCCGCGATCAGGCCCAGGTAGCGACGACCGAACGTGACCGCCTCGAGGGTCTCGCCGAGACGGCCCGGGACGAGGCGCTCGATGCGGCCGAGGCCGCGCAGACAGCGGTCGCGGAACAGGAACTGCGAGAGATCGAGCTCGAGGCGCAGCTGGCCGTGTTGAAGCAGGAGACGGCTTCGGTAGAGCAAGGGTTTGCGGAGGCTGAGGCGGCACGGGCTAAAGCTGCAGCTGAAGCTGCAGCTCGAGCTGCAGCTGCCCGCGCCGCAGCCGCAGCGGCGGCCGCGCCTGCACCTGCGGCACCCGCGTCGTCGTCGGTTTCGGCGTCGGGGTGGACGATGCCCATCACGTCGTATTCGAGCTATCAGGCCTACGGCATGCGCATCCACCCGGTATTCCGCTACCCCAAATTGCACGCCGGAGCGGACTTCGGGGCTTCCTGCGGAAACGCGATCTTCGCCGCCACGGCGGGCACCGTCACCTATGCGGGCGCCTACGGCGGCTACGGGAACCTCATCACCGTGACCTCCGCCGATGGGGTGTCAACCAACTACGCCCACATGTATGCCTCCGGCGTTCAGGTCTCCGTCGGCCAGCAGGTCACCGCCGGTCAGCAGATCGCTGTGGTCGGCAACGCCGGACTGTCGACGGGGTGCCATCTCCACTTCGAGCTCCGTGAAGGCGGAGCTGCCACCGACCCCATCGCCTACCTCAACACCAAAGGAGTCTGACCATGGTGAAAAATCAGTTCATCGTCGCGGTCATCGCACTGCTCGTCACCGCCGGAATCATCGTCGCGGTCGTGATCTACAACGGTTCACGGACCGACACCGCCCAACCACTCGAGGCGGATCCCACCGTCGCGCCCGCTAGCGCTGAAGTCGTCCGCGACGACACCCGCTACCTGGACCAGGTCGACCCGGATGCCGTCACGGTCGTGGAGTTCCTCGATTTCGAGTGCGAATCGTGCGCGGCGATGTACCCCTATGTCGAGCAGGTCAGGGAGAAGTACGAAGGCGAGATCAACGTCGCCGTGAGGTACTTCCCGATTCCTGCGCACCGGAACTCCGAGAACGCGGCGATCGCTGTCGAGGCCGCAGCGCAGCAGGGCCAACTCGAGGCGATGTACGCCCGCATGTACGAAACGCAGGCTCAGTGGGGCGAGAAGCAGGAGTCGGAGGCAGCCCTGTTCCGCTCGTTCGCGGAGGATCTGGAACTGAACATGGACGCTTTCGATGAGGCCGTGGCAGACCCGGCGACCCTCGAGCGTGTCGTCGCGGATCGAGCCGAGGGCACCGCTCTGGGTGTGACGGGAACGCCGACCTTCTTCGTCGACGGCGAGATGATCGAACTGACGGCAGTCGATGATCTCGACAAGGCCGTGGAGAGCGCAGTGGCCGGTGGCTAGAAACCGGAATCGTTCCCGCACTCCCCCGGCGCCAACGACCCCACCGCCCAACGTCCGCTCTCTGTCTGTTCTCGGCCTGCTCCTTGCGTGCATTGCTGGCCCTGTCGGTTTCGGTGTCAGCCTCACGGCGTTCATCCGTTCACGTCGACGGGGCGAGAAGAACGTCGTCGCGGTCGTCGGGATGATCGTCGGCATTGCCACGACAGCGGCGTTCGTGGGCGGAGTGTTCTATTTCCAGGCCGTCTTCGCCGGGCAAGTCGGCGTCTGCGCAGACCTTGGCCCCGGCACCCACGAAGGCGTTTTCACGACCTTCACCTGTCCCTCGAACTGAAAGCTCATGAACCTCACATCCTCCCGGCGACAGCTCACAACTCTGATCGCCCTCGTCGCCCTGACAGCAGCCCTCACGGCCCTCGGATCCCGCCCGGCGGCGGCGCATGACGCCTTGTCCTCTGCGACTCCCGCCGCAGGCGACACCGTGACCGAAGCGATCGATTCCGTCACCTTGACCTTCTCGGAAACACCGATGGCCGAGTTCGCGAACGCGATCGCCCTGAACGTGGTGTCGCCCTCTGGCGCGCCGGCGACAACGGGAACACCCACGGCAGAGGAGAGAACTCTGACGGTGCCCGTGACCATCACCGAGACAGGCCTGCACACGGTCACGTGGCAAAGCGTCTCAAGTGACGGGCACACCATCTCGGGCAGCTACACCTTCAGCTACGCCGGCCCAATCGGTGACGAACCCGTGACCTTAGAGACGGCGACAGTGACAGCTCCGCCGACAGCGGCGCCTGCAGCAGAGCCAACGGCATCACCGTCCTCTTCCCCGGATGCAGAGCCAGCCCCCTCGGCCACTATCCCGATCATCGCCGGGATCACCGCAGCGGCAGTGCTCCTTCTCGGAGCGCTGCTCGTGTTCCGTGTGTTCCGGGCACGGGAACGCGACCTGGATGCTCAGGCACCCGACACAGAGGACGACCCCAGATGAGCGCCCTGTCGTACCCGTCCGTGAGAGTCGGACAAGTTGAGACGCCGCGGGCGTGTGCAAGGTGAGGCGCCGTGGGATGCGCGCATTTGTCGTCGCAGTGGTCGCGGGCGCAACGGTGCTCGGCGTGACGGGATGTGGTGGCTCGGACTCGGTGGCCGAGCAGTACGCGGACGGTTCGACGAAGAACTACATCGGCGGTGACGGCACTGTTGTCGAGATCGCTGAAGAGAACCGGGCCGAGCCGGTCTCGTTCACAAGCGTCACTGATCTCGGCGAACCGCTGGACTCAGCGGATTACGACGGCGATGTGATGGTGGTGAACTTCTGGTACGCCGCCTGCCCGCCATGCCGTACCGAAGCGCCGGACCTTGAAGCCCTGCACCAGCAGTACCAAGACCAGGGCGTGTCATTCATCGGAGTCAACGTCCGTGATCAAGCCGGAACAGCTGTCGCGTTCGCCAAACGGTTCGGTGTGACCTACCCCTCAGTCATCGACAGCAACGACGGCGCGGTGCAGCTCGCCTTCGCCGGTCAAGTGGCACCCAATGCCGTGCCCACGACGATCGTCGTCGACAGGGAAGGGCGAGTAGCGGCCCGGATCACCGGCGCGGCCGACAAATCCATTCTCAACGCCCTCATCACCTCAGTCCTGGACGAGACCCCATGACTCTGGCCGACACCGTCTTCAGCGGTCAGCTTCTCGTGGCGATCCCCATAGCGCTCCTCGCCGGCCTGGTGTCGTTCGTGAGCCCCTGCGTTCTCCCGCTGGTTCCGGGCTATCTGGGGTACGTGGGGGGCCTGGCTGACCCGACTGCGGCCACCGGCAAGCGGCGTCTCCTGCTCGGGGTCGGTCTCTTCGTGGCCGGGTTCGCCGCTGTGTTCATCGCCTATGGCGCCTTGTTCGGGGCGCTGAGTGTCTGGCTGATCCAATGGCAAGACGTCGTCACCCGCGTCCTCGGGGTCGTGGTGATCGTGATGGGGCTTGTCTTCATCGGGCAGGTCAGTTTCCTGCAGCGCACACTCACCCCCAAGTGGCGGCCCGTCACGGGTCTCGCCGGTGCCCCGCTTCTCGGGGTTGTCTTCGGGCTCGGGTGGACCCCGTGCTTCGGGCCGACCCTCGCCGCGATCTCTGCCCTGAGCCTGAGCAGTGGCTCTGCGGGGCGCGGAGCACTCCTCGGGCTGGCTTATTGCGTGGGCCTTGGGCTTCCCTTCGTGCTGGTCGCGTTGGGCCTGTCGTGGGTGGCTGGGTCCGTCGCTTTCGTGAAGCGTCACATCCGCACCATCAACCTCGTCGGCGGCGCCCTCCTCATCGCCGTCGGTGTCGCTATGACCACCGGCATCTGGACTGCCCTGATCTATCAGCTCCAGGGCCTCATCAACGGCTTCGTCCTCCCCCTTTGACCGACCAGGAACCCATGACTCCCAACCCTCTGCACCGCGAGCGACTGACTCCCTCCCCCGGTGTCTACATCGCCACCGTGCTCGTCATCCCCGCCGCGTTCCTGGTTTTTCTCCCCATCAACGTCCTTGCCGGGTTCATCGTCGCCGGTGCGCTGTATCTCGGCTCTGTGACCGTCTTCATCGGCACCTCTCCCGTCATCCGGGTCACCACCGAGGGGTTCTTCGCCGGGGCAGCCCACCTCGCACCCGACGAGATCGGCACCGTCACCACCTACACCGGCGCAGACGCCACACGACAGCGCGGACCACACCTCGACGCTCGCGCGTGGACGCTGTTCCGGGGCTGGGTGCATCCCGTCGTCAAAATCGATCTGCTCGACAAGACAGACCCGGCACCGTACTGGCTCGTCTCCACCCGGCACCCCGACAAGCTCGCAGCAGCCCTGGCCCAGGTGACCCCGACAAACGGCGGCGCCTGAATTGCCGGCCCTCGATCTCGCGGTCCTGTTCGGCTGGGCCCACGGCCCAGCGTCACCCGTCGCTATCGGTGCCGCCCTCCTGGCAGCGGGCTACGTCATCCTGTTCCGCCGAGCACGACACCGGGACCGCGCCCTGACGCCTGGACGCCGCGGCCCCGGTGTGGGACGCGGCGCATTGTTTGTCCTCGGCTGCGCACTCATCATCATGGTCACCGCAACGGGTGTGCAGACCTACAGCCGCGAGCTGTTCTCGGTGTTCATGTTCCAGCAGCTGACTCTGCTGATGATCGTGCCTCCGCTTCTCATCCTCGGACGACCAGGCACTGTGCTGCTTCGCGGACTGCCCCGTCATGGTGCAGGGCTTCTCGTACTCAGGGGCACCGTCGGAGCGCTTAGGTCGAGCCTCGCCCGCGCGGCGGTGAATCCGGTCGCGGTGTTCCCGCTGTTGTTGGTGCCCCTGTTCGGGCTGTATCTCACGGGTACCATCGATGCCCTCCTAGCCACGGAACCCGGACGGGCGGCCCTCCAAGTCGGTTTCATCGTCGTCGGCGTGGTGGTCATGGTGCCCCTGGTGTCCACCGATCCGCTCCCCCGACAGACGTCGTACGTCGTGCGGGTCTTCGATGCGTTCCTCGAGATGCAGATCCATGCCGCGTTCGGCCTGACCCTCATTTTCAGCAGCACACCCCTCGTCGCCGCCTTTAACGCCCCGTCAGCGGACCTCGGCATCGATGCTCTGCGCGATCAGCAGCTCGCCGGCGCCCTGGTGTGGACATACGGGGAGCTACCTGTCGTGGTGATCCTCCTCATCAGCCTCGCCCGATGGCAGCGGGAAGACACCCGAAAAGCAGCCCGAGAGACACAACGGGCAGACCTCGAAGGAGACGCCGAGCTCGAGGACTACAACGCCTACCTGCGGGGTCTGGGGCGTGATGGCGAACACGGCTGAGCCTGCGCTTTACCTTTCGCACATGGGCCAGGTCCCGGACGAGACGCCACTGATACCTGGACGGATGCCGCTTCCTGCCGCTCTGGTCTCTGCCGTGGCCGGAGGGTTTGTCCTCGATTCGGCGTTCCCGGACCGGAACTGGTGGCCTCTGGCCTTCGTCGGCATAGCCTTGATCCTCGTTGCTCTACCCGGGAGGCGTCCGCGGTCAGCTCTGCTGGTCGGGGTCCTCACCGGTATCTCGTTCTACGGCTCCCACATCCAGTGGGTTGCCCTGTTCTTAGGGCCGGTGCCCATCACTGCCCTGGTTCTCCTGCAAGCTCTGCTCTTCGCTGCGGGCTGCCTTGGGATCACCCTTGCGTACAAGTGGCTGCCGCAAGTCTGGTCGGGGGCGTGGGGGAACCTCCTGGGGGTCCCGGCCGTTGTCGCCGCGGTGTGGTGCGCACGGGAGGCGGTCTCAAGCACCTGGCCCTACGGGGGCTTCTCGTGGGGCCGTGTTGCAATGTCGCAACACGCCAGTCCGCTACGGGAGTCTTTCGGATGGATTGGCATCTCTGGTGTCGGGTTCGCCATGGTCTTCATCGTCGCTCTGGCTCTTCACACCGCTCGAGTTTCGACACCGTCCAGGTGGGGCGCAGCAGGCCGCTGGGTTGCACCAGCCGTGGTTGCGGCCACCATCGTGGTGATGCCGGCCTGGCCCGCTCCTCAGACGGGGACGATGCGGGTGGGAGCGGTGCAGGGAAACGGGCCGGCCGGCTATTTCGACGACCGCATGCCGGGCGATCTCACCCAGGCCCAGGTCGACGCCACAGCACCCCTGATCGGTGAAGACCTCGATGCTGTCCTCTGGCCCGAAGGTGCCACGGACATCAGCCCTCTCGAGGATGCCGAAACAGCCGCGGCCTTCGACAAGATCGCAGAAGGGACGGCCGCGCCCCTCATCGGTTGGGGTGTCACAAACCGCGACGGGCGCACCTATAACACTGAGATCCAGTGGGAACACGGTCAAGGAGCAGTCGACTTCTACGACAAGAAACACCCCGTGCCATTCGGTGAGTACGTCCCCGATCGAGCGTTCTGGCGTTCTCTCGCACCGAACCTTGTCGATATGGTCGCCCGTGACTACACCCCGGGGACGACGGACTCGATCTTCGACGTATCGGGGGTCCCGGTCGGCATCACGATCTGCTTCGACATCGTCGACGACGACGTTCTTCGTCAATCCGTGGCGGAGGGCGCTGAAGTGCTGTTCTCGTCGTCCAACAACGCTGATTTCGGTCGCTCCGACCAGAGCGCCCAGCAACTCGCTATCGCCCAGATCCGTGCCATCGAACTGGGGCGAAGCGTCGTCAACATCTCCACCGTGGGGCGCAGCGCGGTGATCGCTCCCGACGGGTCAATCTCGAAGGAGTTGCCGTGGCACGCTCCTGGCGCCCTCATCGCTGATGTGCCGCTTGCAAACTCGGTAACACCCGCCGCACGCTGGGGTGGAGAAATCGAAACGGCTCTTGCCGTTCTGGGCTTTGGGTCACTTATCGGCGCGTTTCTCGTGCTCCATAGACCGCGCTTAACCTCGCGGAGCTGCCACAGAAACGTGCCCTAAACACACCAAGGTGTCTATCCGTGAGCAACGGTTGCGTTTTCTGTGACAGCTCCTGGTGGGCCGTCAGTTCCGTCCCAGAGTTATGAGGTGGCTGCCGCCCGTCGACGGAGGAGCGCTTTGACCATTGGGTAGGCGGTGACAAGTCCGAGGATCAAACCGACCTGCATGAGGAAAAAGAACCGGACGTCGGTCGGAGAAGGCATGAAGTTTCCGAAGTGCATGAAAAGCATCCATCCCCCCATTCCGATGTCGAATGCCAAAACGGTGAGGGTGGCGGTGATGAGCATGACGCCGATGTTTCTCTTCCTGGCTCCTCCGGAAGCACTGGAGCCAACGGCGTATTCGAAAACGAAGAGGAGGCCGATCGCTAGGGCGGCGATGACGATGATGAGCACCCAGAGGTTGGTGCCGGCAATGGTGAGGCCGCTAGCGACCACAAGTGGCACGCCAATGAAGTG